>Ga0080003_1000491_pt1 | contig 26291 bp, 29 predicted proteins | sample JossMetagenome_FD_69206 | JGI IMG/M metagenome (GOLD analysis project Ga0080003, IMG submission 69206) | Hot spring microbial communities from Joseph's Coat, Yellowstone National Park, USA - JC2_E (SPADES assembly) (version 2) | ecosystem: Environmental > Aquatic > Thermal springs > Hot (42-90C)...
TCCTAGGTGAAGACTACGTGACCTACGCTGAGACAAGGGGCCTACCAAGCAGCTGGATACAGAGAAGATACGTAGGAAGAAACGCACTACTACCACTATACACAGGAATAATAATAGCACTGGGCTTCTCCTTTGGTGGTTCAATTTTTGTTGAGTCCACGTTTAGTTACCCTGGTATTGGACAGCTTTACGTAAACGCATTATCTAATGACGACTGGCCCGTAGCTATGGGCATTCTGCTGATAATAGTGCTAGCCATAGTCGTAGGCATGGTTATAGCCGACTTAACCTACTCACTAATAGACCCAAGGGTGAGGGTTGGTGGAAAGTAACTTACTAGCAGGGAAGAGGGTACAGTCACTGATTAAAACTCTGGGGATTGTTTGGAGTAATAAGGCCGCTAGGTTCGGTATTTCCGTGATGCTGTTTTACATTGTTTTAGCCGTAGTGGGCCCCGTCATACTACCTTATAATTACAGGACTAACCCAGCCATGGCGCTTCAACCCCCTAAGCTCTGGCCACCAATATACTGGTTCGGGACAGATAACGTTGGCGAACCGGTCTTGGTTGATATTGTCAACGGGGCGCCATTCATAATTGAGATAAGTTTCCTGGCAGGTCTCTACACGACTTTAATTGGGCTTGTGGTAGGCTTGATCTCAGGGTACTTTGGTGGTATAGTTGACTCCATAATAATGTTGTTCAATGATGCACTGCTAACAATACCAAGTCTACTAATAACCGTTATAGTAGCTGTCATGGTGCACACTACCAATCCGCTGATTCTAGCTGGTGTCTTAAGTATAACTGGGTGGACTGGCTTAGCTAGGTCCGTTAGGTCCCAGGTGTTGGCCTCTAAGGAATATCCGTATATTGAGGTTTCTAAGGTGCTTGGGTTAAAATGGAGCTATGTGCTTTATAAAGAAATTCTACCAACCATAGTGCCTTACGTTTGGATAAACCTAATACTAAACATGGAGGGTTCGCTGTACGCTGCAGTTGGCCTATATTACCTGGGCCTACTACCCTTTGACCCAACCAATTGGGGTTACATGATTAGCAATGCGCTATCACTAGGAGCTGCCTACGGCTCATCAGCCATATGGTACTTCTTCTTCCCAACGCTATTCGTAGTACTATTCATGGTTGGCCTCATAGAGCTGGCCTACGGTATAGATGAGGTTATAAACCCAAGACTAAGAAGGTGAAGAGTCTCATTTCCCATGGCCACCGGCTTCTCTTATTCAGCACGCTTAGTGCCACTAAGAAGCCTCCAGTCGCATAGCATCTCCTACCCCGCTGAAACTAGTTTAAGCTAGGTATAGATGAGACTTCATTCTCTAGGGTAATTATCCTTATATGGAATTTAAGATCTTGAGCCCATTACGTTGCTGGAATATTCTACATCTTAACACTGCCCTGTTTTAGCCAATCTTACTAGGTTACTTAGAAATTCGTTAAGCTTACCATCAATGTAATTCCTAATTATCCTCTCCCCAACCGCCGCCAGTAACCCAGTTAAGTTAACGTCGGCATCATAGGTGACTCCGGTTTCGCTTATAGTGGCAATTATCGACGCATCCATGACTGCCCCGGGGCCCTTGGAGTTGAGGGTCATGGTTATCCTACCTGTGCCCCTATCTATACTGGTTATCTTAACCCTCGAATTGAAGGTACCCCTCACGGGTCCCATTTGAACCATTATCTTAAACTCAAACTCCTGAGGACCAACCTGCCTAATATCACTAGTATCTGGGACGCACTTGACTAATGTTAATGTGTCACCCTCTATCAGCCGCCATAGGCTATCTAACTTGACCTCACCACCCCAAGACCTCTGTCCACTAAGCTTCATACCTGACCCCTATGTACTGTGGTTAAATTTCTTTCTCACCTAGTTAAGTCACCGTTAACCGAGGTTTAATGCAGCAGCCGTCACCATGCTTAAAGTAACTTTTAAGTAACAGTTATAAACAAGCTAACTGAGACTTAATGGTGGCTGAGGACGAGGAACATTCAGAGGATGAAGAGGAGGGGGAGGGCGGTGAATTGGACATTAGGGAGGTTGCCAAGAAGGCGCCTGAGTGGAGTGCAGGAGTAATAGTGTATAATAATTCGGCTTACCCAATAGCTAAGTCCAAGTATGCTGAGGGTGAGTTCTACTTCTCAACAAGCTGGAGGGCGGTTAAGAAGGGTATTAGGGGGGAGCTCGTCGTGCTTAAGGATGGCTCAACACACAAGTACAGGGTTAAGAGGAAGGGGGATAAGTACATTCAGGTAGTGCTACTATAAGCTAGGGTTGCATAGGGAATGTGTTAAAAATAATCGATGTGGAGTTTAGGCTACATTATGCTGGGTTTTATTGACGCCACGTTTAATGGGGTTAAACCAGTTAACAGGTTTATAACGGGTTGCCTCACTCCGTTGGCTAAATGTGAATTAACCGTGAACCTTCATGTGCAACTGCACGTTGCAGTCCACGGATTAAGTATTATTTAGAACACAGGCAACCCCCAGAGTGATAGGTATGTCAACAGTGACCGGGCCTGAATTGGCCAAGTACCAGAGGGTAGTTGTGGATATGGATACGTGCATCGGTTGCGGCGCATGCATAAGCGTATGCCCCTACAATGCCCTTGAACTTAATGAGAACGGTAAGGCCAGGTTAATATGGGACTTCTGTAAGGATGACTTCGAATGCATACCAGTCTGCCCAGTGAACTGCATATGGAAGAGTGGTGATGCCCCAGCCGAATCTAAGGCTAAGAATGACTGGTATAGGATAACTAGGCAATTAACCCCTGAGGAGCAGAAGATATTTGAGGAGTGGAGGAAGAAGTACGGCGTAACCGGCAATCCAGTCGCCGCATAAGGCAATTTTACTCAGCCTTAAAATAATTCAATAGTTTTTAATTTAACCCGATGTTAAGTGAACGAAAGGTTAATTAGCACTAACCCTCGAGGATAATGATGTCAACTGAGGTTAAGGGTAAGGAACTCATAGTTAGTAAGATTAGGGATGGAATAGTTATCGACCACATACCCGTTGGGAGGGCCTTAATGGTGCTTAGGGTTCTTAGGTTAAGGGGCGGTGAGGGAAGGATTGCACTTGTCATGAATGTTGAGAGCCGTAGGCTAGGTAGGAAGGACATAGTTAAGATTGAGGGTAAGGAGCTGGGTGATGATGAACTCAACTTAATATCCCTAATAGCCCCAACAGCCACCATAAACGTGATTAAGGATTACGCAGTGGTTAAGAAGTTCCAGGTTAAGCTACCTGACGCAGTTAAGGGTGTTGTTAGGTGCAGAAACCCCAGGTGCATAACCAATCAGCCCAGGGAGGACGCCGTGGCCACGTTTAAGGTTATCCGCAGTGATCAACCACTCCTGCAGTGCCTATACTGCGGAACATACCTAACCATAGATGACATCAACGCGCAATTGGCAGGTGAAAGGTAAATGACTGAACTGGTCAGGCTCCTGGTTAAGTATGGCGTGGTTAAGTTTGGGGAATTCACACTGGCCAGTGGGAGGAAGAGTAATTATTACGTGGATATGAGGATGGCCATATCCATACCAGAGGTCTACGGGCCAATAATCGAGGAGATGGCTAGGAGGGTAAGCGGCCCCATTGACCTGATAGCGGGTATTGAGAGTGGTAGCATACCCTGGGCCTCCATGCTAGCCTACAGGCTGGGTAAGGGGGTTATATACGTTAGGAAGGCGGAGAAGAGCCATGGCACGGGTAAGAGGGTTGAGGGATACTTTAAGGGTGGAGAAGGTGTGCTCCTCATAGATGATGTAGTGACCACGGGTGGCACAATAATGGACTCAATAAAGGTCCTTGAGGGCAGTGGGTTAAGGGTGCTTGAGGTTGGTGTAATAGTGGATAGGCTTGAGGGTGGGCTTGAAGCCATTAGGAGGGCTGGGTATAGGGCTTGGTCAATATTGACGATTAAGGACCTGTTCAGCGCAATGGGGACTAATAATGCTGCTTAACCAGCCCCTAGCCTACCTACCACCAGACCTAACCCACGATGCATCCAACCTAATCCTAAGGACATACCCAGTTAGAGCTGCGATGAGGGTTTTAACTAAGTTAATGGGTAACCTCCCCTATAGGCCTAGGCTGGTTAATAGGGTTCTCGACTCTCCAGTGGGTATTGGGGCTGGTGTTGATAAGGATGGCCTACTGGTAGGCCTAATGGCCAACCTACCCGTAGGCTTCCACACCATCGGCTCAGTAACCCTTAGGCCAAGGCGGGGTAACCCAAGGCCGAGGATGAGGAGGTACCCTGGGTTAAAGGCAATGGTGAACGCCATGGGGCTTCCGTCAAGGGGGTTCTGGTTCATAAGGGAGGTGCTTAATGGCGAGTGCCCAAGGTGGCCCAGGGGTAAGCTACTGGGCATTAGCCTAGCGGGCTTTAGCGAAGTAGAGTTTAAAATAATGCTTGATTCACTAACCCCCTACCTAGGCTGCGTGGACTTCATAGAGATTAACGTGAGTAGCCCAACATACGGCGGATCATGGGTCGAACCCCAGAGACTCAGTAACCTGCTAAGATTACTTAAGAGACACGATAAGGTGGTGGTTAAGGTACCCCTACTGCCCAACGTTAATGATGAGGTTAAGGTGCTTAAAACCATAATCAACCATAACCCCCTTGGCCTAACAATAGCAAACACCATAATGGTAAAGTCAGACTTACCTGTGGGCTACGGTGGGGTAAGTGGGGCGCCACTGCTTAAAATAGTTACCAGGCTCATTAAACTAACCAGAGGCATGGGGTATGGCGGGTTGATCATAGGCCTAGGTGGATTCATGAGCGGAGGTGATGTCTTAAGGGGCCTAGGGGCAGGGGCTGACCTGGTGGGCATGGTGACCGCCTTCGCCATGGAGGGGCCGTTATCCGTCTACAGGGTGGTTAACGAACTTAGGAAACTAATTGCACAAAGACAACTAAACACGTTGAATAACCCTAGGAGGGATTCCTAGCAATTGCTCCCAATACCTGACCCAGGAGGTAAACTTAGTTAGGGGGATTAAGGGAAATGTGGAGAAGGGCCATTTGCCTGGTGCCCCGGCCGGGATTTGAACCCGGGTCACGGGCTCGAAAGGCCCACCTTAGCCGGCGCCGACCACCAGTAACCTACGTCTAGCCTAGTTTTTAAGCGTTATTGGTTGTCATTGAATCAGTTAGGTTTAATAATCCCTGTATTCAATTGATTTAATGATGAGGAGGAGGGAGAGGATTAGTCTGCAGTTGGATGCCGTATTCTACATAAATGCCGTTAGGGGCATTTACTCGCTGTCGTTTAAGCAATTGGCTAGTATGCTTAAGATACCTGAATCCACATTATGCCGCTACGCCAACATGGAGGTTTTACCATCAGCCAAGGCTGCGGCTGATATAGTCAAGGCGCTTAGGCCCATGGCAGACATTAGGAACGTCGTTTCAAGGCTGATTAAGGTTAACAGCAATTACATAGACCTAAGTTCAATAGTCCTAAATCCCACGGTGCTTAAACTCTACGAGAGGCACATACTTGAGGTCTTCTCGGGGTTAAGGGTAACCAGGGTTCTAACAGCCGCCGTGGATGGCATCCCACTGGCCATGGCGGCTTCATACGCCTTAAACGCTGGTTTAACCATAGCTAAGCAGTACATGGATGCAGGCTTTGAGCAACACTACGAGGCCACATACATGGCTGATTCACCCCCCAGGAAGGTTAGCCTATACATACCTAGACTACTCTTGACTAAGGAGGACTCGGTGATAATAGTGGATGACATAGTGAGGTCAGGTAGGACTGTAGACGCCCTCCTCAGCATAATAAGGCAGGCCGGGGCAAGCCTAGTGGGTGTATCAATACTGGTGGCTGCAAGTAGGGATGTGGTTAAGACTGTTAAGAGCAGGATTAATGGGGCAACCCTCGACGTGATATACACCATCGAGTAGTACTAGCGTTAAATGCAATACTTATTAAGCAGCCGCAACGCCTAGTTATTATGGCCATAAACACGGTGGTGATAATTAACGAGGCATTTAAGCTGTTCGTCTACGCCTACAATGGGTTAGTTAACCTACTTCAATACATACTGCAGGAAACGGTGTTCAAAGCCAACCCAACTCTAGCAAACACCTACGGCAACGCCATAGCCCTGCTAGTATCATTAACGGCTATATACCTGTTGCTGGTGTTTGTGTCTGCTTTTAAGAAGGTTCTCGGGGTTTTAATAGCAATAGGCTGGGTCCTGCTTATAGTTGCTATTATACTGAACATTCATTAGGGTTGTTTAAAGCAGTATCTTGCCAACCTCATATACGCTTTGGTTAACCTCCCTGAAGGGGCCTATTATCGAATCCCTGTTTATAAGCACGTGGTCGCTGATGTAGCTACCATCACCCACAACAACCCCCTTCTCAATCCTAGCCCACCTACCCACGAAAACGTCGGAGCCAAGCACCGCGAGGTCAACGTAAGCCCCCCTCTCAACCGTGGTGTTGTCCATTATAACCGAGTACTTAATCCTACTATGGGCGCCAATCTTGGAATTAGGCAGGATAACCACGTAAGGCCCCACCTCAGCCCCAGGCCCTATTGAAACACCCTCACCTATGAAGACGGGTGGCTTTATTGAAACATCGTTCCCGTTGGGCATGGGGCAGTCCCTACAGTACTCGTCAAGGGCCCTGAAATTAGCGTCCAGGTATGATGACACAGTCCCTATGTCGTACCAATACCCCTTTAAGGCATACCCATAGGCCCCACGGTCCTTAATTATCCTGGGTAAGACGTCCAGGGCTAACTTACCGAATTCGCCAGGCTTTGGAAAGTACCTAAGCGCCTCCTTACTGAACACGTATATGCCGGCGTTTATCAGGTTTGACGGTGCGCTACCTGGTTCAGGCTTCTCAACGAAACCAGTCACGAGGTTATCCTTACCCAGCGTGACCACGCCGTACTGCGATACGTCGCTGACCTGGGTTAGGCATATTGTGGCTAAGGCACCCTTGCTAACATGCTCATTAATAACCTCCTCTAGGTTAACCCTGGTGAATATGTCACCATTGAAGACCACTATGATGTCGTCAAGCTTATAATTACTGGCTATGTACGAGACCGGGCCACCGTCACCTAGGGGCTTATCCTCCCTAACAACGTTAATAATACCCATTAATGAAGCCCACCTATGGTTAATGTGCTTCTCAATGAGCTCACTCATGTATCTAACGGACAGGAAGATGCTGCTTGGTTTAATAGCTGTGACGGAGTCCAGGATCCAATCTATCACAGCCTTATTCAGTATGGGGAGTAGGGGCTTAGGCTTGGTGAAGGTAAGTGGCCTAAGCCTAGTGGCATACCCCCCGGCCAGTATTATCACGCTAACCATACTTAAATAGCGAATTCTGATTAATAAACATTTAATAACGCAGAATATGGTTAAGCATGGGACTCAGGTAAATGATTATTTAAACCCCCTACTAAACCCACAACTGGGTATGGGGTTAGCTGAGGAGTGCCTATGGGACCTTGAGTGCATTAGGAGCAGGATCATAAGGGATGTTAGGCAGCTACCAGCCAGTAAAGGCACACTGCTTAGGCACCTAAACGAACTACCTGAAAACCTGCTTAGGGATATTGGCAAGGGGCTTAGTGAACACGATGCCGAATTGCTGCTCAGCATTAAACCAAGTGGCAAGGTTATAGCGTTGATAGCCGGCATAGACCCGGTTAACGTGAATAGCATTGGGTTGGCCATCAGGTTGAGTGAACTAATGATGGAGCATGGGGAGTTGGGGAGGGCCGTGGAGCTGCTTAGAAGTAAGGTTAACGTGGCTGTGGGCGAGGATTCGCTAAGGCTTAAAGCCCTAATTGAGCTTGGTGAGGGTTTAATTGACATTAAGTCGTCTGAACTTGAGCATGAGAGGGGTAACCATGAGGCTGAGTATAGGTTAATCGAGGATGCCATGATGCACCTCTCGGCCGCATATAACCACTACAGTGAGTTAAGGGAACTTGACGATGCCGTTAACGTTAGGCTGCTCGGCTTAATGGAACTGGCCAGGTATCACCTAACCCACGGCAACCTGGATGAGGCTAGGTCAACCTACCTGCAATGCGCCTCAGTGGCTAGGTGGGTTGATGGGTATTTAACCGAAGCCACTAGGTGCGCCGCAATGGCTAGGTTGATTGAGGCCATTGAGGATGGGGAACAGGATTACTACGAGGAGGCTGGGGACATGCTACTTAACGTCGCTCAGGAAATACCAGAAGCCGCGGAGGAAGCTGAGGTGGCCTACGGCTCTGCACTTCAACTAGCCAACAATGATGATGATAAGGGTAGGTTATTCACGAAGTACCTAACGGCACTAGTTCTCCACGTTGACTGGTTGGTGACGCAGAGGTACGGTGACCTTAATGGCTTAGTGAACGCCCTCAGGAGCCTTGGTTTAGGAGGCGTGGCCAGTGAACTAGGCGTCGATGAGGGGCGGGTTAAACTGTACCTAAACGTCAAGGCCCTGGCTAGGACGGGTGGGCTTGATGGTGTTAAGGTTGCCGCCGCCCTAGCTGCAATGGGGCTTGACCTATCCCTAGAACCGAGCGAACTTGTGAGGAGACTAAGTGAGATGGGGGTTAGGGTTAACGAGGATGTGGTTAAGGAGGCTAGGGAGATATTGAGAAGCTGGCTAACCAGTTAATGCCCCTTACCCTTCTCGTAAACCACAACCCCATTAATCCCCCTCACCAGCAGTACCCTGTGGTAGGGTATGAATGATTCACCCCCTCCAAGTCTTATGATTACGCCATCCCTGCTAGCCCTAATTAAACCTCCAAGGGGTATGACCTTAACGTTGCCGGGCTCCCCCCTGGACACTATGACTACCTCGTACTCATCCCTTGCATTGGTCCAGATTATCCTGTTGAAGACATCCCTAAGCCTATTCCTACCCACTTACTAATGCTCTGGCTCCTAGGCTTTAAACGTGCCGCAGAGGTTAATGACCCCCTTCCCCGGGTTAGTTTTTGCTTTGGGTTTGGTTGTTGCTCCGTCTATTGTGGGGTTAATGAATACCCTGCCTAGCGTTGATTTAAAACCCCATTACTACGAACCACACAGTAGAACAACCCGCCATAAAAGGCAAGACTTGCTATTCATTTTTGTTGCTTGGATAATGTAGGCTAGGTTCGCCTTCTCAGGGATTCCTCAAGTCTCTCCAGGGCTAGGGCCTGGGTTAGGCTGAGTGAAACCTCGTCGTTAACGCTGGACACTAGCCTATATGCATCCCTCAGGCTATACCCCTTATACATCAGGTAACCTATTATGACGGTGGGTGACCTACCGACACCAGCATTGCAGTGGACTAGGACGGGCTCACCTCCATTAACCCTATCGCTAATCCACCTTAAAATGGCCATGAAGACGTCGCTGGGTGGGGGTTCGCCATCAGTGGTGGGTGCGTGCAGGAACCTGATGTTGAACCTCCTTAACGCATCAACGTAATCGCTGAGGGGGAACCCCAATTCATCGAACTCGAAATCCTCCATCAACGACACCACCGCCTTAACCCCCATCCTAGCCCAGTTCTCAACATCCTTAACACCCCTCGGTGCGCAGGAGCCAGCCAACTCACCCTTAACAACCCAGTAGGGGCACTTCATTGCACCAACCCATGTGTAGTTATTTATTTCACTTTCCCATAAGCTTCTAGTTACCTTAAGTGGTGACTACCTTGCTTAAGTTGTGTGGGTTATCCACGTCAACGCCCCTCGCCACCCCGAGTTCGTAGGCCAGTAGTTGGATGACCGATGGGTAAACCAGTGGCACCATTAGCCTATTACCAACCCTCTCAACGTATATTACCTGATCACCCGTAACCTCCCTACCTCTCTGCGTTATGACTACCGTGTACCCTCCCCTTGACCACACCTCGGAGATTACGTTAACGATCTCCTCGTCTATGTCGTTGCCGGGCATTATGGCTATTGTTGGGAATTCCCTCGAAACCAGGGTTATTGGGCCGTGTTTAAACTCCCTGAAGCTGAATGCTTCCGAGTGGACTTGAGCAGCCTCCTTAAGCTTTAGGGCGGTCTCCATGGCTATGGGTAAACCAACAGGGCCCCCTGATATGACGTATGCATTGCCGTGGCTGGAAAGTGACTTGGCAACTTTCCTGATGTCATCCCTAACCTTATCCAATTGGCTTATTAACACGCCTATAGCCTTATTGACAAGCTCCCTAGCCTCGGCTACATTACCCTTAACCGCGTAGGCCAGTTGAAGCATCATAACCACGGAGGCCACGAAGGACTTGGTGGCTGGCACAGCTAACTCAGGCCCTGCACCCATTGGTAGGTAGACGTTTGACTCCCTCATTAATGCTGAGCCAAGCCTATTAACAATGCCTAGTATTATAGCCCCCTTCCTCTTAGCCCACCTAATAGCCCTAATGACGTCCGTTGACTCACCCGATTGGCTAACGGCTATTATCAACGTACCTGGTTCAATATACCTAGCCCCAATGTAGGGGAATTCACCGGCTGGAACCGCATCAGCCCTAACCCCAGCCAACTCCTCGAGGTAGTACTTACCTATCAGTGAGGCGTAGTAGGAGGTGCCGGAGCCCGTGAATATTATGTTCCTGGCCTTGGCAACTATCATAGCTGCGTCGTTCAGGTACTCCCTCTGGAGTAGGTTAACGGCCCTGGCTAAAACCTCAGGCTCCTCATAAATCTCCTTAACCATGTAGTGTGGGAATGAACCCTTAACAACCTCCACAACCACTTGAGACGCCACCTGGGGCGTGGGTTCAATCCTACCCAGTGTTGAGGCGTTTAGGAAGACAACCCCATCCCTACTAACCACGGCCAGTTGGTTGGGCTCCATGAAGTAGACTGAGTTCAGTTTAACCGGTATGGCCTGCTCCTCCGAGGACACGAAGTATTCCCCATCACCAACCCCTATGACCAGTGGGTTACCCATGCTTAAGGCGTAGATCCTCTCCTCATCCTTATGAAGCACGGCTACCGTGTAATACCCCTTAACCTGCCTGGTCACAGATGATAAGGCCTCAGCCATTGACTTACCGCTGCTTAACTCATCCTCAAGCATGTGGGCTAGGGCTTCAGCATCAGTCCTCGAGACTAACCTATGCCTCTTCATAAGCCTCTTCCTAATCTCGTCGTAATCCGAAACAACCCCATCCATGACGAGGGCCACGGTGCCTGTGCAGTCCTGGACTGGGTGCGTGTTCTCGTACACGGGCCTGCCGTGTGTGGCTGACCTAACGTGGCCTATGCCGACGTAGCCCGGTAAATCATCTAGGTTAAGCCTACTGTGCACATCAGTCACCTTCCCAGCATCCTTCTTAACATGAATAACCCCATTGTAAACCGTGGCAACACCGGCACCATCAATACCCCTGTGGATTAACCTCTCTAGGCCAACCCTAATTACGGGTGCCACGGGTCTAATATTGGATACAAGACCGAATATTCCACCCATTTCAAGTATAGTCACCTGAGGTAGCTAATAAATGTTAGGCTAAATATGCCAACTGGCCAACTACGTTCAATAAATAGACCTACGTAACCAACGTATATGCGGTATGGATGAAAATCTTAAGCAAGGAAATGGAAAAGGCCTTGCTTTTGAAGGCTTTAGCATTGATGACGGAATTACACCAACTCCTGTGGTGTTAACCTGCTACTTACCTTAACATTAAGGACTTTAACCACCGCATAAACAATTAGCATTACCGCTAGGTTAACTATGAGACCTAGTAGACCAACGTACATGTAGTAGAACCATGGCAGTAATGATGATGAGAATTTAACTGTGACTAAACCATACGTAACTAACCCAGTACCCACAGCCCACCCAGCGGCCACGCTATACTTATCTAAGTCATACCAGTACATTGAGAGTATTATTGCGGGTAGTGTTTGCAGTAGCCAGGCGTATGAGAAGGTTAGTAGATAGAATATTAAGCCACTTGCGGCTGGGACTAGGGCAAATATTAGGGATGCCACTATCATTATAAACACGGCTACCCTACCCCAAAATACCTGCTGCCTCTCATTAGCCCTCCTATTTATGAAATCTAGGTAAATGTTCCTGGTTATCAGATTAGCCGCACCAAGGCTCTGAAGACCAGCTGGAACCATGCTCCCGATTACAATACCCGCAAATGCAATCGCAACAAAGCTGCTTGGGAAGTACGCATTCAACACTGATGGGAATGCCAGACTTGATACACCGCTTGGCACCAGGTTCTTAGCTAAGGCGACCAGGCCCATTATGGCTAGGAAGACTAGCCAAACTTGGTAAAGTGGCAGGAAAACGGAATTCTTCCTAATAACATCCTCACTCTTAGAGCCTAATAAGCCAACCAGTAGGTTAGGGAAGAGTAACCACGATATCCCACTTCCAAAGGCCAACGTTATGTAACCCACCATTAACTTACTAGGTATCAGGTAGTGTGAGGGACCAAGTTGAGTGAAAATGGGGCCGAAGCCGCTGAAGCGTATGCCTAATGCAACAACAACTGTTAATATCACGGCCCATAGTACAGCATCCTTAATCAGTGAACTTAAGGCTGGGCCCCTTAACCCACTTAACGCCACAAACAATGCCACTATTATGTAGGCTATTATGAAGCTTGGAATTACCGGGAAGCCCATGGCATCAAGCACGTACCTTATCCCAACTATTTGAAGTGCAATGTAAGGCAGCATCGCTATTATACCTGTTAATGAGATTAACAGCGACAATACGCCACTATCAAACCTATCCCTAACATAATCACCCGCTGTGATGTAGCCGCGGCGCTTGGCTATCCTATAGAACTTAGTGGCCACTATGTAGAGGAATGGGTAAGACACTGAACCGTAAACGACGGCGTAAAGTATGAAGCCACCTAGGGAATAGGCCGCACCCGGTATTGATATTAACGAATAGGCTGTATAAATATCGGCACCCATTAGGAACCAGACTATGAAGGAGCCGAACCTCATACCCCCAAGACTCCACTCCGCTATTTTACTGAAGTCGGGCGCCCTCCACTTACTGCCCAAAAAACCTGCAACCACGGTTAAGCCGACTAGGGTGAAGAAGACCGTGTAGTCAATTACCGTGAACATTATGACTCACCACCCTTCTTATCCACAAACCTGTACACTATGTAGGTTATAACAGGCTGTATAAAGACCCAGGCGAAGAGGTACCACCATAGGAATGGCCAGCCGCCCAACTCCGGGTAGGGCTTATTGTAAAGCGGCGCAGTGAACACTATGAATATCCAAGGCACCAGTATTAGTAAAACAACCTTAATCACATTCCTGATGTTAGTGGCCATCGAAAATAAGTTATTCTTAGCCAATTTTTAAGCATTACCTCTTTTATTAAATAATTTAAATATGAACTAAGAATAAACCGAATAACTTATATTATACTGCGCAGTAGGCTTAGTGATGCGGGGTAATTTGGGTGATCAATTGGCTGAGTTAACCTCACGCCTGGTTCAAATAGACAGCACTAACCCACCTGGTGATGTGACTGGGGTTGTCGGCTTCATTAGGGACTGGCTTAGTGCGCGTGGCTTCTCAAGCAGCATCTACGAGTACGTTAAGGGTAAGCCCAACCTGATAGCTAAGGTGGGTAATGGTAGACCAATACTGATACTCAATGGACACACTGATGTTGTTCCACCTGGTGACTCATCCAGGTGGACCTACCCACCCTTCTTGGGGAGGATAATTGAGGGCAAGGTTTATGGGAGGGGCTCAACGGACATGAAGGGCGGCCTAGCCGTGATAATGATGGTCTTCGCCGAGCTGGGACACGTGATCGAGGGCAAGGGTTCTGGGACACTGGTCTTCTCCGCAACGGCGGATGAGGAGGTTGGGGGTCATGCCGGGGTTGAGGCCTTGGTTAAGGGTAATGTCCTTGTTGGCGATGCCGCCATAGTGGCTGAGCCAACGGGCTTCAGTAGGTACTGCATAGCGGAGAAGGGGCTTAGCCAGGTTAGGCTTGTGGCTAGGGGTAGGCCGGCCCACGGTAGTTTACCTGTGCTTGGGGATAACGCAATAATGAAGCTCATTAAGGCTATTGAGGCGGCGCAGGGCATCATTGAGGAGGTGAATAGGGGGGTTAAGCTACCCCAGGACCTAGTGGAGGCGGTTGACAACTCGGCTAGGGTTTACCTGGAGGGTGCCCTAAGGGGTGGGTTAAGGCTGAGTGAAGCCGACTTAAGGGGTGTGATAGGCTCAGTCTCCTTCAACCCAGGGGTCATTAGGGGTGGGTCAAAGATAAACATGGTCCCAGACTACGCGGAACTGGAACTAGACATGAGGGTGCCGCCCGGGGTCTCACCGGGCAGCGTCATAGGTAGGTTGAGGGAGGGGTTGAGGGGGCTTGCCGATGTTGAGGTAATAGACACCAGTGAACCAAACTACACTCCAACTGGGGAAAGGATAGTTCAATTAATCCATGAGGGCATAGCAAGGCTCAACGCTGAACCGAAACCAATAATAATGACCGGGGCCACCGACGGGAGGTACTTTAGGCTTAGGGGAATACCCACGGTGATTTATGGACCAGGGGAATTGACCCTGGCGCACACGTATGACGAATACGTAACGATAAACGACCTAGTGAACACCTATAATGTAATGAGGTATACTATAGAAAAGTATTTTTAACTTAATGTCAAATAAAAGCTTAGAATAATTAATTAGTTTAAATATAGTGATAGTAGTCAATAAAAGAAGAACGTAATATAGGAACATGATTTAGAAGGCTGAAAAATTAAAAATTATAAAGTTTGAATTTAAGATAGCTTCGACTTTAGGCTTACCTTCTTCTTAGCGCTATTATTGCCACTACTGCAACTACTACGATGACTATGATTACTATTCCTGCTATTAATGCTGTGCTTATTACTGGCTTGGTTACGGTTGCTGTTGTTACTGAAGTTGTTGATGTTGTGGTAGTAGTGGTTGATGTAGTAGTCGTAGTTGTAGTCACCGTAGATGGCGTTAGTAAGGCCAGTAATGATGGTGGTGTTGCAGTGGTGGCTTTACCGTATAGGTAAGCTAATAGGTCGTGCCAAGCCTCCTTAGTGTATTCTATCTCCTGCTGCTGCGTCATCCCTAGTGGGCGCGGTGCTATATTTAGTATCATTAACTCTGACCCAACGGACCATATCTCAGTATCCCAGGTGTAGAAGTATTCAGGTGTTGAGAACCCTATGTAGTATTGATCCTCGTACTCATACCTAGGCCATGCATCGAATATAACTGGTATACCTGGAAGCTCCTTGATCAACATCATGGCCATATCATTGTAGTACTTCTTTAACTCAGTTACATTAGCTGTTTCACCGGCTTTAATCCAGTCCTCTATGAATTGAGACGGCGGAATCCACCTACCTGGATCATCATACATCATAGTTCCAATAGTTTTGATGTAAGTTACATTCAGATAATACGAACCATTTGGATAAACTGTTATTGCCTGAGCAGGAACGAATTCCGTGGTCCATATTAAGTATGGTGAATAACCTGGAGCTAACCAGAACATTAATTCAAATGGCTCCTCACCTGTTTCTTCGTAGGTAAACAGTGTTGATAACGACTCAGATATAGCCTTAACAGTTATACCTAGATTCTGTTTCCATTGTTCACCAACAACCACACCCACACCAAATGTATCCGGGAAGCCCGCGTAATCTATGAATGTTATAGTTGGGAATGCTGTACCATTTGGAAATAGTAGTTGAGGTCCACTCGTGGTGTTGACTATCTTAAATCCATGTTCCTCGAGGATTTTACGGGCTTCCTGTGGGTTGTATTGAATAACTTGATGGGCTAGTGATATTACAGTTGAGTTAAGCCACTCCTGCTCCATCGGTGATGGTAGGAAGTCACCAGGTGTTGGAGGGCCACCATATGGTGAACCAAACTGCGTATAGATACTCACAGCTGTCCTATTTATGGCTAGTGATAATGCAAGCCTAAACCAACTCTCATTCCAAGGCCACCAGTTTAACTGAGCAAAGTTAATCCATAACACACCCGGTTGCCCACCGGATCCATTACCAATACTGGCCATTCCATGGTAATACTGAGGATTGGCATAGGCAAACAACTTACTGAACGGCGTTGAACCAGTACTACCAGCACTGCCCCACTGCGCCTTACCTGAGGCTAAATTCTCAAAGACAAATGCATCAGTTGTACCTGGTATGTACGCAGCCTTAGGTATCAATGGCCTGCCGGGTATCCAGTAGTAAGGATTCCTGCAGAAGTATATTATTGTCGATGAGCCACCACAAACATAAAATGGACCTGTACCCACCGGTGGATAAATGACCGCGGTAGCTGGGTTTGATAGATTAGCATACTGTTCCCATGGTACAATGTATGTTTGGAGAAGTGTATAGTAAGCGTATTGAACATTTGTTAAACCTGGGAAGTGGAAATCTACCTCATAGGGGTTAATCTCAATTACAGATACATTATATGGATTACCATATATTTTAAAGTAATCTTCAAACGTCACTACAACATCTTTAGCGGTAAATGGCCATAAAATGACTTTACTAGTACCATTGGGTAATGTCCCATTCCAGTAGAAATACACCCCCTTCCTTAGGTACACCACTAGGTCATGGTAGTTGTTTTCCCAAGTCCAATTAACTGCTAGAATTGGGTAAAGCTGACCTGTCATGAAGTCAGCAATTGCTAACGGTTCCATTACGAATGGTAACCATGCATTACACTGAGATGTCTGAGGTCCCCAAACATTCCAATTACTTGTTGGTGCTAGCCCTGAACCAGTAATTGCTGTGAACATGGGATAACTAGATGCCCATGGGAACGTTGGCTGAGGATTTGGAGAGGGCACTTGTTGGGCGTTCAACACTATGCCATTCATCACTAGTACCAGCAGCATTACTGCGACTGATCCAAGCAATACTGAGATATATCTTAGAGTCTCTTTATTCGACGACATACATCTATTACAAGACAACGCTACTTTTTAAAGTTTTTCGGAATGTAGCTCTGAATTATTATTATGCATACTAACGTTTAAGTAATGCGTACTCATGGGTATACAATTTAATTTAAAGTTCTTTGTAAGGATCAGGAACAGCCTCTATCAACCTCTTAGTATATTCATGCTTTGGATTATAAATAACCTCCTTAACATCACCTTTCTCCACTATTTGCCCATTGTAAATAACCATGACCTCATCGGCTATGTAGCTTACTGTCGCTAGGTCATGCGTAATGTAGAGTATGGCTAAGTTAAGGTTCCTAAGCATCTTCAATACATTTAATATACCAGCCCTAACTGATGCATCAAGCATTGAAACTGGTTCATCGGCTATTAAGACTGCAGGTTCAACAGCTAGGGCCCTGGCAATCGATACTCTTTGTCTTTCTCCACCTGATAATTCATGCGGATACCTGTTTAGATACTTTTCAGGGGGCTTTAAGCCTACTAATGTTAACAGGTTTACTACCCTTTGCTTAAGATCATTCTCATTCTTCACCTTACCATGGATTATTAAGGGCCTCCTTATATGCCACTCAACAGTGTGCCTAGGATCAAGGGAAGAGTAAGGATCTTGGAATACCATTTGAACCTTAGATCTGTACTCCATGGTACTTCTGCTAGAGGGTTTGGAGAAATCTTTCCCATCAAGGAATATACTGCCACTTGTCTGCTTCTCAATACCAGCTATTATTTTAGCTATCGTGGATTTACCATGACCACTACCTCCAACCAGTGCAGTTATAACCCCCCTCCTTAAATTAAACGATACGCCATTTACTGCGTATATTTTTATTCTCCTAAGACCTCTCCAAACTGTATACACCTTATGAAGATCCCTAACTGAAAGTGCAACACCATCACTACCTACACTTGGTGCACTAGTTATTGACTTATAGCCACCTATATTTAATTCCTCATAATATTCCGGTTTTAATGTTAATGATGAGAAGTTTTCATTTGCACGAAAACATTTACTGTGGTGTGTTTCACTAAGTTTAATGTACCTTGGCAACTCTTCTTTACATTGACTCAGTCTGAATGGGCATCTATCATAAAATCTACAGCCTGGCTCTATACTAGTAAGTAATGGTGGATTACCTGGTATTGATAGTAAAACTTCCCTACGCTTAATTATTGATGGAACACTGTTAAGCAGCAGATACGTATATGGGTGCCGTGGATTATCTAGTAACTCATTTTTTGAACCTATTTCCACGATTTCACCAGCATACATTACTGCAATTCTATCAGCAAACATCATCATTAATGGTAGGTCATGAGAAATTATTAAAATGGAGAACCCTAATTTCCTCTGTATTATTTTAAGGTCCCTTAATATCTCATACTGGACAATAACGTCTAGCCCTGTTGTAGGCTCATCTAGGATTATTAAATCCGGGTTAAGTAGCATTGACGTTGCTAATACTACTCTTTGCCTCATGCCACCTGAAAGTTCAAGAGGATACATATTAACTACTTCCGGCGGCAATCTCATCAAGGACAACTTCTCCCTAATTAACTTCTCAGCCTCTAATTCACCATATCCATGCTCCCTAAGAGCCATCTTCATGAAATCACCTATCTTAGTAACGGGATCGAGGGAATCCATGGCATACTGAGGGACAAAAGATATACGCGTCATCCTTATTGATCTCAACTCCTCCTTACTCATCTTTAGTAAATCCTTACCCTCAAATAGTACCTCACCACTCAGTACCTTACCAGGTGAATGTAAATTATTATAAATAGATAATGCGAGCGTGCTCTTACCGCAGCCTGATTCGCCGACTATGGCTAATATCTCATTTTTAAAGACATCAAATGATACACCCGTTACTGCAAAATAAAAACCACCAGTTGGCGTATAATAACCTGCAGTTAGATTCCTCACACTTAAGAGGATATCGTTAACGTTACTCATATGGATACCTCTATCACCCCATTATCAGTAGGTATTTTAACTATCCTCCTGACTTGCGGTAATTTTATCTCCCTTAATCTAGGATCTACAAATTCATCAATACCTATGTTTAAAAATCCTATTCCTGTCCCAAGAATAATAATAGGTATGATGGCACCGAGTATCCACCACCATTGATTACTTACATATGCAGCGTTAGTTGATATGAAAGCTAACATGGTACCAAGGTTACTTGAGGTTGCTGGTAACACACCCCAGAACTCAGCTGTTACTAGTGATAGAACACCATATAATGTTCCAAATAGGAATTGTGCAAACGTTAGCGGTAAAATTGGTGGTAATAATTGCGTAAATATTATTGTATATGATTTTTCTCCTATTAATTTTGATGCAATTATATATTCCCTATTAGATAATGATAATACTTGTGACCTTATCTGCCTTGCACCAAAAGCCCACCCCACTATTGATAAGGATAGAATCGTAATACCATAGCTAACACTGATGTTCGCTACTCTAAAGTATGAACTTACTACAACTAAAAGTATTACACCAGGTATTGTCAAAACAGTTATTGTTATAATGTCAATGATAATACTGGCTGTTTTACCGGCATAATAACCTCCTAATAGTCCTATGATGGTTGATAATAGAGCTACTAATGCTCCAACACCAAACCCAACTTCTAATGTTGGTAACGTATCATGGAGCATTTCACTTAGTACGTCATGCCCATAGGCATCTGTGCCAAGTAGATGTTTCCATGAAGGGGGCTCGGAGAAACTAAATGATGCGTTGACGGAGTAGGGAGTCCATATTGAGCCAATAATCCCAAGTATAATATCTAGCAACAGTAATGCCACCCCTATTGCAATAAACTTATTCTTAGTAATCACCTTTACCTTACTTATACTTAACGCAAATTCTCTTTTCATGAGGCACCACCCCTTGCCCTTGGATCAAGTAACCCGTAGAGAATTTCCGCTATTGCTATCGATACCAATAACAATACCACTATTACAAGGAAATACCCTTGAATTAATGGCAAATCCCTAGAGGTTAATGACAAGCCGAAGAAATACCCAGCACCAGGTATTGTAAGAAGACCTTCGACAGTTAACGCAGCACTTATAGCTAAGCCTATTATTAATGTAATACCTGTTATATTGGGAAGTATGGAATTTCTATATACAATTTTCCTTATTGTATTTTCACTAAGTCCCAGTAATTCCGCATAATAAACGTAGTTATCCCTCAATGTATGCAGCATGTTATTTCTCATTCCCAACACAAAACCTGATAATAGTGACAGGACCATACCTGCCACCGGTACTGAGTAGAAGTTAAGAAGGCTTAGGAAAGTCTTCAAATTCATCGACTTGATATTAGGGAATGTTAGCTCCACGATCTTTAAATTAACAGAAAATCCCATTTCTAAATACATTATAATTACAAACGCAGGTATTGTTGCTAAGATTGAGATTACCACAACTATCACAGCATCAGTAACGCTTCTACGTTTAATTGCAGCAATTGAACCTAACCATGAACCTAAAAAGAATGCTACTATTGATGAGACCACAACCAAACCCATTGACCATATCATTGAGGGAAACACTATCTTGGCGACATTTGTCGGGTAAAATGTTATTGATGCTCCTAAGTTGCCGGTGAATATACCTTTGATGTAATCAGCGTACTGTATATACCATGGCTGTGGTGTTAGTCCAAAGGCTTCCTCAATTTGCTTAATCTCGGCGGACACTAATGCTGAATTGGCACCATATTCCCCTATCGCCCCCTGCAGCATACTTAGAAGGGTAATTAATGCACTTCCAGGCATTAATCTTGGTAATATGAAGTTAACGGTAATTGCTACAAAGAATGCTGCAAGATATATTGCAATTCTCTTAGTTACATTAATGATTGTTTGAATGGGAAGCTTCATCAGAATCTAACGTAATTATAAGGTCTTTATAAGTTTTATTGCTAATACGAACGCATGATTATGCCATTGCATGACTAATGTAAGTATACTATCTGATGTTCGATTGCATAAGCAGCTGGTAAAAAACTAAATAAAGGACTGAAACAGAATTGTACAGTATGAACAAAAACATCTTAAATGCCTTAGAGCATCCGCAGAATGCACTTATTCTATTTGATTATTTTCATTACTCCGACTGGACCTTTAAGGTTTCCGATCTGGCTGTGGATTACGAGGTTTTAGGGACCTTCGTCGACTCCTCAACCCCATTCATAGTGGAGTATGCCTTGGTTAAGGTTAAGAGTAAGGATGATTTAAGAGGGTTGCTTAAAGCCATGGTTAACCATAGGAATGTGCTCAGCATTGATGAGGTTAAGCCGTTGAACTCCACGTACCCGAGACTAATTAGCATGATTGTTAGGGGTGATTACGCGGACTCAACTAGGTATAGGGCGCACATCCTGGGTGGGTTTGAAGTCAACTACAGTACTAGTGGTGGTGTGGAGCATTGGAGCTTCCTATTCCCGAGCGACTCATTGGTGGAGACATTCATAGGGATGATCAGCGGTAATGGTGAAGTTAGAAACGTTAAGAGGATGAGCATTAACACAGAGGAGCTTGTAGCCGGTATGGTGAGGAACAGGGCGAGACTACTACTAACCAGTGAGGAGGCAGCACTCCTGAGGATTGCGCATAGGAGGGGGTTGTTTAGTAACCCTAGGAGGGTTACAATTACGGAACTCGCCAGGGAGCTTGGCGTCAGTGAATCCACCTTGTCAAGGAGACTGAATAGGGCTATCAGGAAGCTCATCAGTATTGCCCTCGATGATGATTCACCTCACGTAATGCCCAACATGCAGTGACCTTAACCCACCTGGTAAGGGTTATTTAACCAGTGCCCGCATAGCTTTTAGGTGGTTCAGCTTGATTGTTGATGGGTTGTTTGTTAATGGGTTGAGGGTTGTTGGGTTGGTTAGGGGTGAGCTTAAGGTTGAGGTTGTACCTGAGCTCGGCGGCTTAATCTGGAGTATCAACTATGGTGGTAAGGAGCTTCTCTACCACCACAGGGATCCTGAACCCATTGAGAATTTTAGGGAGGGTTTAACACCAGAGGACTTCTACAACGTAGTCTTCTTCGGTGGTTGGTTTGAGGTTATTCCAAACGCCGGCTATGCATCAAGGTATGCTGGAGCCTCCTTCGGCCTTCATGACGAGACACCTTACATACCGTGGAGGGTTGAGTATGATGAGGAGGTTGACGAGTACTCAATACTCATGGTTACAAACCTCAGGAAATATCCACTAAAGCTTTACAGGAGGATCAGGCTAGTTAACAGTAATGAGGTTTTGATCAGGGAGAGGCTCGTTAACCTGAGTAGCCAAGCTTTGAAATTCTCCTGGCTCCACCACCCAAACTTCGGCGGCGACCTGCTTAGCGAGAACTCCGTACTTGAACTGCCGGAGGGTACTGAGGTTGAGGTTGACAGGTACCTTAGCTCGGAGTCCTCAATCCTCGAACCTGGTTATAGGGGAACCTTCCCAATGGTTAAGTCCAAGGACGGCAAACCCATTGATCTGTCTAGGTTCCCGAGGAACCTGAACACCAATGACTTGGTCTACGTCCCAAGGATTAAGGATTCCTGGTTTAGGTTGGTGAATAGGGGCATTGGCCTTGGTGTTGAGGTGACTTGGGACCCATCAGTGTTCAGGTCGATGTGGCTGTGGAGGCCGCTTGGTGGTGGGTTAAATTACCCATGGTTTGGGAGGATATACGCAACCTCGGTGGAGTTGGCCACAAGCTGGCCGGCCACTGGCCTAGCTGAGCAGGTTAAGGCTGGTACGGCGTATGAGATACAGGGCAATGGCCAAATAAACACATGGGTAAGGCTAAGGATAATACCCTACTGAGCATTAACATTAACCTGAACGGTAATTGCGTCGAAGGGGCAATTGCTTTGGCATGAGAAGCAACCCATGCATTGGTCCTGGGAGGCGACAATGGCCTTATCCCTGAGCCTACCCACTAAGACTCCCTTGGGGCATATTGCCCAACATATACCACAGCCTGTGCAGCTATCCAGTACAATCACCCTGAAACTAACCTTCACCATTAATCCACCTTGTAACTGCACAGAAATAAAAAGGATACTCCAGTGGCAAGTATACGTATACTACACGTATACGTCATAATACTTTTCTCATTAAATTGGCGGGAGGTTTATTAAGAGTCCCGGTGTTGGGTTAGCCGTGAGTGGTGAACCTAAGGTTAGGGTCCCTGATGAGGGGGAGATGCTGGCTAAGGTCATGGATATTGTTGGGGATGATAGGGTTAAGGTGATTTGCGAGGATGGGAACGTGAGGATAGCCAGGATACCTGGTAAGTACAGGAAGAGGATGTGGATTAAGGTGGGTGACTACCTGATAGTTGCTCCATGGGACTTCGAGCCAAGTAAGGCTGATGTGATTTACAAGTACGAGAAGGGGGAGGTTAATGAACTCAGGAGGATTAGTAAATACGGCGAGATTTTAAATAGGCTTGATGAACTAGCCCTGTAGTGTAATGAACCAGCAGGAGCTTGATAGGCTAAGGGACCTGGTTAAGATGGAGCAGGAGAGTAAAGACCTGGTTAAATTACCCTACAGGTCCTACAGGGAGCTCGTCAATGGGTTGATAAGTGGGGTTAAGTTCGGCGGTGCATTGGAGAATACCGTCGCATCAACCTACCTAGGCATGGTTAGGGACCTGGTGGTTTCACTACTCAGGGTGAGGATACTCAAGATACTTGACCAAGCCTCCGCGGGTAACCTACCCAGGAGGAACCTACTCCTAGAGGAGGCCAAGTTGACCTCAGCCCTGGAGGATCTCGAGAATCTGCTTAAGCCGAGGAGGGGTAGGGCGCCGAGTAGGGTCATGGTAACGGTCTTCACGGCCAATTACTTCAGTATTAAGACTAGTAGGGGTAACATGATTAACGATCCGATGGTGGGTGACTTGGCTGTCCTGCCCAGGGAGGATGCTGTTGAGTTGGCCTCTAACTTTAAGGTGGCTAGGGCCTACAGGATCAAGACGAGGAGGCGCCCTTAAGCCACCTGATGGTTAACCTAACAGCCTCAGCGCTACTGTACCTTGGCGACCAGCCAAGCCCAGTGAGCCTACTTATGTCTAGGAGCATGTACTTGACGTCGCCTGGCCAACCCCTACCATCGGGTGTGGTTAGCTTGGTCACTATGTTCACGTTCCTTAACCCAACCTCCTCAATGACTATTTTAGCTATCTCCATCACTGTGACCCAATCCCTATTACCAACGTTGAAGGCTTGGTCCTGAAGCCCACCATTAATCAACTTGTTGAATAGGAATAGCGTCGCGTCCACGGCATCATCAACGTATAGGTAGCTCTTCCTCTGGCTACCATCCCCAAGCACCTCAAGGACGCTTGGATTCCTCATCAACTTAACGTAGAAGTCGTAAATAACCCCATGCCTAGACCTGGGCCCAACAATGTTGGCGTACCTTAGGTTAACAACCCTAATGCCGTAGAGCCTAGAGTACGTGCCTAACATGACCTCGCCGGCCGCCTTAGTGGCGCCGTAGACGCTTATAGGCTCTATTGGGTGGTCCTCGGGTGTTGGGAGAACCCTTGCGTCACCGTAAACAGTGCTGCTGCTGGCGAAAACAATGTACTTGACGTCGCCCAACCTAGCCGCCTCAGCCACGTTGAAAGTGGCCACCAGGTTATTGTCGAAGTGGCTCCTAGGCTCCACTGAGGATACCCTGACCTCTGGGTTGGCGGCTAGGTGGAAGACGGCTAAGGCACCTTTGAATTCACCCACCCAATCACCCCAATTCCTCAAGTCAGCCTTAACAAGGTTAACCCTACCGCTGCCTAGGGAGTCCTTAAGGTTATTGACATCGCCACTGCTTAAGTTATCTATAACAGTCACCTCATAGCCGCTTCTCACTAGTTTATCAACCAAGTGACTCCCTATGAAGCCGGCTCCACCAGTCACAATAACCCTGCCCATGGATTAGTGGTTCATTTACTCTAAATAAACTTTAACCTCACCTAATCTTTAAATACACTAACCGCTACGGCTGGGTAATGGAAACCGCAGCAGCCCGATCAAGGCCAAGGCCGAAGCTGTATGGCCCGGAGGTCCACTACTGCACATCATGCGGTAGCCCAATAGCACCATTTAAGAGGGCGACCCACTTCCTATGTCCAAACTGCGGTAAGTATGAGATATGGAGGTGTGAGCGCTGTAGGAGGGAAGGAAACGTTTATAAGTGCCCAGTCTGCGGTTTCGAAGGTCCATGAGTGGTTTAAATGGCTCAAATATACTACGTCTATAGGGTTACCCCAAGCAGGGAGGATGTTAACTACGAGAAGCTTAAGCAAACTATAAAGGGTAAGCTTGAGCCGAAGTACCAGGTTAAGGGTATTGAGGAGGAGGAGATTGGGTTCGGGATTAAGGCACTTAAGGTTCACATAGTCATACCGGAGTCCGACGAGTACACGACTGATGAGATAGAGAACCTCCTATCCCAGATAGAGGACATTGGGGGCATTGAGCTGGAGTACTTCACTAGGGTTAGCTTTTGAGGCTAATCATGCGGGTTGCAACCCTTTAAAAGCTTTATAAACCCACTGTCTAATTCTCCCCTATGTCCAGTGAGGAGGGTTGGATTGAGCTCCGTGTTGCGGAGGCTAAGCAGAGGGATGCTGGTAGGCCCATTGTTCGCATTGATCCCTCAATCATGAGGGATTACGGTATTGAACCAGGTACGGTTGTCTTCATTAAGGGTAAGAGGTTGACTGCGGCCAAGGTCATGTATGGCCTACCTGAGGATGACGGTAGGGCTGTTATTAGGATGAACTCGATAATAAGGAAGAACGCCGACGTAAGCGTCAACGATACGGTTAAGGTCAAGGTAACCGAGGCCAAGCAGGCTCAACTGGTTAAACTAGCCCCAGTATCAATGACCCTCTCCATTGAGCAGAACTTCGAGAACTACGTTAAGCAGAGGCTTAAGGACTACGTACTGATGGAGGGTGACCTAGTCCAGATACTGGTACTTGGCCAATCCCTAATATTCCAGGCAATACAGGTTAGGCCAAGCAACACGCCAGTCATAGTTGACGACGAGACCCAGGTCAAGGTACTTGAGAAGCCTGTGGAGAACGTACGGATACCTCGTGTTACTTGGGAGGATATTGGTGATTTGGAGGAGGCTAAGCAGAAGATTAGGGAGTTGGTTGAGCTTCCTCTTAAGCATCCTGAGTTGTTTAGGCATCTTGGTATTGAGCCTCCTA
>Ga0080003_1000494_pt1 | contig 26230 bp, 21 predicted proteins | sample JossMetagenome_FD_69206 | JGI IMG/M metagenome (GOLD analysis project Ga0080003, IMG submission 69206) | Hot spring microbial communities from Joseph's Coat, Yellowstone National Park, USA - JC2_E (SPADES assembly) (version 2) | ecosystem: Environmental > Aquatic > Thermal springs > Hot (42-90C)...
ATCTCTTTCGATCTGTCAACATCCAGTTGCGGTCCAAATGTCAGCCACGTCCCAAATCCCAATTCGCTTATCTTCAATCCCCATTTTCCTACTTTTCTGTATTCCATTTCGATCACTCCTTCACAAAGTTGTTATGTATCTTATCAAGAAGCCCACAATGTAAGCCACGAAAGCGGCCATACTGCCCGTCAAAAGCATTTCAAGACCGCTTTTGAACCAATTTACATTTGTAACTATGTTTCTCAAACTACCGACGGTAAACAAAGTCACAAGTGTTAAAATCGTTGCCGTTAAAAAGGTGTTCTGTGCAAAAAAAGGTATAAAACTTGCAAGGATATAAGTTACAAGTGGCATAAATCCAAAAAAGACAAAAGAAAAGAAGGTAACGAATGCGTCTATACGCGGAGAAGCCGTTTTGTCTTCCAGTATTCCAAGTTCTTCATGCATCATGGTTTCAACCCACAAATCTTTGTTTGAACTTAGAATTTCTACAAGATCTTTTGCCTTTTCCGCTTTCAAACCTTTTGATTTGTATATCTCTATCAATTCTGCTTTTTCAGAAGCGGGATCTATTTCCACCTCCCATTTTTCGCGTTGGCGCTCACTTTCATTGTATTTCAAGGATGTTCGTTGTGAGAGATAATCTCCCATGGCCATTGAAAAACCATCGCCGAAAAGATTTGCAAATCCCATGATCAAAACTACCTGAGGGCTTAAATGCGCGCCCATCGCCCCAGCGACAACGGCAAAAGTCGTTATTATTCCATCGCTTGCACCGTAAACAAGAGGACTCATGTACCTGCCCTGAGTGGTCTTATGCCAGGTCTCTTTCGCTATCAATTCTTTTGAATGGGCTTGATCGTGAAGTTTCGGATCCTTCATCTCAAACGCTTTTCTTGCTATTTTTTGTCTATCACTCTCTTTCATTTATCTTAACTCCTTCTAACATTTCAAGAGGGCTTTTTCAAAATCCTATCCGCTATGTATGCAGCCACATCAGATGGCATAGTGCCTGCGCCAAAGCCAGCATCGTATCCAAGTTCAACTGCAAGTTCGTGGGTTATCCTTGGCCCTCCGACTATCAAAAGTATTTTGTCCCTTATTTTTTCAGCATCCAATATATCGACAAGTTCTGTCAGTTGCTTGATGTGAATCTCTCTTTGTGTTACTATTTGCGAGACAAGTATAACGTCTGCCTTGTACTCTCTTGATTTCTTAACAAGTTCCAAAGGTGGTATCTGACTGCCGAGATTGTAAACTTTAAAGGCTTTATACCTTTCAAGGCCTGAATCTCCATGATATCCTTTCATGTTAAGAATCGAGTCAAGCCCTATCGTGTGTGCATCAGAACCTATCGTTGCGCCGACTATCACGACTTGACGCTTCAAATATTTCGAAATCTTATCGTTTATCTCTTCAATCCCCATTTTTGGTATTTCAACCTCGAGCGTTTTGATCGAGGTGTAATCGACGTATTTGTTGGTTTTTGCATAAACAACGAAAAATGTAAAATCTCCTCCTATATCTTCCGAAAGCACCATCTGGATATCCGAAAAACCCATCGAAGCGATAAGCGTTTTTGCCGCTTCTCGTGCTCTTGCCCCTGCCGGTACCGGCAGCGTGAAAGATAACTGGATTACGCCATCGTTGGTTTGATCTCCGTAAGGCTTTATACTTCTAAGATCTAAGTTTGGTATCATAGTTCACCACTCCTTACGATCTTTTCCATTTTTTCGATGATGGGATTGTAGTAATCCTCACCCTTGACAAAGACACCGTCAGCACCTTTCCCTTCATCGATTTTCCTTGAAATATCTCCAAATGTCCCTTCTTCTATTGAAGCCATCAAGCCTACCGATTTCACGTGATCAAGCAGTGAAACGGCATTTTCAAGTACCTTTCTGGCCTCTTCTTGAATAAAACCATCTTTTTTGAATTCAACATCTTCACCAAGTGCTTTTGCGTTTTTAAAAACATATTTCGCGTTTGATATTGCAAGATACCTATCCTGCACAAGTGGAGTGTGAATCGCTTCAGTCAGCATTCCAAGCAAGTGTATCGATTGACCCGTCATAACCGAAACAAGGTTGTACAAAGTGTTCTGTGCGTATCCTTTGAATATGTTGCCTGTCATGTAACGTGTAGGTGGCATGTATTTGGGGGTTGCTTGCGGGAAAAGCGATCTTGTCAAGAGTGCATGTGCAATTTCGTAAAGCAAGCCGTTTTCCACATCCGGATCTATTTCAAAAGCATGACCTATTCCCATGTATTTGGGTTCCATTCCGGCTTTAAGGGCAAATTGTTCATTTATGAGTTGGGATGTTGTAACTGTATGGGCACGATCTATTGGATCCGATGTTTTTATGTAATTATCCTCTCCCGTGTTTATGGTTATATGAGAAAAAGCGCATATAAGCCTCGATGTGTATTGATCGACAAATGTCCTCATCATGTTTATATTCCTAAATAAAATTCCATACATCGAATCGTTAAGCAGCATATCTAAACCTTCTATTGCGGCTATGGCACTTATTTCCGGCATGCAAAGACCGGAAGCGTAATTTGTGAGCCTGACGTATCTTCCAACTTTTGCTGCCACTTCATCTAAAGCCTTTCTCATTATCCTGAAATTGGCCTGCGTTGCGTAAGTTCCACCATATCCTTCCGTTGTTGGTCCAAATGGTACAAAATCCAACAAAGATTGAGCCGTCGATCTTATCACGGCAATTATGTCTGCTCCTTCGCTGACGGCAGCCTTTGCCTGAATGACGTCTTCGTATATGTTGCCTGTTGCGACTATGACGTAAATGTAAGGTTGATTTGGATCTCCAAATTCTTTAAGCAGTTCATCTCTTTCGTTCTTGGTTTCTTCCAACTTCTTTATGGATACTTCAGTTAATTCATCGATTTTTTCTGCAACGATGCTTTCTTTCTGAGGCCTTATTTCTACGAGAGAAAATTCTTTTTTGCCCACCGATTCCGCAACTTCTTGAGGAGACATAGATTTTGCCACGCATGCATTTGCAATCCAGTAGGCTATGCCTCTTTTAAGACCGTCATGCGCTTTAACGTCGTAGACAACGGAATTCGGAAGCGGAATACCATCGGCATCAACGCCATCAATGCCATAAAATCGTGCCACCGTTCTTTCCACAGAATCAGTACTTCTTAGATCTATGAATTTTTGTACATCATCCGTGATTTCTTTCGCCAGTTCTCTTGCTTTTCTCACCAAATTCTGATCGAGATCGAGGTGCATGTTGATCTCCTCCTTTAGTCTAATCAGACTTTTTATATTTGATCAACTTCAAATATGAAATACAGAGATGTGTCCATCCTTATGAAAAAGGCTATTCCCGCAGTTTGATAAACCGTATCCTTAACGTTACCCTCGACCTGATCGGGGGCGGGGATGACGGTGTGAGCAATTCTCTCCACGAACAGCCCTTATGATATTCAGTTCCATAATTTCCTAAGCCTTCTGTCATTTTGGCCTGCGAGCCGGAATCGCCTTGGAACTTATCCGTAAATATTCCATGAATGCACTTAGAAATATTCTAATTCCAATTAAGCGTTACAGATCACCGCTTTTTCTCTGATCTCTAATCTCTGTTTCTGCTGAGCCACTCACAATTTTTATTATTTCCGATAGCCTTACCTTCCACTGTTCTCCCGTTTTCATGTTTTTCAAAGTGTAAAGGCCCGTCTTTATTTCTTCTTCGCCTATGACAACCGTATACCTTGCATTTTCTTTCGAAGCAAGAGAAAACTGACCCTTAACGTTTCTTCCCATCACATCAACATCAACTTTAAAATATTTTGAAAGCGCGTTGGCAATCTTCAACGCCTCGATCCTTTGATCCTCATCTATGGATATGATGTAAATATCTAATCCTTCTATTTCAGGAAGCTTTTTTTCTTCTTCAAGGGCAAGGATCAATCTTTCAATTCCAAAAGCAAAGCCAATCGATGGAACTTTTGCCCCCCCCAATTCTTTTATAAGACCGTCGTAGCGACCTCCTCCACCTATTGCATCCTGTGCCCCAAGATTGGGATATTTGAACTCAAAAACTGTTCTCGTGTAATAATCGAGGCCTCTAACGATCGCAGGATCGACCTCGTACTCTATTTCCATATCATCAAGGTATTTCTTTAGTTTATCAAAGTGCGATTTACAATCATCGCAAAGATAATTCGTTATTTTTGGTGCGCTTTCGGCGTATTTCGCATCTTTTTTACAATCAAGCAATCTCAAAACATTTCTATCGTATCTGACCTTGCAATCATCACAAAGATCGTTTAAAAAAGGTTTGTAATACGCTTTGAGTGCTTCAACGTAACTCGGTCTGCATTTTTCATCACCTGTCGAATTTATTTTGAGTTTGAATTTATCCAGGCCTATTGTCTTAAGCATTTCTATTGCCAGAAGAATTGTCATGGCATCGGCTATCGGCAAAGGTGATCCTATGAGTTCCACACCAAATTGATGAAACTGTCTTAATCGTCCCGCCTGAGGGCGCTCGTATCTGAACATGGGTCCGCAATAGAAAAGTTTTTGAGGAAGGCCTTTAGAAGAAAGGTTATTCTCGATAAAAGCACGCATAACAGGAGCCGTACCTTCCGGCCTAAGCGTTATCGATCTACCTCCTTTATCTTCGAAAGTGTACATCTCTTTTTGAACGATGTCGGTTTCATTTCCAACGCTTCTGTTGAACAACTCCGTCGCCTCAAAAATAGGTGTCCTTACTTCAACAAATCCAAAATTCAACGCAACATTTTTGAGTTTTTCTTCCAACCATTCCCACACTTTTGAATCTTCGATTATGTCATTTGTGCCCTTTATCCTCGATATCACGCTATTCCTCCTTAGATCTCGTCATGCTCTCCACCGTTCACTTGTTACCGATTACTCGACACCAATTTGTTTTTTTCCACGCGCTACCGATGCACGCCAGGCGTCGTTTTCCCGCTTAACGATCACGCGTTACTATTTCATCGTATGCCTTTTTCAACACTCTTATATCATCCCACGTTAAAGCCTTTGGAGAACCAGGTTCTTTGGATTGATTCCTTAAAAGATAACTTGGATGAAACATGGGGAAGATCCTTATGTTTCCCTTCCATTCAAAAAATTTCCCACGAGATTCCGTTATTGCTCCGTTTATAAAAAAATTAAGTGCAGTTGCTCCAAGCGTGACTATTATTTGAGGATTTATTATGGCAATTTGGGCCATTAAGAAATGAGAACAGGCAAGAATTTCTTCGGTGTAAGGTATTCTGTTGCCTGGTGGCCTGCATTTTACAACGTTGGTTATGTAGAGATCTTTTCTTACAAAACCTGCGGATTCAAGAATTTTATCAAAAAGTTGGCCTGCCCTTCCAACAAAAGGCCTTCCTGACAAATCTTCGTCCTCACCGGGTCCTTCTCCGACAAAGACTATCGGTGAATGGATGTTTCCTTCTCCGACCACCACATTTGTCCTTGTCTGGCTTAACTGACACGCCTTGCATACCGAAACTGTTTCCTCAATAACTTTCATGAATTTTTCATCTTTCTTTTCGTCTTTCATTTTAACCTCCCACTCAAAATTTTACCATAACGTATGGTATAATTTAAAAGAGATGGTTTAAATGAGATGGCTTTTTTTCATTTTGATCTTAATAGGGAGTGCTTTTATGGCCTTTTCATCTTCATGGGCTTTGGTTTTAACGGGCGGTGGTGCACGAGGAGCATACGAAGCCGGAGCTCTTAAAGCGATAAATCAATTAGACCTTGACGTGAAAGGCGTTTATGGTACTTCCGTCGGAGCTTTAAATGGCGTCTTTTACTGTCAGGGAGAAACTGAAAAGCTCTACAAGATATGGCAAGATCTTTCTTACTCTGATGTCATGTCGGTAAATGCTTCTTCCACCACCAATGTGTACTTTCATGTGGCACATGAAATATTATCTTTTCATCTTTTAAACGTGAAGCCGTTACGTGAAATAGTGAAAGAAAATCTTGATGAAAAGCGTATCAGAGATAGCGGAATAGATTTTGGACTTGTAACTTACGATCTTTCAAAATTTTCTCCCGTTGAATTGTACCTTTCGCAAATTCCCAAAGGACAACTTTTGGATTATGTGCTTGCAAGTGCAAATTATCCGATCTTCCAAAGGCAAGTCATAAATGGTCAAACCTACATAGACGGAGGAGTTTACAACAATGCGCCTGTAAACATGGCTCTTGAAAAGGGATTTAAAAAGATCTTACTTATAAACGTTTCGGATATTCCTTTTTCTCTTCCGCAAATACCGAAGGATGTCGAATTGAAGATCATAACGCCATCTGGAACGATAGGAAACGCAATGGATTTCAATCCAACAGATGAACGCAGATTGGAAAAGATGGGATATTTGGACACGCTTAAGGCCTTTGGAAAATTCGTTGGACGGGATTATTACATATATCCGCCTAAATCACCTGTACTTATAAATGCTTTGCTTTCAATGAATGCAACAGAACTTTCCAAGGTAGCAGGTATTCTTGATTTAAAAATAGGAAATTATTCACACGATCTTGCCGTCTACGAAGTTTTAATTCCAAAAATTTTGCAAACTGTTAAAGCCACTTCTTTTGATTCTTTAAACCTTGATTTACTTGAAATGGCAGCAAGCACACTTGACATAAACAGATTGACCCCTTACACACAGCACGAACTTGTCAGTGAAATAGCCAAAAGCGATCAAAAATTAAGAACGAGTTTTCTTTTTTTCCAAATAAGCGATAACTCTATCGTTGAAACTGTGAGGGAGATATGCAAATTTATAGTTTCATCCGGTATGGGATGTTAAAGGGAGAGCGATGTGAATGTTCAGAATTTACATGGGATCCGTTCTTTCATCTACCGAATTCACGAAATTCGATCTTGGTATAACTTCGGATCGTACGCTCTCGACGATTGGTAGATGGTTAAAGGTAGATGAAAATGGAATTGTTTTTGACGATTCCAATTTCAATATCTTTCAGAGAAAGTGGCGTGTGCCTGTAACACTGGACGAACTTTTTTTCGAATCATCGAATTTGAAAATCGGCACACTTTACAACGATGAATTGAGAATGCGTGATCTCCTTCTGAAAATTACCGATTTTAAAATAGACCTCATCGTCGGATACCTCAAAAGTCAAAGTTACAACCCTTACGAACTTATAGCAAGTGGCTGGGGATGTGCCCAAACGACCGGCATCCCAACGATTATCGTGAACGTAACGCCACCTGAAAATGTGAATTATTCTTTCTTCTTAAAAATGACCGAATTCACAGATGGGATGATAGTGCTTTCTGATAGATACACAATGGTTGCTTTTTCGACAGAAAAGAAAGAATACACTCAAAATAACAAAGGACAAGCAGAAAAATGATCTTTGGGAAGATATCAAGTGTTTTCAGGTCCTTTTTTCTGAAAAGAAAAACAAACGCTTTTTTGGACCATGCGGTAATCGAGCCTGATGCTTTTGAATATGTAGGAGTTATACAATTTCAGCATCAGAATTTCAAAAATTCCAAAGATTTCCATACAAAAATTTTGTCTCTTGTGAAAGTGGCAAAAATGGAAGGAGCTCAACTCGTGCTTTTTCCGGCCGGAATGAATATGGAACTGTATTCTGTCCCTGAAGAAAGCCTTTCTGGAAATCAAATATCAAAGATAGAAGATGAATGTTTGAAGATTTTTTCCAACATTGCTTCTATCGAAAAAATTTACGTTGGATACGCTGACTTGGTCAAGGGCATGAAGATATACCATTTTATAAATAGCAACGGTAAATCAGTTGAAGGAAATACTTTTACGATCTACAATGTGAAAGTTGCCTTCATGGACGATGAGATAGATGAAGACGTCGATCTGATTTTAAATCCATGTCTTACCAAGAAATGGGTTGGCGATTATGAATCATTCGGTCATGCATGGCTTTATTCACAGCAGAAATATTCATATTCGATGGAAAGTTACATGGTAGGAGATCATTTCACAGGTCAAAGCGGAATTTACGCTCCGATAGAAGCAACTGAATCCATGAGCGGTATAATAAAGCAGACACAAAGTAAAATTCTCGAAGAAACGTTGGTGGCAAAGATAGATTTTTCTGTCCTTGAGACGGTTAAAAGAAAGAAAAACGTTAAAGATGAGTACGCAAGATTGCTTGATAACAAATGAATTTGGAGGTGTTTTGGATGAAAAAAAGATTTTCTCATGAAAAATTACCGGAAGAAGAGATACAAAAACTTAAATTGCTCGGAAAACGCTGCAGAGGAGACATAATAAAAATGACAACCGTGGCTGATTCAGGTCATCCCGGAGGTTCTATGAGTTCGATAGACATATACCTTACTGTTTTTTCAAATGCCAGAATAGATCCTAAAGATCCTTGGAACCCTTCGAGAGACAGAATTATAGTGAGTCATGGTCATACTTCTCCCGGAGTTTACGCCACTCTTGGTGAACTTGGATTTTTCAACGTGGAAGATGCCATAACCGGCTTTAGATATTTTGATTCTCCATTTGAAGGTCATATAACAAGAGGTATTCCAGGCGTTGAATGGACGACCGGAAATCTTGGACAAGGATTGAGTGCCGCCTGTGGCATGGCACTATCTGCAAAGATACAAAATCTTGATTACCACACTTTTGCGCTTATGAGTGATGCTGAGCAGGCCAAGGGTCAGGTGGCTGAAGCAAGAAGATTTGCAAAAAAATTCGGCCTTTCAAATTTAACGGTTGTGATAGATTACAACGATGCTCAAATAAGCGGACGTGCACGTAACGTGATGTTTGTCAATATAAAAGAAGATTACGAGGCAGACGGATGGAGAGTACTTGAAGTTGATGGACATGATTACGCTCAATTGTATGACGCCATAAAATATGCCCTTGAGAATCAAGACAAACCGACGGTGATCATAGGCAGGACGATTATGGGAAAGGGAGTTTCTTTCATGGAAGACGATGTTGAATATCACGGAAAAGCACTTTCCCTTGAACAAGCCGATAAGGCTTTGAAAGAACTCGGTGTCGAAAATGATATTCAAAAGTACATCGAAAGGCGCAAAACTTTTTCAATGCCTCATTTCGAGATAAAACCTTATCAGGTTAAGATCGATACGGGCAAAAGCAGAATTTATAAAGTGGGTGAAAGTGTTGCGAATCGTGACGCTTTTGGCCGTGCTCTCGCAGATATAGGGCTTGCCAATTCCAAATTGACCACCAACACACCTGTTGCCGTCATAGATTGCGATCTTAAACCTTCCACAAAAACGGATCTGTTCGAGCATGTGGCACCGGATCTTTTCTTTCAGGCAGGCGTTCAGGAACACAACGCAGCGACGGTTGCCGGAGCCCTTTCGAGTCAGGGCGTAATTACTTTCTTTGGAGACTTTGGTGTGTTTGGAATAGATGAAACCTACAATCAGCAAAGGTTAAATGACATAAACCACACGAATTTGAAGTTGATCGTAACACATGTGGGTACCGATGTTGGTGAAGATGGCAAAACTCACCATTGCGTTGATTACATAGGTGGATTGAGAAACATATACAATTTCAAACTCATCGTGCCTCAGGATGGGAATCAAACTGATAGATCGGTAAGATTTATGGCAAAAGTATGGGGGAATTACGCCATGGCAGTTGGCAGATCGAAGATCCCCGTTATAACCAAAAGTAACGGTGAAGCATTTTTTGATGAAAATTACGAGTTCATTTATGGCGAATGCGATCTTTTCAGAAAAGGCGAAGATGTCACTGTTTTTTCAACCGGTCAGACTTCTCATATCGCCGTCAAAGCCGCAGACGATCTGCTTAAAGAAGGGATCAAAGTTACGGTCGTGGGAGTACCGACACCTTTTGAATTGCCAAAATGGATAACAACTTACATATCTTCAAAACATGTTTTAACTTTCGAAGATCATAACGCTAACACGGGACTTGGCAGCGTTATATCCGAGTTTGCACTTGACAACCGTGCTTATCCAAAAAGTTTTACGAGAGTAGGTCTCTTCGACTACACAAGATCTGGCCTTGTAAAGGATCTTTACAGAATAGAAGGATTAGATGTGGATTCTCTGAAATCAAAGATAAAGGAGATTGTTGGATGAGAATTTTGCTTCACATCTGTTGCGCACCGGATGCCACCACAGCATACAAAAGGCTCTCTGGAGCTGGCGAAGTTGTTGGGTATTTTTTCAATCCGAATGTTCAGCCGTACGAGGAGTATTTGAAAAGACGTCAGGCACTTGAAAAACTTTCATCCATTTGGAACTTTGACGTCTTTTACCCTCCCTACGATCCGGATGAATGGTTTAAGACGGTCAGAGGCCTTGAAGATCTACCGGAAGGATCTATGAGATGCAAAGCATGCATTGCCTTCAGGTTGAGAAAATCGGCACTTTTTGCCAAAGAAAACGGATTTGATGCCTTTGCCACATCACTTACGACGAGTCCTCACAAAGATGTGAACTTCATAAATGACATTGGCACAAAACTTGCCAGAAAAATAGGTACTACATACATTCAAAGCGCTTTCAGGAAAGAGAATGGTTTCTTGGAAAGCGTCAATTATTGCAAATCGCTTGGAATCTACAGACAAAATTATTGTGGCTGTGTTTTCAGCCTTTCAAAGGTTAAGGTGTGATACATGGAAATATGGGATGAAATCGGAGAAAAACTGATTGATCTTTTCAACGGAGATGTTATCTGCACCGATATGGAAGGCGTTCCGAAATTCTCAACGATAGGTCTCTCTGCCGATCTTTCTCAGGCCGTTTCTGTTGCCATAAAGACAGGCGTAAGGGTGGGCCTTATGCACGATCAAAGACACGTGCTTGTCATTCCTTTCAACTTCACAAATTTTAAGGGCTGTGTGCTTTTGATTGGATACGAATTTTCTGAAGAAACTTTGACCATCTTCGTTCAAAATGTACTTGAAGAGTTTGCAAAAACAACGGAAGGTTACGCCGAAGAATCCATACCTCCTGAGATAATAAACGCTTTCAAGGGGGTAAGTAAGCCTGTTTTGTGCGCCGCGATATCCCAGATAGGCAACATCCAGTTAAGAGGAGAGATGGCCAAAATCGGGGGAAGATTTGTCAAGCATATGGAATCGGGAGAGGATTTTTTCATCTTCGATGGGAAAATCGAAAAAGTTCCACAAGGATGTAAGGTTGGCATTTCAGTGGATCCAACTCCTGAAATAGCCTATCATCAGTCTGTGACGGCTCTTCATTACGGATCGGATCCATCTGGCCTGTCAAGTTACTCAAAACTTTCTCCCGCCTTCTTAATTCAAGATGTCATCGAAAACAAAGGAATGAAGAAAGTTTTGATCGAAAAACTCGAAAAATATCCTGAACTTCTTCAAACTTTGAAAATTTTTTTTGAAAACGACGCGAGTCCAGTTAAAACTTCAAAGGTCATGAAAATACATCGTAACACAATTCTCAACAGGCTCAACAAGATAAGAGAAATAACGTACCTCGATCCGAAAGTTTTTAAAGACAGCGTTATACTTTATTTAACACTCATGAATTCGGAGGAAAAAGTCCTTGAGTGAAAAGATCGTCCATGTAGTAGGAGGAGGACTTGCCGGCAGTGAAGCCGCCTATCAAATAGCGCAGGCAGGATATGATGTTGTATTGCACGAAATGAGGCCTGTCGTAAAAACAGATGTGCATGAAACTGGTAAATTCGCTGAACTCGTCTGTTCTAATTCTTTGAAATCCGTCGATCTTAAAAATGCTTCGGGACTTCTTAAAAAAGAACTTAACGATCTTGATTCCTTTGTCTTAAAAATTGCCAACAAACATGCCATTGAAGGAGGAAAAGCACTTGTCGTCGATAGAGAAACGTTTTCCGAAGAGATAACTTCCATCATCGAATCTCATCCCAAAATACACGTTCAAAGAGAAGAAATAACGGAAATTCCTCCAGACGATTTTTGGATAATGGCAACGGGTCCTGCGACCTCCGAAAAACTTTACAAATGGATCATGACGAAATTTAAAACCGGATCACATTTTTTCGATGCAGTTGCTCCTATAATTGATGCCACGACGATCGATATGTCAAAGACTTTTCTTGCAAACAGATATGAAGATAAAGGGAAAGATTATTTTAACTGTCCCATGAACAAAGATGAATATCTTGAATTCAGAGAAAATCTTGTCAACGCCGAAGTACTTCCGATGGAAAAATTCGACAGAAAACTCTTATTTTCAAGATGCCAGCCAATCGAAGAAATAGCGAGATCCGGAATCGATGCCATGAGATATGGTCCTTTGAGACCTGTCGGGTTGGAATTAAACGGTAAAAGACCGTATGCGGTTGTTCAACTAAGGCGTGACAATTACGCAGGAACTTTGTTAAACATCGTGGGTTTTCAAACAAGGCTCAAATGGCATGAACAGCAAAGGGTTTTTAGAATGATACCTGGACTTGAAAATGTTAAAATTGTAAGGTACGGTGTAATGCATGCCAATATTTACATAGAACCATTCAAAGTTACGGATGAGTTTTTCAGATCGAAAGCCATGGAAAATCTTTTTTTTGCCGGTCAAATAACCGGTGTTGAAGGGTACGTTGAATCAATCGCTACGGGACTTTACGTCGGAAGAAATGTCGTCAGAATTCTGAATGGTTTAGATCCTGAAAGATTTTCGTGTAACACGATGATAGGTGCTTTGATAGACTACGTCACAAAGACAAAGGATTTACAGCCAATGTACGCCAATTTTGGCATATTGGGAAAGGGAAAACGATGACAGTTAAGGCATCAACAATTAGCAGAAAAACAGCACATGGCTGATGGTGCCTGGAAAAGACGGACATTTCTCCGTCATCTCTCAAGCCTTCTGTTATTCCGGCCAAAGAACCGAAATTGGATTGAAACTTTTAAAGGAGACCGGATGCATTGGGAATGACAAGTGAAGGGTACCTGTTTAAGTTAACGTATAAAAAAGGCGAGTGCCGGAGCCAGATTTCATATTTAAAGTTGATCAAGTATAACCGCAAATAGAAAAAACAGGCATTAGTAGAGATCAAAAACATCAGGGAGGAAAAGATGGACGAAATTCCAGAAGAAATAAAGATGCGTGTCGAAAAGCTCAGGAAGGAAATAGAATATCACAATTACAGATACTACACACTCAACGATCCTGTTATAACAGATTACGAGTACGATATGCTCACTAAAGAACTTGTGGATCTTGAAAATAAATATCCTACCCTTAAAAGCGAGAATTCTCCGACGCAAAGAATAGGTGCGAAAGTCCTTGACGGATTTTCATCGGTAAGACATCCATTTTTGATGTACAGCCTCGACAACATTTACTCTTTTGATGAATTGAAAGAATTTGATGAGAGAATAAAAAAACTTGCCGAGCGAGATGAAATGGAATACGTTTGCGAAATGAAAATAGATGGCCTTTCGATAAGACTTAAATATGAAAAAGGTGAACTCGTTCTTGCCGCGACCCGTGGAGACGGTGAAGTTGGAGAAAATGTTACTGACAACGCAAGAACAGTTAGAACCATACCTTTGATACTCAACGAACCGATAGACGTTGAGGTACGAGGAGAAATATACATGTCTTTCACTGAATTTAAAAAGCTTAACCTTATAAGACAACATCATGAACTGCCGCTTTTTGCGAATCCACGTAATGCGGCCGCAGGCACTTTAAGGCAACTTGACACATCGGAAGTCGCCAAAAGACATCTCGATTCTTTCATATATACTCTTGAAAGCCCTCGAAAATACGGAATCAAAACACAATGGGATGCACTTCAATTCATGAGAAAAATTGGATTTAAAGTTAACGGCGAATCAAAAATTGCCAAAAATCTGGACGATGTAAAAACATACCTTGAATGGTGCGAAAAGAGAAGAGAAGAATTGGATTATCCTATAGATGGTGCCGTACTAAAGGTAAATGATTTTGATCTTCAGGAAAATCTTGGCTTTACAGCCAAGGCTCCGCGTTGGGCTATAGCGTACAAATTCCAGGCCGAGCAGGTTAGAACGAAAATACTCAAAATCACAGTTCAGGTTGGGAGAACAGGAACACTCACACCTGTTGCTGAATTGGAACCTGTGCGCCTTGCCGGAACGACGGTAAAACGTGCGTCTTTACACAATTTCGATTACGTCAAAGAAAGGGATATAAGGATAGGCGATACTGTTATAATAGAAAAAGCCGGAGAAATAATACCGCAGGTTGTTAAATCCATCGTTGAAGAGCGTAAGGGCGATGAAAAACAGATAAATCCTCCCACCTCCTGTCCAATATGCGGTGGACCTGTTGGCAAAATCGAACCTCAAGATGTTGCATTAAGATGTTTAAACCCTTATTGCCCTGCCAAACTGGAAGCATGGATTGAAAATTTTGCCTCCCGAAAGGCTATGGATATTCATGGACTTGGAACCAAATTGATAAAAAAACTCATAGAAAGCGGTAAAATTAAAGATCCTGCTGACGTTTACGCTTTGAGCAAAGAATTCATCTCAAAACTGGAAAACATGGGTGAAAAATCGGCTCAAAATCTCATTGATGAGATAGAAAAGTCAAAAAATCTGCCTTTTCACAGACTTATAACCGCAATCGGCATTCCGATGGTAGGAGAAACAACTGCGAGACTGCTTGAGAAACGTTACCACAACATAGAAGAACTTCAAAGTGCAAAAAAAGAAGAACTTATAAAAATAAACGGAGTGGGAGAAAAGGTTGCGAACTCAGTCGTTCAATTCTTTTCGCTCGATAGAACGAAAGAAATGATCGAAAAACTCAAATCTCATGGAGTCGGAACAGGAATCGTATCTCCAATCAGATCTCCTTCTGTGCTTTCCGGTAAACACTTTGTTATAACGGGAACACTTTCAAAACCTCGTGAAGAAATAAAACAGCACCTCCTTGATCTTGGAGGTGATGTTGGAGAAAACGTTTCATCAAAAACGGATTATCTTATCGTTGGAGAAAATCCAGGCTCCAAACTCGATAAAGCAAAAAAACTTGGCATTAAAATCATCGATGAAAAACAATTGGAAGACATCATTTCTCAACTTTCAAAGACAAGTTCATAAGTAATTTCGGCTGATTTTCTAAGCATTGCCGACGCACTGCAATATTTTGTCTGAGATAAATTGACAGCTTTTTCGGCATTTTCTTTCGGTACATTTCCTATAAAAATGTACTTTAAATGAATAGATGTGTAAATTTTTGGATGTTCCTTAGCTTTGGTGTAATCAATTTCTATTTTAAAATCTTTCGGCGGCGTCTTCATCTTTTCAAGAATTGAAATTACATCCATTGCTGTACATCCTCCAAGTGCTGCTAAAAGCACCTCCATAGGCCTTGCCGCTGTATCCTCTCCACCGACATCCGGAGAAGAATCCATTACGACTTCATGATTTGATTCGGTGTGTGCTGTGAATTTCATTTTTTCATTCCAATTTAAAGTCAGCATCTTAAAACCTCCTGTGATTTTTTTATACTTGATCAACTTTAAATATGAAATCTGGCTCCGGCATTCGCCTTTCGTTGTCTGTCCTCGCTGCGCTGCGAAGGCCACCTCGAGGCATCATGCCCTGCGCCGAACGCAAATGTTCATTTCACTTTTAAAAGAGATTTAGTATATTTGCCATTTACCGCTTACTTCTCACTATTCGCTGCGTTTCCTACGCCACCTGCCATAAGCCACATGCTACGTGCTGTTCATTCATTTCACTTTTAAAAGAGATTTAGCATATTATGATTGGTACATGAAACAATGACGGGTAACGCGTAATCGGTTAACTGTAAAATAAGACGAATGCCGCAGACCAAAAATATCTCACATATAAATTTGATTACCACATGTTTAGACTGCAATTTGGAAATTTAGTTTTAAGAGTGCTTGACTTTAAATAACTTGTATGATAAAATTTCTTTGTCTTTGAAAGGAGACCTGTTAGCTCAGCCGGTAGAGCACTTGACTTTTAATCAAGGGGCCGCGGGTCCGAATCCCGCACGGGTCACCAGTGGTTCGCGAGGGTGGCGGAATTGGCAGACGCGCTGGACTTAGGATCCAGTGGATAAAACCGTGTGGGTTCAAGTCCCACCTCTCGCACCAACCAGTTTTGCGGGAATAGCTCAGTGGTAGAGCGCCTGCTTGCCAAGCAGAAGGTCGCGGGTTCAATCCCCGTTTCCCGCTCCATAAAAAGAGTGGCAGGTGTAGCTTCAATCGGTAGAGCGCCGCCTTGGTAAGGCGGAGGTCATGGGTTCAAGTCCCATCACCTGCTCCATTGATGAAAGGGCATGTTGCCCTTTTATTTTTTTCGTATCTGTGATAAAATTATTTGGGGGCGAAATGGTTTCGACGGGATATGTGTTTTGCGAGAAGCGAGTCAGGGGTGCCTACCTCCCTGTGAAAAAGGTTCGAATGACAATAAACGTCAATCCTGAATACGCACTTGCTGCTTAATAGTTAAGTAGCCGTCCTTGTATCTTCTGCCCGGAAGGATACATAAAGGGCGTCAGCATTCCGGACTACACAAATGAAGATGTTCCCGTTCATTTGTGGAAATAAAGGGAACTTGGTTGAACTTCCCGTGCCCGATGCGAGAAGTTCAATGACGATAAACATGGGCTGCGCTCGGAGAAACTCGCACGGCAGGTATTTCGGACGTGGGTTCGATTCCCATCGCCTCCACCAGATTTTTAAATTGTTTTTAAAAGGTGGAGATGATTCTTTGATAGAAAAAGCAAATGAAACCACTTCAAAAGAAAATTCCACTTTTCAGATGCGAAGTACAGTGAAAAATACTTTATCTGATACCATTCCAGATTCAGTTTTGAAAGTTGCGAAATCGGCAATTAAAGAAGGATTTCAAGTCCACAAGATAGTTGTAAATCTGGTAAAAGATGCGGCTATGAAATCTTCGAGAATTTACGTGATTTTCAAAAGAATAGAATCGGATGGAAGTCAAATAATATTTTCAGAACCGTCTGTCGAAGAGATAGAAAAAGAAAATTTCGATAAGGCGGTTAAATTATTTCTTATAACAAAAAAATCCATTTCTGAAATTCAAGATACGATATCAAATGTTTCGGAAGTTGAAAGTGTTTCCGTAGAAAACCTTGATCCTGATGGATCTCAAATGCCTGAGGTATCTACAGTTGCAAAGGTGTCGTCAAATTCATTCGCCACCAAAGTGCTTTTGATTGAAATAGGCAAGCAAACTTACGCCATTCTGCTTTCAGATGTGGAGAGGTTGATTTACGTTAAACCTGAAAATGTAAAAGTTATTGGAAATGTCAAAGTTGTGGTTATCGAAAACGAAATCATCCCTCTTATAGATATGCGAGAGTATTTTGGAGAAATTGGCAATTCAGATATGGGTATAAATGTCATGATCATCGAATACAAATCCATGAAATATGGCCTTATCGTTGATGAATTCATAAGGCAGGATGAGATCGCCATCAAAGCACTCGGAAAGATGTTCGAAAAAGCAAAAGCATTGCGCGGTGGATCAATTCTCTCAAATGGTGCTGTTGCGTTAGTGATAGATATTCCTTCTCTTGTTGAGGACTTTTCTCAAAATTTAAAGTGAATACGGACATACACGGTAAAATTCGTGATGTCTGAAAGTGTGTTGAAAGTCAAGGAATTCAAGGTCATCGAGAAGCCCCCACTTCTATAATTGGCGATGGTATATCGCAGTTCCGAAATCTCAAAATTCTCTCGCCGTTATCAACGTAAAAGGAGAGATAATTTTGGTTTAAGATGCAGATTGCACGATTAATTTGGACGTTAAGAAAAGTTTGCCCTCAAGCATTATATACTAAACCTCCTCATGATGTGCGTGAATGTAACAAAAAATGTTAAATGTAGATTTAAAGTGCTTTGACAAGTAAGTCTTTATTGAAAAGCCGACCATATTGGAATTAGAATATGTGCATTCATGAAATATTTGCGAATAAGTTCCAAGGCGATTCCGGCTCGCAGGCCGGAATGACAAATGAAGAAGGCTTGTCTTAGTGTCATTCTCCCCGATCAAGTCGAGAATGACGTTAAAGATACGGTTTATCAAACTATGGGAATCGCTCACATTGTCATTCCCGATACATCGGGAATCGCCTTTTTCATAAGGATATACTAAATCTCTTTTAAAAGTGAAATGAATGAACAGCACGTAGCACGTGGCGGAAAGAGAGTAGTGATTAGTGATTAGTGAGCAATGAGCAGTAAAAGGCGAATGCCGGAGCCAACGATATTTCATATTTAAAGTTGATCAAGTATAATTGCAAAGATCGGTGAAAATAAGATAAGTTTTCTTGCCGGTGAAGTTACAGAGATCATGACGGTACCGCCTTTGGGATTTGCTTTGATGAGAATAGATGGCGCTAATCACATCAAAAGTGCTATAATAAAAGACAAAAGGTTAATTTCGTTACTTGATCTCCAACACTTTGTCTTATAATTGGGAGGAAAAGGTGAGTAAAAGAGTTTTAATCGTTGATGATTCTACTTTTATGAGAATGTTGTTGAAGGATATGGTAACAAAGGCCGGTTTTGAAATTGTGGGAGAAGCGATCAACGGTAAAGATGCAATTGAAAAATATAAAGAGTTAAATCCGGACGTTGTGGCAATTGATACGATAATGCCAGAGATGAATGGAATAGAAGCCACAAAAGAAATAATGAAGTTAAATCCAAATGCCAAGATAATCATTTGCAGTGCCATGGGCCAGCAAATGATGGTTATGGAAGCATTGCAAGCAGGAGCGAAAGACTTCGTGGTCAAGCCTTTCAGGCAGGATAAGATAACGGAAACTTTATCTAAAGTTACGGGTGGACATCAATAAAGAAGATGAAAAAGCACATATTTGTATTTTTAGTCTTATCTCGTGAAAAATATGAATTTTAGGAAAAGCGCGTAAAGTGGCAAGCGCTTTTTGTGGTTTTTATTTTTGTATGAGATCGTTATAATTTGTCAATTTGAAGAGGTGGTTTTTATAGTAACCAGTAAGACTTCCGTAAAACGTGTTGTGGTGAGTAAAGATGAATTGGATGGCTTGAAAATAGCCTTGCTTGAAGATGATCAACTCGTTGAAATTTATTTTGAAGAAGCCGATGAAGAGTCTTTAACAAGCAGCATATATCTTGGCAAGATAGAAAATATCGTTCCAAATCTTCAGGCCGCGTTTGTTAACATTGGAGAGGGAAGAAATGCTTTCTTGAGAGAGAAAGACCTTTGTCTTTCGAAGCCAAGGAATGGTAAAACGCTGAAAGTCGAGATGCTTAAGCCAAAGCAAAAAATACTTGTTCAGGTTAAAAAAGATGCGATAGGATTGAAAGGCCCACAGGTAACTTCTTACATAAGCATAGCGGGAAGATATCTTGTTTTTATGCCACACGTCGCAAATGTGGGCGTTTCAAAAAAAATCGTGGATCAATCCGAAAGGAAAAGACTTTACGACATAGCGAAATCCATTTCCAAGGGTTATGGACTTGTCGTCAGAACGGCATCTGAAGGTGTAGATGCGCAAAAGATCATAGAAGAACTGCAATTGTTGAGAAAAAGATGGGAAGATATACAGAAAAAGTTCAAAAGGGCAAGAAAGCCACAGGTTATATATGAAGATTCAGGATTTTTGGATTACCTTTTCAGAGAGAAAATAGACAACACGGTTGATGAAATAATCGTTGACGATGAAAACATTCAAAATAAACTTTTGGATATAGCAAGATCTTTGAATTTGAAATTTCAACCGATGATACGTCTTATCAAAACGAATGCGTTCAAAGAGTTAAACATAGAAAAACAAATTCTTGATTCTCTTTCGAGGACAGTTAAATTGCCCAGCGGCGGAGTTTTGTATTTCGATCCTGCCGAAGCGTTACTTGTGATAGATGTAAATACCGGATCGAATACCTCTGGAGTTGATTCTGAAGATTTAATTTTGAAAACAAACATAGAAAGCGCACGAGAAATTCCAAGACAACTGAGGTTAAGAAATGAAAGTGGCGTTATAGTCATAGATTTCATAGATATGAAAAGCGAATCTGAACGTCAATTGATAATTCATGTGCTTGAAGAAGAATTGAAAAAAGATAAGGTGAAGACGTCAGTGGGAGAATTTACAAGACTTGGTCTTCTCGAAATGACAAGAAAAAGGACCTCTCCACCTTTAAGGGATTTTTACAAAGTCAAATGTCCGGTTTGCCTTGGAGAAGGTCACATAATATCGCCAAACAGACTTATGAAAGAGATCGTTAAAGAACTCCAACTGACAAATTACAAAGACATAGGAGAAGTTGAAGTTCATCTTCCTCCCATTTTGAAAGCCTATCTCGAAGATGGTATTATAAAATCAATTGAAAAAGTTGCTAACGTTAAGATCAAGATGATTTTCGACAGTCAGCAGAGCAACAAATACGATATAAAGTACAAAAAGAGAAAGCAGAAAAGTGCAGGAGGTGCTAATTTTGAACAAAGTTAATTTTTTATTCGGAATTCACAATCACCAACCGGTTGGAAATTTTGGATTTGTAATTGAAGATGCTTATGAAAAATCTTACAAACCCTTCATTGAAACCCTTGAAAAACATCCAAAGGTTAAAATGGCAATACATTTCTCAGGATGGCTTTTGGATAAATTGGCACAAAAATATCCTGATTACATAAAAAAGGTAAGACATCTCGTTGAAAAAGGACAACTTGAGATATTCACAGGAGGATTTTACGAGCCTATAGTTCCCGTAATTCCGGAAGAAGACAGAGTTAATCAGATAAAAAAGTTGTCAGAAAGGGTTAATGACCTTTTCGGAGTAAAACCGCGTGGCATGTGGCTTGCCGAGAGAGTGTGGGAGCCACAAATATCCAAAGCACTTGCGATTGCAGGTGTTGATTACGTTGTGGTGGACGATTCGCACTTTAAAAATGCCGGTCATTACGAAGATGAATTAACCGGATATTACGTAACCGAAGAGGAAGGATACACACTTAAAGTCTTTCCGATATCTAAGAAGTTAAGATATTTGATACCTTTTGAGAATGTCGACGATACGATTTCGTTTTTGAAGTCAATGGCCACATCTGACGGGAAAAATGCACTTGTCATGTTTGATGACGGTGAAAAATTCGGGGTTTGGCCTGGAACTTACGAACAGGTTTACACCAAAGCGTGGCTTGAACAATTTTTCACAGCACTTGAGTCGAATTCAGATTGGATTGAGATGGTCTCTTTTTCAGATTATGTGGATAAACACAGCGCGATGGGAAGAACTTACCTTCCGATTTCGTCTTACAGTGAAATGATGGAATGGGCTTTACCCACAAGGGCAAGGGCCAACTTTGAATCTTTGATTGAAAATTTGAAAAAAAATGGAACTTACGAATCCATGGAAATGTTTCTAAAGGGCGGTATATGGCGTACCTTCCTTTCCAAGTACACCGAATCTAACCTTATGCACAAGAAAATGCTTTACATCCATGACCTTATTCAAAAGGAAAACATAAAAGATCAAGACGTTCTTGACGAGTACTGGCAGGGTCAGTGCAACGATCCTTACTGGCATGGAGTTTTTGGAGGTCTTTATTTGCCACATCTAAGGGCGGCAGTTTACGAGCATCTTATAAAAGCCGAGAAGATGATCGATCCGAATGGTTCAAAGATCGATCGATTCGATTACGATAAAGATGGTCTCGATGAAATCATCCTTAAAAATGAAAAACTTGAAATCGTGGTGGATCCGGATTACGGTGGCAGGGTAGTGGAAATCGATCTTAGGGAAAGATCCTATAACCTCATAAATTCCCTTACCAGAAGGTATGAAGTTTATCACGAATTGATGCCAAAAGCTATAACAAGCGATCAACTTGAAAAGTTAGGGAAGGCAAAGACCATTCATGATGTTGTGCTGACAAAAGAGGAAGGACTTCAAAAATATCTACATACTGATTGGTACGAACGTTTTTCATTCATGGATCATTTCTTTGGAGATAATGCAACAATTGAAGGTTATGCATCATCCGTTTATCCGGAACAGGGAGATTTTGTAAATCAACCTTACGATATAATCGGAAAATCTCAACTTGTGCGGCATGGTCACGTATGGGTGGGATCGGATTGGATTCCGATAGATCTTGAAAAATCATTCGATTTAAAATCAAACACACTTGAAATATCATACAAAATTAAAAATTCATCAGACAAAAAAGTATCGTTGTGGTTTGGATCCGAGATGACCTTCAATTTAATGTCAGGCGATAGCGATGATAGATATTTCGACTGGGGAGAAAAGCACAGAGCCTCTTACATTGGCGCATTTGAAACTAAAAAATTGAGCATCGTAACAGAATACGAAAAAGTTCACGTGGATCTTAAAACGGATGACAACGTTAAATACTGGATGTATCCCATATATACGATCTCTTATTCTGAAGGTGGATTTGAAAAAGTGTATCAGGGAACATCTTTGACGCCGATGTGGAAATTCACCCTCTTACCAGGTGAAAATAAAATTTTGAAATTAAGTTTAAAAGTTTAAAAGGAGGGATTTGATTGAAAAAATTGGGATGGCTTTTGGTTTTACTTGTTATTCCTGTGATAGTCTTTGGAGCGATGAATCCTTTTTTGCCGATTTATTCGAATCCATATTCATCTTATGAAGTCATCTCAACTCCTTATTTGAACGTTGTTTATCAGCCGGGATGTGAGTACGCCGTAAATGAATTTCTTAAATATGCAGATGAAGTTTACACGGAGATGACGAATTTTTATGGGATACAACCGTCATCAAAACTGACCGTTGTTTTTGAAAATGATACCGATGTTGTTAATTCCGTTACAGATCCCGTTGATAACGTGATCTTCATCTTTTTAAATTCATCTGCGGATCAATATTTTTCGCCGAGCATAAGCCCCTGGGTGAAGTTCGTCTTCACGCATGAACTTACTCATATATTGCTTACCCAAAAAGGTGGCCCTGACTTTTTAAGGACTTACGGCGCTCCGTTATCGACGGCCTTTAATGCCCTCATTATACCTGCTTATTTCCAAGAAGGACTTGCCGAATACACAGAAACAATTTTTAACAATGGCAGAGGCAGATTAAACGATCCCATGTTTGAAATGTACCTAAGGGAGTACGTGCTTGCCGGAAGGCTTAACGGTCTCGGAGGTTCGATAAATTATGGAAGCGATGGATGGGATCCGGCCGGATCTCCTTACCTCATAGGAGGCAGTTTCATAAGGTACATTGCCCAAACTTACGGGGCCACGTCGATTCAAAATATAGTTTCGAACTTTTCCAAAGATCCTAATGACGGTATACCTTCGGCGATTTCAAAAACGCTAAAGAAGAATTTTTCGGATATAATCTCGGCCTGGATATCAAGTGAAAAACAAAATGTCAACAGCGCGGTTGCAAACGTTGGCAATGTTTTTGAAGGCATTCAATTAACGCACTCGGGTAGATGGACAGGACTTGTCAATGGAAGTAATGGCGGAAAACTTTACTACTATTCGGAAAATGCTTCGTCAGTTCCATCGATAATGGTCATGAACACCCTTGATATGAGTAGTAAAAACTTTTACGATGTCGGTGGCTTTGTTTACGATAACGGTTACGTGCAATCTTTGTCTGTTTCTCCGAATGGCAATAACGTGGCTTTCACAAGAATAGTGCCGCAAAATGGAGGCAATTTTGATTACGATCGACTTTTCCTTGCAATCAATGGTAACGTTTCGAACACATCAATCGACGGCGTTTTGATGACCACATGGCTTTCAAACGATCAAATTGCTTACGTGAATGAAAACGGAGGTTTGTACTCGATAAAGATTTTGAATTACAAAAGCGGTTTGATAAACACCGTCCTTGGTCCGACTTACATGGTCATAACGTCCATAAATTCCTTTGGAGGTAAAATATACTTTTCAGCCTCATACGATGGAAAAGAAGAGATATATGAAATAGATGGTGGCAATGTTTACAAGATAGTGTCAGGAAACTATCTCATGCGCAGTCTCACCTTTTCACAGGATGGAAATTACATCATTTTCTCATCTGCTCAGCCTGACGCAAACGGTATTTTTAACCTTTACGCTTTGAACTTTCAAAATGGTCAATTTTACAGGATAACGAATGTCATCGGCGGAGCATTTGCGCCTCAAATTGTTGAAAATAGATTATTTTACGCCGGTTACACGACAAACGGATATAACCTTTTCGTGATAGATGGATGGAAAGACAGACTTGTCCCCATCAGCGGAATTTTCACTTTTAAAAAGGTCTTGGTTGACTCATCCGTAAATCTTATGAACGTTTCTTCTTCCATTCAAAATATCTCGAAGCCTTACAGCGATGATCTTAAAACGCTGGCCTTTGGAATGATACCGACTCTTACGTTAGATGGTACTTCTCTTGTTTACTCGATGGGAGGCTTTGCACTTTTAAGAGACACACTCGGGCAGAACACTGTTTACGCAGGCGGAAATATATCTTCTTCGGCAACTTACGATTACTTAGGTGTCGGTCTTGTGCATTACGGTAAAACCGCTCTTGAAACTGGATTTTCCCTTTCTCCGCAAATGATCTCTTTTTCCGCCAGTCTCGGAGTACCGTTAACGGGTTTGATCTTTAACAAAGATTTTCTCTTTTACCCGTCTGTTTCATATACGGTATCGGCAACGCAGTCTTTGTCAAGCGGGATAAACATGTCGGGCGCTTTTTATTGGGCACCTTCATCTATTCCGGACAATTCCGCGATGGTAATTCCTTTTTATCTTAACTGGAATGTCGGATTTTCCGGTCAAACTTTGATTCCAAACGGATACACGGTTAAAACGGGTACATCCTTCCCGTTCATAGGTACGGTTGTCAATCTTGGCCTTACGGCCTCAAACTCGGATCTTTTGATTTCACAATCAATGACCCTTCAAAGATTGTATCTAAATTTTTACGATGTAACTGGTACGGCAGGGCTGAGATATGTGGATTTTTCACAATTTTCTTCGTATGATCTTTCTAACGGAATTTGCGCTGGCTTAAGTGCAAATCTTGGAATTGATTCCATTTTTAACCAAACGATTCCGTTGGAAATTTACGGTTATTACAATTTCAAAGAGGGTAAATTCGAATACGGAATAAACCTTGGACTCTAAGGAGAGGTAAATTTGAAAGCGACAAAAGCATGTTTTGCCTGCGTTGTAGGTCAAGCAGAAAGAAATCTTTATGAATGGGATGCGGATGAGAAGGCAAAATTTGAAGTTATGAAATCGGTCTCGCAATCTCTTGAAAAAGCGCGATACGGAATGAAACCGATAGAACTTTCCAAGATCACGAATGATACGGTAAGAATTGAAACCAAAGTTGCAGATCTTTACAAAGAAAGAAAGTTGATTTTGAATCAAAAGGCCAAAGAAGTTTTGCCTGAAATAAAAGATTACGCAAATTCTTCGACGAATCCGTTAAAGGCTTTTGTAATCGCGGCTATTTTGGGAAATCATTTGGACTTTGGTGTGAAAGATGTGGCGATTGATTCTGAATTTGTGAATCTCATAAAATCAAAAACGCTTGCCATCGATGATTTTGATTTGCTTACGAAAAAACTCGCAAAGGCACATCATTTGCTTTACATACTTGATAACACGGGAGAAGTTGTTTTTGATAAAAGTTTTATCGAAGAAATCAAAAAAAGATACGATTTGAACGTCAAAGTTGCCGTTAGAAGTGAGCCGATAATAAACGATGTCACATTCAAGGAAGCCGTTGAAGTGGGATTTACCCCTGCGGAGATAATCGAATCTGGAAGCAACATGGCAGGTATGACGATCGAGATCGCATCAAAAGAATTTTTGGATTTTTGGAGAAAGTCCGATGTCATAGTGGCAAAAGGTCAGGGAAACTTTGAAGGCCTTGATGAGGTAAAAGATGAAAGACTTTTCTTTCTGCTCGAATCAAAATGTCCTGTTATATCAGAAATTTTAGGGGTTAAGCTGGGGGATATAGTTTTAAAACAATCTTGAATTTATAACTTTAATTGTGAAGTGCTCGGATCCGGCAGGTGCCCTGCTGAGGGTATACTTTATCAACTTTAAATATGAAATATCGTTGGCTCCGGCATTCGCCTTTCGGTGTCTGTCCTCGCTGCGCAGCGTCGGCCACCTCTCGGCATCATGCCCTGCGCCGAACGCAAATGTTCATTTCA
>Ga0080003_1000495_pt1 | contig 26219 bp, 30 predicted proteins | sample JossMetagenome_FD_69206 | JGI IMG/M metagenome (GOLD analysis project Ga0080003, IMG submission 69206) | Hot spring microbial communities from Joseph's Coat, Yellowstone National Park, USA - JC2_E (SPADES assembly) (version 2) | ecosystem: Environmental > Aquatic > Thermal springs > Hot (42-90C)...
TCTGGCAAAAAGTGAAATCGGCAAGTTACTAAATTACAAACAACACTTCGATTTTACAATATTTTCTAAAGTGAGAAAAGAATCAGCACAAATCATAAAGTAACTTTTTGTTGTTTGTATATCAGAAAACAAAAGGCAAACAGGCAAGATTATTTGCAATAGATAGCACAGGCATACCTGCATTTTCATTTAACGACAAAGATGCAAGATATAGGCAGAGAACACCTTCAAAGACGGAACAGAATTTAATAAAAATAAAGAGAAGGCACTTTTCTATGGTTACAAACTGCATGCAATAACAGATGGAGATACTGAATTGCCTATTGCAGTAACTGTTGCACCGGCAAACAGGCATGATAAGAAGTTCTTCCATTTCTAATATAATAAAGTGAAACAATTATTCCGCATAGGTCCATTTGACAACGTGAAGTTACTTGCAGACGCGGCATATGATGCAACAGACATATACAAAGAACTCCATTACGATGGTGTAAAACCAGTAATTGCAACAAATGGCTGTAGATTCCGCAAATCCCCAATGCCAAAAGACAAAGACTACGGAAAAAGGTGGCAGTCGAAAGGGTATTCTCAAGACTTAAAGAGGTGTTTGGCCTTGCAAAGAACAAATTCATAGGCATAGGCAAAGTAATGGTGCATGCATATGCATGCCTCATCGCATATCTGATAAAGTACCTATGAATGTGGTGTGGTGGTGATACAATTAGGAACATTGAAAAAGGTGTCTACATGATATAGATATAAATTTCAACACCCTAAATATGCTTGCTCTGAATAGAATTTAGTATTTTTTGCTTGCCAGAAGCAATGCTCGCTCCCAAGCTTCAGGAAATCTCCCCGACTACAGTGGCGCCTCCCGCGGCTTTATCTCTGTCAAGTATATAAACCGATGCGGGGTTTATGTCCTTAAGGCTTTCGTCATGCGTTATTATGAACACCTGCTCCACAACTCCTGGCAAAGTGTTGCCCAGCACCTCTATAAGCTTTGCAATGCCTGCTCTGTCAAGATTGTGCGTAGGCTCATCCAGTATGAGCCATTTAAGGTTTGGCACTATCACCATCGAAAGCGCTATCCTCAGGGCGAGTGCGGTTATGCTCCTCTCCCCACCGCTTGCAACACCCTCTACCCCTATCCAGTTATCTGCTTCATTTGATGGTGCGTTTACCTCGAGCACGTAGTCATCCTTCTCGGCGGAAAGCCTGAGCGATGTGAAGTCACCGTAAGGATAGATCTTGGGCCATATGCCCTGGAGCAAAGCGTTTACCGACTGCACGAGGCTGTTCCTCAGCAGTGCCTCGGTGTCTATAAGTGAGCTCTTGAACTTGTTGAGGTCTGCAACCATCAGCCTTCTCGTTTCTATCCTCTCCTTCATCGCCTCGAATTTTCCTAGCTCTGTTGTCTTCTCATCGATTTGCCTGAGCACAGTTTCCAGGTACTTCCTCTCTCCCTGCAGCTTGGATGTTGCCTCGCTTAGCCCCGCCGACTCCTTTGCAAGCGCATCCTGAAGTGCGTAAAGGGTTTTCTCATCAACTCTTATGCTCTTGAGCTCTGCATCTGCCTTCCTAAGCCTGCCCTCTTCCTCTTCTAGCTCCTTGCCATAAGCTTCCATTCTGTGCATGTAGTCGAGCCTAAGCTTTATCTCGTTGTATTCCTTCCTTTTCACATCAAGCCTCTTCTTGAGCTCTTCCACCTTGCCCGCTGCAGCCTCGCTCCTTTTCTTTTCTAATACCTCCTGCTCCTTCTCCTTCTTTAATTCATCCTCTATACCCTCATAGTCCTTGAGCCTGTCAAGTATAGACTGCACATTTGTGCGCTCCTTTGTCTTCTCCTCAACTTCCTCCTCGAGCACCTCCCTGCGCCTTTCAAGCTCTGCTATGCTCCTGCCCAGCTTGTCTATTTCCTCTTTTCTCTCCACAAGAAGCTTCTTTTTCAGCTCCTCATCAAGCTCCCTCCTGCATATGGGGCATGTGCCTATGTGCTTTGACAGCTCAGCCAGCCACTTCTCTTCCTCCGCCTTTCTGCTCTTTGCGGCAGCAAGCGAGCCCAGCGTTTCCTTCAGCTCCTTTGATGCATCATCAACCACTTTTGCAATCGCATTCAAATCCTTGCCTGTGACTTTTTTGAGCAGGGCTTGCTTCTCTGCAAGCCTCTTCTCATGCTGCGATATACTGCTTCCTATCTCCCCCTGCCTCCTCTCTATTTCTCTCTCCTCCTTAGAGGCAAGTTCGAGTTCGTCCGAGAGCGCAGAGACCTCTTTTTCAACTTTATCAATTTCTGCACCCACGCTCTTTGCATCTATATGCATTGCATTTATCTTCTCTATTTCAGCCTTAAGCGTGCTTATCCTGCCAGAGGACTTGCTGATCGTGTCTGATAGCGCCTTCCTCCTCTCATACTCCTTCTTCCCAGCTTCAAGTTCTGACCTCTGCGCGTTTACCCTCTTCTCCCTTTCGGCCTTAATAATCTCAAGCTCCTTTATATTCTCTTCGGTCTTTTTTCTCTCATTTGCAAGGCCGTCAAGCTGCTTCTTTGCAGCGCCGACATCTATCGATTCTACCATCTGCGCCTCATCGGCTATCGCACTCTTTATACTGTTTATGAGGCTCGTTGCATTCTCCTCTGCCTTCGCAAACTTGTCCAGGTTGAGCATCTCGTCTATCTGCTTCTTTCTGTCTCCTTTCCTCAGCTCCAGTATATAGTCTAGCCTGTTCTGCTCCGCGTATATCGCCCTCGAGAAGATATCATAGTTCAGACCCAGCGCCTTCTCTATCTCCTCGTTTACACGCTCGGGCTGTGTCTGCAGCGGTTTGCCGTTCTTATCAAGCGCTGCCGAGCTGCCCGCATTCCTTTCTATCCTGCGGGTTATTGTATAGCTATTACCTCCTACCTCAAAGTCGAGCACCACCTGCGCGCTCTTCTTCTCCTCGGGCCGGTTTGTTATCACGTCATCCAGGCTTACTCTTTTCTGCTTCAGCGCAGGGAATGTGCCGAAGAGCGCAAAAGATATCGCATCCATAACCGAGCTCTTTCCCGCACCCATTATTCCTACAAGCACGTTTGTGCCTTTTCTAAACTCTATCTTTGTGTCTGCATGGGTCTTCCAGTTCCTGAGCTCTATAGACTTTATCATAAAATCAGTGCAGTAGATTTAGAACGCAAAAATAAAAAAAGGCTCTCCCCAAAATGTACATGTATCAAAACCAAACTTCTTGGTCATTTCGCAGCGCAGCATACTCGCTGCAACTTCATAACAATACAGATGCAAACAGTGCAAGGCGATGATTTGCAAGGCAGACCTGGCATGCGCGGGAGCAGGAGGCTGGTCGCGGACGTCATGCTTGCGAAGCTTGCAAGATGGATACGACTGCTTGGGATCAGCGTGGAAAGTGCTCCGTATGTAAACGATGAGCGCATCCTGCGCTACGTGAAGAGGACAAAGTCTATTCTGCTCACTTCTGACAAAGCACTGTACCGCCGCGCATTGAAGGCTGGTGCAGGATCGCTCCTAGTCCAGGGTGATTCACTAGCTGCACAGTTAAAGCTGGTTTTCGGTGCGCTCGGGCTTGCTCCAGACACAAACCGCGAAATCTGTACGCTGTGTAATTCGCCTTTGAGGAAAATCTCTCCTGAATCAGCCACAAGGCACCGTGTTCCTAAAAGGATAGTAGAAAGATACAACGAGTTCTATTATTGCAGAAGATGCAAAAAGGTCTACTGGCGCGGCACACATATGAAAAGAGTGATGAAGGTTGCATCACTGCTCAAAGCGCATCGCCGGCATTGAGTGGTGCATATGTGCGTGGCCTTTCCTCGAGAGGTGTATTTTGGTATCTGTTGAGCCACCTCCTCCTCTCCTTGTAATCTGGAATTGCAGAGTAAACGAGGCTCCAGAATTTATCTGAGTGCCTTCTTACCATGGTATGGGCAAGCTCGTGCACTATTACAGAATCTAATATCTCGTTTGGAAAAAGAAGGAGCAGCGATGAAAAGTTCAGGTTGTTGCGAGCGGAGCACGACCCCCATCTTGTCGTGATGTTTTTAAGCCTGATTGCGCCTATGCGGGCATTGAATGTGCTTTTGTTTATCTCCTCTACCCTCCTTCTGAACTCCTGGTAAAGCTCTCTTGAGAGCGCTTTGAGCACGAGCTGTGATACAACTTCCTTTTCATTTCTTAGAGCGTCTCCTGAAGCGGAAGCGGGGAGGTGCACCCTGAGCTCATTCCCTGTTAATCTCGCATTGGCAAACCTTATCCCATCACGCCTCTCAATTCTTACTATGAGCTCCCTTCCCATCGCGGTAATAGGCTGCATATCTCTGAATTCCGGTATGCGGCTTCTGTCAAATGCATGCGGGTTCTTTGCGAGCGCGCGCTCTATGCTTCTGCGTACCTTTTCCGCGCTCTCCTGTGCGAAATTTCTGCCCCAGCGCTCAGGCACCCTTATTACTACTTTGCCGTCTATCACCCTGCCACGCATCGTCTTAGCATATGTCGCTACCGTCTCAACAGGAAAAGTCCGACCGTTAACTGTTATATCTTCAAGCTTTATTCCTGTGCCTGCGCCCTTTCCATCCAAAGTGCTAAACCAGTGTCTCCTCCTCCACATCTACCTCGCTTACGCCATTTATGCCTTTAAGCTTCTCCTCTATTTTTGAGCTTCCTGTTTCAGAATCATCAAATACAAACAGCACCTTCGCCACGCTTATTCCGAAGGCGAGCTCCTCCTTGCGGAGATCCTGCGGCTTCATCGACTTTATTGCCTCCATTACAGAGTCGAGCTTTCCCTCCTCTGCGAACACCTTGAATACAACCCCCACTTTCGACATAATATCACGGACCTTCAAATCCGCACACATCGCACTTGTAGGAGTTGGTTATCTCCCTGCAGTGCTCGCACCTTATTATGGTTCCCTTGCCGCACTTGGGGCATTTGAACTCTGTATAAGAGTGTGTAAGCCTTCCGCATGACACACATATTTTTCCAGGTAGCATTTTATCACATTTTTCTGTTTCTCTATCCTTAATTATTGCGATCTGTGTTCTATAAACTTAGCAGGCTTTATGCTCGGCTCAGCGGGCCCTAGAAACTCTGCCTCTTCTTGTGCTCCTCTCCTGCTTCGGCATTGCCTCGCTCCTCGCTTCCGAGTTTCTGCTTCTGTTAATGAGTACGATAAGTGCTATAAATATTGCTATCAGCACCACTACTATTGCGAGCAGCATGACAAATATGGCGAAGAGCTCCTTCTCTATTGCTGCGAGGCTTGTGAAGAGCGTTGCAAAATCTCCCTCATAATTTTGTACCTGCTGCACCTGGGGCTGTGCCACCAGGCTGCTGTTTATCAGCTTGGTGTCATTGCTCAGCACAGAGGCAAGCAGCGCTGTTGAGTATGCTTGCTGTGCATATCCCTCTGCGAGCGTGCTGTTTGTTGCAAGCGAAGCCTCGCTTGTATAGAACATCGCCTCGTTCGCAAACTGCGTCGCCCATACCCCGAATGTAGAATTCTTTGCGAGGCTTATGCTCATGTTTATCAGCGCACCAGTGCCTAGGCTATATTCCGACGTGGCGTTGCCAAATGCGAATGCGTAATCCGCATCCAGGATTGCAAGCGGATAGTTTCCAAGCCTATAGGCTTCCTGCGCAGTCACGGAATAAAGATTTGTTCCATAAGCCATGGCCCTGCTTATCTTATTTGCCGCTACCTCCTTGAGCGACTGCGACGCCGCAGCAGGCGTTCCGCCAATTTCTGAGGATGCGTTGTACATATAAGATGCGGCGGCGCACCACCCTGCGGATTCACCCGCGGTGTATATTGAGTCAAGTACGCCGTCCGTATCTATCGCAGTTGCATTATACTCGCCTATGTCCTGTGTTATCGTGTAGTTCGCCCATAGCTGGCGCAGTTCGCCTCCCAGAACATACTGGTAGTTTGAAAGAGTGAGAGTCGCAGGAGTGAGCGCGGAGCACTGCATTGAAACATTCTGCATAACCTGCATGCCTCCCTGCTTTGTTATAGTGTGGTGGCTGAAATAATACGCTGTTATGTAGTCAAGGAATGACTGGTCTGCGGCGGTATAGCCATATCCTTTGCCCGCCTCTGCGATGCTCTGGTTCAAAATATCGGAAAGCTGTGCAGTTATGTTTGCGAAGCCGGGAGTTGAGCTTATTGTGCCTATCTCGTTCCTTGTGAAGTTGAATGTGAAAGCCACAAGTCCGTTGAATGTATTTCCGTCACACGCTGCGGTGCATTGCACGCTTGCCACAGGCAGCCTTGACACATAATAATTCACGAAAGGTGTGTAGACAGTGCCCTGTCCGGATATGCTTTTTCCGTAAAGTGCGAACTGGAGTGCACTGCTTATATTATTTACCTGTACAAGCGGCAGATTAAATTCATCCTGTGTGATTGCATAGAGCATGTCCTCGCTGCTGCTCCTTGGCACTGCAGGAACAAGTATAAACTTCATGCCGCCGCTCTTCGCGGCGCTAGCCTTGTCGTATACGCCTCCTATCAAACCTATTGTGCCATTGCTGTTTATCGTGCCTGTCATAGTAAAGTCATTTGGTAGGGTTTTGCCGGTAAGCGCAGCCACAGCCAGAATCGTCATTGCAGCGCCTGCACTCGGCCCCGAGACGTTGACGCTGTCGCTGTTGAGTATAGTATAGTTAAAGCTGTAGTTGTAGAAATTGAGTCCCAAGTATGAGGATGCATATTTGGCCGCGGTTTGCGCTGATTCTACTGTGGAAGCACCCACTTCAATAGGCCCATTCACACTTACACTGCCATTGCCACTGCTGACTGTAAGTTTTATCAGGGTAAGCACGCCTGTATTGTTGCTTGTTATTACGGCAGGAGCATGTATCTCAGCACTGCCTATAAACGACTGCGCCTGCGAAAGCTGTCCAAGCATAAGCACCAGCAGCACCGCTATGCCTAGCGCACCAGCATACCTGTATCTTTTACCATTTGCATGCATCATGAATACCATCTAATTCTGCTGCTATCTTTCTGCTATTGATTTTATCAAAATCTTTTATAAATTGTTTCCCTGTTCCTGATTTAGTCATATACAACAGCCTGCCGCACAAATTCCCAAATCGCAATCGCATCAATACGCTTCTGCTCTCTTTGCTATAAGACAAGGTAAAGCCCGACGAATATAAGCACACCTAAAAGTAGCGGCGGTATGGCCGGCAGCGCCCTGTTCGCCTTCTGCAGTATGAACATTGTCAGTATTAAGCCGAATATAGCGCCTATTGCTACAAAAAAGCTCAGCGTGAAGCTCAGCGTGGCTGAATATGCAGATATGCTGACCATGAGCGGCACAGCGAGGTCTCCTGTGCCTAGCAGTGCAGGCACTTCTACGGGCACCAGGCCCTTGCCCTTGAGCACGTTTAGCTGCGGCAGCTTCCTCTTTGTGCGTTTTTTCATCTCTCTAAACCTTTTGATCTCTGCTTTGGAGAATTCCGATATAGGCACAGCCTCTATCTCGCTCGCACCAACAAACAATGCAAGGTTATTCTCTACTGCGGCATTCGCTATGGTGATCATATGCTTTGTTATGAACACAGCTACAAAATCATATATGGCAAGCAGGCCCATGAAGAGCAGCGCCGCTGCGAAGCTGAAGCTTATACCAAGCACTACGCCTACTCCTATGCTTGATATTATCGCAGCTGTATTCCTCAGCTTCTGCCATTTGTTCTTAGCGAGCACGAGAAGAAGTGCGAGCACGCCTGCAGCTATGAACTGCACACTTACGCTGCTTCCGAACAAGGAGCTCTGCATATTGCCTGTCAGCGCACCAAGCAGTATCAAAAACACGAAGAATGATGCTATGAATATTACTACACCTTCGAATGCAACGAACAGCTTCGAGCCCCTGTAAATCTTCATTACGAATACTAGCACCAGCGCTAGTATGGCTATGTAAAAGATGTAGAATATTACGCTGTTGAACGAGTAGAGTATGTGTGTCGAGCTGACCTGGTTCAGGGTTGTACCGCTGAACACAAGGCTTGCAAGCAGTATGCCAGAAAACTGCACAATCATAAACATTGCTATTATGCTCAGCATCTGCCTGCTCCTGCTTATCATTACCCTGTCTTCAGCCATTACTTCACCTAAATCTAGGAAGGAGGCCCGCACGCTTTAGCGGCGAAGTTTACTCGCTCTCTCTTTTTACTGTTTTTATTATTCCCGGCCTTGGCGAGAACACATCCCCGCTTTTCTCAAGCTCGTTTATATATTTGGTTGTTGTGCCAGCATCCATGCCCGCCTTCTCAGCCTCCTCTATAACATTCTGCATCTTGGCGCTGCCCTCCTTCTCCTCCAGACCTTTGATTATGCTGAGCACGCTGTTTATCTTGTCAACTTTTTCCCTCGGCATGCCGGTAAGCAACGTGTCTATATCCCTCCTGCCGCCTCTATCCACCGCAAGGGTCTTGAGCATGAATTCGGAAAGCGCGATAGCCCTCTCCGCATCCTTTATGCTCACTATATTATCAAGCCTTGTCTTTGCGCTCGCCTCCGCAAGCCTCACAAGGCCCTCTATCTGCCTTGGTGTTATCGGCACAGCACCCTGCCTTGCGCCTGCCTTCCTAAGTTCAACGTAATATTCCTGTATCCTCTTCGAAGCTTCGTCGCTGAGCCTTGGCAATATATTTTTCCTGGCATATGCGATATACTTCCTGAGCATGTCGCTCGGTATGGCCGGCAGCTCTACCTGCTTGTATCCCTCTATGTTAGCTATATGCGCGCCCGCAGCCGCATGCTGCACAAGTATATAATCCGCTATCCTCTTGTCGAGCTCCTCATCCATTATGTCCTTTATCGGGAATATCAGGTCAAACCTCGATAACAAGGTCGGGGGTATGTCAAACTGTTCGCTCGGATAAATATTTGGGTCGAACCTGCCATATTTCGGGTTCGCCGCAGCGAGCACCGCAGCCTTCGCATTGAAGGTTGCAATGATGCCTGCCTTCGCAACGCTTATTGTCTGCGATTCCAGGGCTTCGTGAAGCGCGGCCCTGTCCATCTCCTCTATTTTGTCAAATTCGTCTATGCACACTATACCTCCGCTTCCAAGTACCAATGCGCCCGCCCTCAGCGTCCAGCCGCCCTCGGCAAATTCGTCCCTTTCAGCCACTGCGGTCATGCCTCCGCCTGTCACTGACTTGCCGCTCACATATATGCCTTTAGGAACCAGCTTTGTGACGGTCTGCAGGATTCTTGTCTTAGCACTTCCAGGGTCGCCTATGAGCAGTATGTGTATATCTCCCCTTATTACACCCCCGTCTACCAGCGTCTTGTTCGGTGTGCCCCCAAAGAGCTGCAGCACTATTGCCTGCTTTACCTCCTCATGCCCGTATACGGAAGGCACTACAGACCTCCATATATTCTCAAAAATCTGCGGATCCTTTGAAAGCTCTATAATGCTCCTTTCCTCCTCTTCGCTTATGGCTATCTCTGCGAACTCCTTCTGCTTTGGAGAAAGGGATGAGGCATCAAGGTACATAGTATAAAGGTCTTTTTCCAGTTTGCCCTTCATATTCCTTCTTTTTCTTATCCTCAGCACTCCTGTTATATCGACTCTGTCGCCTGGTATAACTTTGTTTACCAGGTCGTCTACGAGCCAGACCTCAAGCTGCCACGTAGGTGTATTGCCCCTGAGCTTTTCAAGAGGGTCCTGCACGGCTATTTTCTGCAGGTCTACAAATTTTGACTCCTCCTCTACCGCCTTAAGCGATTTCCTTTTGCATTCCGGGCAAACCTCCGGAACCTCGTCCTTGCCGCTTCTGAACTTGTACACCGCTCCGCAGTAGCTGCACTTATAAACACCTATCTTCACCCTAGGAATAATCTCCGACCTTTTCACTACAAGGGCGTCTACATTTATCATCTTGCTTATATACGCGGAACCCACATCCATTATCAATGGTGTATTGACATTCTGTCCGAAAAACCTGACATAGACATCGTTGTCTTCCCTTACCACGTCACCAAGCATGCCTACTAAAGCTTCTTTTGCACTGTCGAGTATTACATCAGGCCTCTCTATGAGCTCCTCTGCAATCTCGGCATCAAATTTTTCCAGGTCTTTCACATCAACCTTGAGGCTCCTGTTGCTGGGATACGATACCGTAAGGTCGTTTATCTGGTCCTTGTAGTACTTCTGGAAGAAGTCCTCGAACCTTGATTTTATACCTTCAACAACCATATCCGGCATACGCCTCCACCTTTCCGCTTCCAGCACTCACCAAATCCTTCTTCAGGAAAAACGCCTGCGATTTCTCCAGGCACTTTTTCGCCCGTCTATTACTTTTCTTCTTATACTTCTCTTCTTATTCTACTATTTTATAATTTATGTTTACCCACTAATTATATGCCTTTGCAAACTAATGATTACCGGAACTTACCCGGCGCAAAGTTAAGACTCTTCTGGAAAAGCACGAATAACTCTATATCCAATTGAACTCAACTGCTATAAAAATATCTATTCAAAAACAGATAAATATGGTGCGCATATCATGCCAATCAACGAGAGAGTAATAGTTACCTCGGCGCTTCCCTATGCAGAGGCCCTGCCGCATCTTGGCAATCTCGCGGGTTCGATACTGCCTGCCGACATATATTACAAGCACTTAATCATGTTGGGCACTGATGCAATATACATATGCGGCTCGGATCAGCACGGCACGCCCATAGAGCTGCAGGCCTTCAAAAAGAAGGAGAGTCCGGAGGCGCTGGCAGAGCAGGTCCATAACCAGATCAAGTCCTACTTAGAAAAGTTTGGGTGCACATTCACCTATTACGGTAAGACGCACAGTGAGGCCAACAAGGGCATAGTCTACGATGTATTCAACGGGCTTAAACAAAACGGCTACATCACAAAAATAGAGAGCGAACAGGCTTACTGCAATGTGGACCAGCGTTTCCTTACTGACAGATTTATAGAAGGCAAGTGCCCCTATTGCGGTGCAGAGGGTGCGAGGGGAGACCAGTGCGACACGTGCGGCAGGCTGCTGAATCCAAAAGACCTTATAGAGCCGCACTGCGTAATATGCGGGAGCAGTGATATCTCATTTGTCAGGACAGAGGACCTTGCACTTGACCTTAAGAAGCTATCGCCAAAGATAGCTGAATTCATAGAGGAGAGAAAGGGCAACAACTGGAGCAAGAATGCCGTCAATAAGTCAACAAGCTACATAAAGCAGGGGCTTGAGCCGCGCGCAATAACAAGAAGCATGAAGTGGGGCTTCGAAGTGCCGGGCATGAAGGACAAGGTGTTCTATGTATGGTTCGATGCGCCTTTAGGCTACATCGGCATAACCAAGGAATGGAGCAGCGATAATTGGCAGAAATATTGGAAAAGCATCGATACGAAGCTGGTGCAGTTCATGGGCAAGGACAACATAGAATTCCATACCCTGATGTGGCCAGGCATGCTTATTGGTTCGGGCCTCGGGTTTGTGCTTCCTACTACAATATTTGCATACGAATTCCTCAACAGCAGGAATGTTAAGTTTTCAAAGAGCAAGGGCGTCGGCCTAAACATAGAAACCGCCCTCGAAATACTACCCTCTGACTATTGGAGGTTTGTGCTCTCATATCTTTTGCCTGAGACCGCGGACAGCGAGTTTTCAATAGCGTCGCTCATAGAAATCGTCAATAAAACAATGAATGACAGCATCGGCAATTTTATACACCGTGTGCTCTCAATCGCAAAGCAGAACAATGCACCGCATGAATTTTCGGAGCCAAGCCCAAAGATAAAATCAACAATAGAAAAATATGTCGGAAGCTACAACCTTCATTTTGAAAAGATTCAAATGCGCGAGGCGCTCCGTGATGTGATAGAGCTTGCATCAAAGGGCAATGAAATGATGAGTGCAAAGGAGCCGTGGAAGCTTGCGAAGAGCGACAGCGAGACCGACCGCAAGGATTTCTGGTCTGTGCTCACAGATCTGCTCTACATGGCGCGCGCGGTTTCTGTCATGCTGTGGCCCTTCACACCATCTGCGAGCAGCAAGGCGCTTGCGTATTTCAACATAGAACCAAGCAAACCACAGCTTTCTATACTCGAATCACCGCTGCAGCTGGATATAAGTATCGAGATAAAATCAATATTCAACAAGATAACAGAAGTGGAGAAGGCAAAGCTTGAGAAGTTTTCAAGCACCTAATTTTCTACTTGTCTATACTACTTAACTGCGCGGTTTCAATATCATAAAGTAGCAATGAAATCACAAGCCCTTCCTTCAACTTCTTACTTATAATTTCACTTTTCATCATCGCATTTCTCTGCGCAATAGCATTGTCTATTATTGCGGCATTAAGGTCTGAAAGGTCTTTTTTGTTTGATATGTTTCTTGCTATATCTTTTACCATTTTATCCAGGCTGCTTTCTTCTTTCGCACTCTCTTTGGTCTTTTCTGCGCCCTCCCTCATCATTGTAAGAAGATACTGCTGTGCAGCCGTAACAGCACCGCATCTCGTGTGTGCAACTATTGCAATATGCTTTGTACCAAGGTGTTCCACCGCATACTCTATCGAAGCTAGCGCAGCCGCGTCTACCACCTCTCCTGCTGTCCTTACGACAAATAGCTCTCCAAGTTTTGCGTTGAATATTATCTCAGGCGCGACCCTTGAATCCGAGCATGCTACAACCACGCTCTCTGGATGCTGTGCTCTTACAAGCTCCCTGTAGTTTTGGCCTCCGCTCGCCCTGAATCTTTCATTACCTTCAAAAAGGCGCTTTGCCTCTTCTTTCATATCCTTATTCATAAAATCATCATATAACACAAAATGCCAGCACTGCATGTCTGACTATCTTACTCTGCTTCCTGGCTTGAGGTCCTTGTCGGGCTTAAGCAATGCTATGGTCCCGTTGTCGTCCTCTGCAGCGAGCAGCATGCCCTCCGAAATAAAGTTGGCAATATTCTTAGGGTCAAGATTTGCCACAACTATAACAAGCCTATTAAGCAGCTCATCCTTTGTATAAACGTTCTTTAACCCCATTGCAATATTTCTTACTCCGAGCTCTCCAAGGTCTATCTTCGCCTTGTAGATCGGGCCCCTCGCCCCCTCAAGGTCGCTAATCTCTATTATCTTGCCTACCCTTAGGTCTATATTTGCAAACTCCTTTATGCTTACCATGCGACCAAGCCTATTGCAAATTTTTATCAATAACAATTTTTAGGTTTTTGCTTTTTACTCGTTTGCAGCGCACGCATGCGTTGCATTTAGAGTTCCTCTTCATAATCCTTGAACTCTGGATGTTTGTAGAAGAAAAACTGCATATAAGTGCATTCCGGTTTTATCTTGAGAGAGTGCGATTTTGCGAAGTCAAGGGCTGCCATGGCAAGCCTCTCGGCTATTCCTTTGCCCCTGTCCTCTGGCGGGGTAAAGGTATGAAACGCCTCCATCACATTACCATCTATTCTATATAGAAGCTCCGCCTCTCCATGCTCCGTAACTGCGTAGAACCTACCCTCTTCCTGCTTGACTTCATACTCCATTTTACCAGTTTTTGCATTTGGAAATTTTGATAACCTTTTCCGAAAGTAAAGTATTATATTGTTTTTCTCGTAATCATATGGTAGCATACGATAGCAGCATCCGCAGCAAAGCATCTATGCTGCGCACGTACTTTCTCAATTAAATTATAAATATTGAAATATAAAAAGGAGATGACATGAGTCAGTTTGGAAAGCAGTTCAGCATGAAGTCGAAGTCAAAGAGTGCAGGCAACGGCAAAAAGAGGGTAAAATTCCGTGATAAAAAGAGGAGCGAGATAGGCAATTACTTCTCTGCAACCAGGGTATCACAGGAGAATGGAGTCAAATCCTTCAGAAGGAGGGGCGGCAACATCTCGCCAAGGGCGAGCAGTCTCGCTTTTGCAAACCTTCTCACCAAAGAAGGATATAAGAAGGTAAAGATAAAGGCTGTAATAGATTCAAAGGACAACAGAAACTTTGCAAGGCAGGGTATACTTACAAAGGGTGCAATTATAGAAACAGAACTTGGCAAGGCTGTTATAATAAACAGGCCGGGGCGCGAAGGTACAGTCAACGCCAAGATTTTAGAGGGTTGAAATGTCTGCAAGAGTATACATATGCGATAAGCCTGATTATGAGAAGCTGAAGAAGCTTATGGAGTACGACCCGTATGTGGATACGAGCCTTAGCTCTGAGCAAATCAAGAATCTGAGCGGGGACAAATACGCTAACATAATATTCGCAAGGCAGAGCTACGTGATCAAGGACGGGGCGCTTATGGGCATGGATGCAGGCAAGTACTACCTTTACCTAAAGGCCACAGAAGACTTCTTCCATGATGCAGAGCCGAAGCTTTTCAAAGAGGTGCCGAGCTGCAGGCGCGCAGATGCAGAGACAGAGAAGAAGGTTATAGCAATAGTAGAAGAAGACGAATCAAAGGGCAATTACGGTATAGGGCTTATACTGGGTGGTTGATTGAACATAATAAGTTCTGATGATCTTTCAAAGGAGCAAATGCTCGAGATATTCGAAATCGCAGACTCTATAAGAAACGGTAAGGAGGAGGTAGCTCTAAAGGAGCATTCCGTTCTTGCGCTCCTGTTCGAAAAACCCTCAACGCGGACCAGGGTATCATTCGAGGCTGCGATTGCACAGCTGGGCGGATACGCTATCTATATAGATGCACAGACCTCTCATCTCAAAAGAGGCGAAAGCTTTTCTGACACGGCGCGTATGCTGAGTAGCTACTGCGATTTCATAGCCGCAAGGCTTTACAGCCACAATGACTTAATAGAGATAGCCAACAATTCCGTGGTGCCTGTTATAAACGCGCTTACGGATCTGGAGCATCCCACGCAGGCGCTGACTGATCTCTACACAATCCGCAGCGCAAAGAAGAACTTCAAGAACCTGAAGCTGGTGTTTGTGGGTGATATTGCGGCAAATACCGCCAACTCTCTTATGCTGAGCGCCGCAAAGCTAGGGATCGAGGTGGCGCTGCTGGGCCCCAAGGGCTACATGCCGCAGAGCTTTTACTTTACAAAGGCGAGGGAGTACGGCAAAGTCGATACCTACACTGATCCGGCCGAAGCACTTGAGGATGCAGACATAATATACACTGATACGTTTGTAAGCATGGGCCAGGAGGAGGAGGCAGAGAAGAGGAAGGCGCTGTTTGCTCCATACCAGGTCAATGCAAAGCTGCTCTCCTACGCAAAAAGCGATGCGCTTGTCATGCACTGCCTTCCAGCGCACAGGGGAGAAGAGATAACATCCGACGTGCTAGACGGCCCGAGGAGCATAGTGTGGGAGCAGGCAAAAAACAAGATGCTGCTCGCCAAGGCGATTCTTCTCTATCTTTCAAGGCAGGAGTAAAAGCATAAAGCACTGATTCTAACGAGAGAACATGACGCAGCAAAGAAGTGGTTTATCGCACCATGTGAAACCTATACATAAGCTATTTAAACATTGCCATACAAGCTTTTTTGAAACAAATCTTACCATGTGATACTATGTACGAAAAAATGCACAAGAACGCCCAAGGAGGCGGGAATACTGGCGGAGGCGGAGATGATAAAGGAGGAAAGATTATTTGGAAGAAACCTTCTGTGTTTTGAGATTTATCAATGGTGATACTATGTACGAAAAGATACATAAGAACGCCCAAGGAAACGGGAAGGACGGCGGTAATGGAGACGGAGGCGGAGGCGGAAAGATTATTTGGAAGAAACCTTCTGTGTTTTGAGATTTAGTCTCTTTTTTCTTACTACTTCTTCTGATTATTTTTTATAACTTATTTTGAACTCTTGGTAATCTATCATATCTTTAGGTGGTTCCTCTTTGTATTCTGATACGAGTGTGTGCATCTGCCCGGAATAATTATTATCAAATTTTCTATAGCACAATTCGCCCAAAATCGTTTTTGTAAAGATCATAGATTTTATTTTAATACCTTTTATTTGTTGATTTAACCATTCTTTCTCCTCCTCTAGCTCCCCGTCTTTGAATATCGGAATAATAAACAATGATCCATCCGGAGAAAAAGTATCTCCTTCAAACGAAAATCTATTTACAGGTTCATTATAATCCTTAATTATATATCTAATGAATTTTCTTCTATCCTCTATGAATTCTGCCATGTTTAATACGTCAACTTCAATTGCGGCATTGTATCTTGCGCCACACGTGCTCATAGTAAGTGTTTCGCTAGAAATCAACCCTTTTTCTTTTAGTTTATCGAAGGTATATCTCGCTGCGCCGTTGCCCAGATTATGCTTTTTTTCTATCTCTGCAAATGGTATATTGCCATCAGCATTAAGCTCTCTAAGCAGGATATACTCCCTCTGAGTTATGCTGTCGCTGGCGGGCCTTGGCGTTTCCTTAGTGCGGTGCCACACCTTTTTCTCTATAAGGTCGAAAAACTTGTCCCTTAGCGGTATATATCCATAGCCACTTTTAAGTACTACACTATTCCAAACAGCCTTGTACCTTGAAAGCCTTTCGTTCTTTCTTATGTTGTATATGATTCCATCTAGCACAAATGCATCCTCCGCCAGCAAATACGCGAATAAGTCATATTCGCCTTGCATCGTCATTACAAGTTGTACTCGCGGCTCATTCTCAAACACCTTCTCTATCTCCTCGTTCGTCGGTTTATCTTCAAGAAACTTTACTAAAATTACAAACTCGGAGAATCCAAGTTTTGTGTAGTTTATGCTCGCAAAATACCTGATTCCAAACCTCTTCTCAAGGCTCTTCTTTCTGCGTTCCACCGCCTGCAGGCTTATGCCAGTCCTTTTCGCAATAATCGCAAGTGGTATTCTGCAGTTCATGCTAAGGTGCATGAGTATCTTGTTGTCTATCTCGTCTATTTCCTTGCTCTCATCAACCTGCACTACTTTCTCTTCATACTCCTTTCTTTTTATGAATGTGCCCTGCTCATCTATCCTGCCAAGATATGTCTTCTCTGTGCGAACCCTGTGCGCCTCTTTATCCCAAAAAGACTTTGATTTGTATACGTAGAATTTTCCGTTGATCTTTGCCAGCGATATATAATACGGGTACTCCAGCTTCAGCCTCTCGAATGTTTTCTTTACTTGCGCGGGAGTTTCCATAATAACATGCCCTGTTGTGAATCCTAATACGGTTATACATACTTCAAAAATCTATAAATCTTCGCATGCATACTATTATGAAGTTTTGAAGCTCTCAATTATTTACTTGGGCGCGCATAGAATTCAGCAATACGATACATATAAATTATTTATCCGTCAATCGTAAATCATGGACCTGTTTGCAAAAGTGGCGATTGCCGCTGTAATAATAATAGCTATAGCTATTGTTGCCTTCTACCTAGTTAGAGCACACAGTACGCCCTCAGTTACCGAGCAGGAGGCGGAGTCTTTTGTAATCTCAGATTTGGAGCAGAGCAACCCCAACGCGAGCATAAACATAGTAAGCGCATCTCCTTCGTTACTTAAGAGCGGAAGCTGGGACATAGTTGTGAGCATAATCTACAACGGCACACGCGCCTGCCCGACCGTAATGGTGAGAAGCTTTGATTATCCTGCGCTTACGCTCTCCAGCGTGGTGGATTCGTACACAAGCGGGACTGTGCCATGCTTCGTGCACGGCCTGTCGAATGTTACCTCATATTTCATAAGCCTTCCAGAAGTGGCAATCGCAGCAGCAACCAATTCCTCTGCCGCCGCCGAATCTTATACAAGCCTGTTCGGCTATAATGAAACCATAGTGCACGCGCGCTATTACACCAACATAACAGCATCCTCAACACCTCTTGGCAAAAACTTAAGCGATGCATGGCTTGTTAACTACACCGCGCTTGATGCAAATTATTCCGAGTATGTCGTGCTGAGTGGAGCAGGCAGGGTCCTTGGCAGCTTCTCAATGCAAAAATAAGAGCTTCTTCTCTGTCGACGCAATGTGCGCCCCGCAAAGCCGTAAAAAAACCATTATACATAAGTAAACCTAATTATATTCAAGTAAAAGAATTTTGCTTTTTTATCATCTGATTGCCTGCCTCTCACTAAACTGCCATATATTCGCCACATAACATAAGGTTTTTAAAGTTTCTTAGACCATCACTTTTTAGGCGATTAGATGAGCGACCTTGTCAGCGATGTTCTAGGGCAGAAAAGTGAGGAGCAGTTTAGCTCTTCGGAAATAAAGATCGTTACGGTAGGATTCGGCGGAGCTGGATGCAACATAGTCAACAGGCTTGTTAAGGCCGGTGTGAAAGGCACGGACTTTGTTGCAGTCAACACAGATGCACAGCATTTCAAGATAATAGACGACCGAATCAAAAAAGTGCTTATCGGAAAATCTATAACCAAGGGTTTGGGTGCAGGCGGGGATCCGAAGATCGGCGAAAAGGCCGCCGAAGTGGATAGGCAGGCACTCGAAGACGTTTTCTCAGGTGCGCAGCTCGTATTCCTGTGTGCGGGCATGGGAGGAGGCACAGGCACAGGCTCAGCACCTATTGCGGCTCAGATAGCAAGGGAACAGGGCGCGATAGTCATATCCATGGTTACCTATCCTTTCGACCTGGAGCGCGTGAGAAAGGTCAAGGCCGAGGAAGGAATACAAAACCTTAGGAAGTTCAGCAACAGCGTCATAATACTTGACAACAACAGGCTGGTAAAGCTGGTTCCAAACCTGCCTATGAACGATGCTTTTGCGCTCGCTGATGAGGTGCTTGCAAAGGCGATAGGCGGACTTGTGTGGACCATAACACAGCCTAGCCTGATCAACATAGACTTTGCCGATGTAAGGTCGATCATGGCGAACGGCGATGTAGGATTCATCTCTGTCGGAATAGGCAAGGGCAACGACAAGGTCAACATCGCAGCAGATGCTGTGCTCAAGAACAAGCTCCTTGACGTGGACTACGAAGGTGCATCAGGTGCGTTGATCCACATCTCCGGAGGTTCTTCCTTGACTATAGGCGATGCGATAAAGGCAGGTGAAATAATAACCGAAAGGATGGACACAAAGGCAAACATAAAGTGGGGTGCAAGGATAATACCAGGTTATGAAGACCAGCTCGAGATAGTCGCAATAGTCACAGGTGTGAAGGGCTCAAGCATAGTGGGCAGGATGGAGACGAAGAAGCAGCAGTCATACAGCGACCTTGAGATGATATGAGGTGGTAAAAATGGCAGACGAAGAATTTGTTGCCAGGATCGCTGTGGTAGGTGCGGGTGGGCAGGGCAGCAACCTTGTCAACAAGCTATATACACGCGGCATAAAAAGTGCTACTACAATCGCTGTTAACACAGACGCTAAGCACCTCAACATGATAAACGCAGACAAAAAGATACTGATAGGCAAGGATATAACACGCGGCCTCGGAGCAGGCGGATTTCCGGAAATCGCTGCAAAGGCGGCCGATGCAAGCAGGAATGAAATACAAGACGCCATAAGCGGCTACGACATGATCTTCCTGTGCGCGGGCATGGGGGGAGGCACAGGCACAGGCTCAGCACCTATAATAGCACAGCTTGCAAGAGAGCAGGGCTCACTAGTCGTAGCATTCGTTACCTATCCGTTCTCTTTAGAAAGAATAAGGAAGCAGAAGGCCGACTGGGGTCTTCAGCAATTGTATAAGAATGCCGATACCACAATAGTGCTCGAGAACGACAGAATACTGAGCTATGCACCAAACCTGCAGATAGAGAAGGCATTCGACCTTATAGACAACGTTGTAATGAGCGCGGTGAAGGGCATAGCAGACACCATAATGTTGCCAAGCCTGATAAACCTGGACTTTGCTGATGTTAGATCAACACTGAGAGATGCGGGCACCGCAGTCATAAATCTGGGATATGGTGCTGGCAACGACAAGGTAGAGAAGGCCATAAAGTCAACAATAACTCATCCCATGCTTGATGTAGATTATGAGGGCGCCAAGAGTGCAATGGTGCATGTGGCAGGAGGGCTTTCCCTTACAATAGACGAGGCAACGAAGGTGGGCGCTGGAGTTACAGAAGGGCTGGACGAAAAGGCGAACGTGATATTCGGAGCAAGGCTTGTACCGGAGATGCACGAAGAGATACAGGTGATGTCAATAGTCACAGGAGTAACTCCACGTTTCGGCACAGCCAAGTATATACCAACGGGTACGAGCTCAAACCTTGATTTCCTCAAAGGTATAGCGAGCATCTGATTTATTTTACTTCCTTACTTTTTATTTTCACATTGCATCCTTAGTTTACTTGGTAGGTTATTCACAGGGCTGTAAATGGTAGAAGAGAATAATTATAATAGGGCAGAATCACATGGTCATGACGCACACCACCATGGTGTGCACGGTCATGTAAATCGTGGCAACCCTTCTGCCTTGATTTCCTCCCTGGTGCCCTCGCGTGTAGAGGCTATAGCCGATATCGGCTGCGGTTCCGGATTCTACTCAAAATATCTGCTTGAGCATGCGGAACGCGTCTATTGTATAGACATCGATGAAAGCTCTCTGCTTGCCGCAAGCGAGGAGATAAAAAGTGACAGGCTGGTGTGCATAAACTCTCCAGCTTCAAACACCAATCTTCCAAGCAAATCGGTAAACATAGTTTTTATGGCCAATTCTTTCCACGATATGGACGACAAGCCGGCAGTGGTAGAAGAAATATCGCGCATACTCTCAGATGACGGCCGCATCATAATAATAGATTGGAAAAAAGATTCTGATTTCGGGCCGCCTCAAAGCCTGAAAATGTCGCAAGAGGATTATCTTAGGTACTTCAAGGGTTTCGTGCTTGAAAAGTCAATGGATATAGAGCCTCAGCACTACTGCATGATACTCAGGCCGCATTGAGGAAAACCATGTCGTGTCATATAAATATATATTTTTGCTCCAAATCCATATCTATCAATTGATTCAGAGGATTCTATGAGCGATGAAATAGAGCATGTAATAATGAAAGACATAAAGCCGGGCAGATTCCTTCTTATAGACGGAGAGCCCTGCAGGGCCGTGGAGATTGATGTCAGCGCACCAGGGAAGCATGGTTCGGCAAAGATGCGAATTACGGGCATTGGTGTATTCGACGGGAAAAAGAGGACGATACTAAAGCCCTCTGACGCCTATGTAGATATACCAATAATAACAAAGAAGCGCGCCCAGGTGGTATCTGTTACGGGTGATACTGCTCAGCTTATGGATTCAGAAACATATGAGGTTTTTGAATTGCCGATACCCGAAGACCTAAAGGGGAACGTTGTTTCAGGATCTGTTGTGGAGGTTATGGAGGCAATGGGGAAGAAAGCTATAATACGCGCAATAAACGAGTAAAGCTGTTCAAAAGAGCAATAAAAGATGATCAAATGGAGATAGAAATAGTATCAGATATCCAGAATGCGCTGCTGCAAAGGCGCGAGGTAAAGTTCTCAGTATCGTATGATTCTTCCACCGTTTCGAAGGCGGAGCTCAAAACAGAGCTTTGCAAGAAGCTCAGTGCGAATCCCGAGAGTTCCATCATTGAAAAGGTTGCGCAGCGCTTCGGGGAGCGTAAAAGCGATGGTGTTTTCTACGTTTATAAAGACAGTGCCACATTGGAGGCTATGGAGCCCAAGTACATACTAAAGAGGTACGGCAAGTCTTCCTCGCAAAAAGAGGGGCAGGCCGAAAGCGCTGCACCTCAAAAAGGGGCTGGTAGTGAAAAATCTGAAAAGAAGGAACCAAAGGCGCCGCAGCACAAGGCTGCAAGCGCAGAAGGTGGCAACGCTGGAGATAAAAAATAACGGTGTTCTAAATGCCTGATGAAAAAAAGTCCAAAACAAAAAAAGAGTTCGCTCCATACAAACCCGGCAAGATGTGTCCAAAATGCGGTGCCAGGATGGGCGAGCACTCAGACAGATACGCCTGCGGAAGATGCGGCTATACCGAGTTCAAGAAGAAATCTGGTGCCTGATTGCCTTCAAAACATAATTCAAATCCAAAAACAAGATTGGTGCGTCAGCGCAATTCCTACTCAGGTCTCGCGGCTAATGGTAAACAGCAGCGTACCACACGCCCGCGAAGCAAAACCGCGCATGCCTCACGTATAAGGTATCTGTTTTATTTTGCAACCCTGTTTCTAATATTATCATTCTTTTTACAAAGCTGGCTCTACTCTATCCACTATATATCTCTTATTACACTTGAGGCGGACTCTACCATTGCACTCTCTCTTCTTTTCCCGATGGTGGTATTCTCCTACCTGCTCTACAAAAAATTTGGGTTGAGGGAGGCTGTAGAGAGCCTTCACTTCAACTTAAAAGCGCTTACGCTTCGGGCAATTCTTGTAGGTGTGGTGCTTTTCGCAGCGATCTTCCTATTAGAGGTTGCATTATCAGCTTTCCAGACTATTACCCATATTCCTCTCCCAACTAATGTGCAGTCGCTGCTCGAAGGCATGCCCGCCTACCTACTGGTATTTTCTGTAGTGGTCGCACCAATAGACGAAGAGCTGCTCTTTAGGGGATTCCTTGTGCCACGGATAGGTATAGTGTGGAGTGCATTAATCTTCTCCCTGTTCCATATCAGTTATTATTCGATAGCAGAATTTATCGCCGCATTCATATTTGGGCTTCTGGCAGGCTATGCCTTTAAGAGGACAAAATCCCTTTACACTACAATAATAGGCCATGCGCTGGTCAATATGCTTACAATAATAGTGCTGTTCCTATAAGTGGTTGCATGACCGAGCGGGGTATAGATATAAAGGTTGTTGCTGTTTCACCAAAATACCAGCTCAACGTTGGATATATCGCACGTGTGTCTGCGAATTTCGGTGTAAAAAACATAGAAATAGTAAACCCCCGCTGCAACATACATGGCAAGACAGCGATCAAATATTCAAAAGCGGCACGTAAGCTGCTTGAGTCCGCTAAATTAAGCAGAAGCCTTGAAAAATCAATCAGCGGGACATTTTCAATAGCTACTACAGGCATATGGAGAAAAGGCGGTGCGGCTTTGGGCAACATCTATACTCCAGAGCAGGCCGCTTCAATAATCAGGAAATCAAATCAAAAGCTCGTGTCAATAGTGCTCGGCCGAGACGACACCGGCCTGCATAAGGAAGAGATAGAAAAATGTGATATAGTGGTATTCATACCTACAGCAGAATCCTATACTGTGCTTAACATCTCTCACGCCCTTTCAATACTGCTGTACATATTCACGTATTCAAACCTGTCAAAACTCTACTCAGATTCATTCGAGAGCTTCTTTGCCACGCAGAACGAGAAAGATGCGCTTTCACGGCTGTTTAAGCTGTTTGTAAACAAAAACAGTAGCATAAAGGACAAGGCCTCTGTCAGTGCAGCCTTCAAAAGGGTAATCGATAAATCACATCCTACAAAGAAAGAGCTGAATTCTATAGCAGCAGCCATCTCTCCGAAGCACATGTTGCAGCTAGAAAAAAGAAAAAGAGCAAAACAGAAACTAGGTAAATAATGTAAGAATAAGCAAATGCCTCAAAAGTCAGCTTTTCTCTGGCGCCCTTTTTGTCTTTATAATCTTTACCTTTGTTGGTGTTATAAGTATCTTCTCTTCGTCTATCTTTGCTATATCTCCATTGGTCTTTGATATGTAGTCCTTAAGAGAATCTACAACCTTTGCTAGAGTGTTAGGCCTTTTAGCCATCTCTGAGATGTTCAGCAGTATTATGTTCTTCTTTTGAAGTTCGTCCTCTATAAGGCTTACATCCGCCTCGTCTTTAAGTGCCACAGGCTTTACATAAAAATCCGCCGGTTCATTCATGATGTCCACATTTTCCATCTCGGCAGAATTCATATACTCCTCAATGTCTAGCTCTTTGGACACTCCAAGGGTCTTTCCTAGTTTATCAAAAATTCCCATTTTTTCACCATTCGCTCGTCGCCTTTGCGTTAATAACTATTGCTGATTAGTTTTTTAACTCTTTCGTTGGGAAAGCATTTGTGGAATTGCGCACCACATAGCGTTTATTGCTTTCATCTTTACTCATTTTCCAAGTTCTATCCCTATGCCGTAATCGCTCTTGAGCCTTTTTGGTGAGATAGGGGCAGGGGAGCCGTCAACCAACAGCTCCTGCTTCTTGTTCTTGGGAAACAGTATGAACTCTCTTATATTCTCCTCGTCATTCATTATTGCGATAAGCCTGTCAAGTCCCAGTGCTATGCCTCCGTGCACTGGTGCGCCGTACGAGAGCGCTTCGATCATAAAACCAAAGCTCTTTTCTATACTCTCATCACTCATTCCTATTATCTTGAAAACCTTCCTCTGCAGTTCCGGGTCATTTATTCTTATCGAGCCCCCTCCAACTTCATAGCCGTTGAGGACTATATCATACTGCCTTCCAATTACCCGCGCTGGGTCCTTGTCTATGTATGCGATTGTGTCTCCCGTCGGAGAGGTGAACGGGTTGTGGGAAGGCTTGAGCCTGCCCGTAACCTCGTCCTTTTCAAAAAGCGGGAAACCATCTATCCACGCGAAGGCGAATCTCTTCGAAAAATCCTTCAGTTTTGTACCTACTTCTTTTCTGAGCTTGCCCATCGCATTGAGCAGCAGGCTCTCAGACATGTCTGCGCCTATGACTATCACATCTCCATCTTTTGCTTCTAACTTTTCGATTATCCCTTTCCCTACCTTCGCAAGACTTTCGGCTATGCTCTCGGGTATCGAGTGCACCTTGCCCTCCTTTATGTATATCCACGTCAGGCCGCCAAGGCCGAGGGCTTTCGCCTCCTCTATGAGCTTGAGTGCGTCATTCGTCTTGAAAACACCCTTTTCCCCGTCAAACTTTGCATTTATCCTGAAAGCGTAGGCTTTGCCGCCGTGCAGTACTACTCTCTGCACCGTTTTGTATTCGCTGCCCTTCAGCTCTTCTGTTATATCCTTCAGCTCCATACCGAAACGCAGATCAGGCTTGTCACTGCCATACCTGTGCATCGCATCCTCAAACTTTATGTGCTTGAACGGCACCTCTATTTCCAAGTCCAGCATCTCCTTGAAGAGCTTTTTCATAAGCCCCTCTATGAGTGTTTGTATATAATGTTCATCCTTGAATGATACCTCCAGATCTACCTGTGTGAATTCCGGTTGCCTGTCTTCTCTCGGATCCTCGTCCCTAAAGCAGCGTGCTATCTGGAAGTAGTTGCCCAGGCCTCCTATCATAGCAAGCTGCTTGAAAATCTGTGGTGACTGGGCAAGCGCGAAGAACGAGCCCTTCTTTATCCTTGAAGGAGTAAGGAATGTCCTGGAGCCGGTCTCATACGTATCCTTCATGAGTATGGGCGTCTCCGCCTCTATGAAATCGTTGTCCCAAAAGTATTTCCTTATTATTTTTGTTGCCTTGTCTCTGAAAAGTATATTATTTAGGAGCTCCCTTCTCCTTAGGTCCAAGAACCTGTACTTAAGCCTGAGATCCTCATCTGCAATATACCTCTTCTTTTCCGTAAATATCTCGAATGGTGGGAGCTTTGACTTTCCAAGCACTTTCAGCCCTTCCACCTTAACCTCGACTTCTCCTGTAGGGTTGGATTTGTCAACAGTCTCTTCATCCCTTTTTTCTACCTTTCCGACAACTTCAACAGCATATTCCTTGCCTATGCTGTTGCGCATTTCACTTTCTCCTTCGAAAAGCAGCTGCGTGCTGCCGTACCTGTCTGCAAGGTCTACAAACAGCTTGTAGCCATGGTCTCTTATGAGCCTGCACCAGCCGTATAGCTTTACCTTTTTGCCTATGTATTTTTTGTTTATTTCACCGCAGTTTACGGTATTTACAGTATCCATACTATCCCATACTACCAAATGCAAGATTGCGTTGCAACCCGAATAAGCATTATAACTGAGTCAGCACAATGGTGAACTACCCCACCCTTACGGATGGGGCTTCTATATGAGCCACATCCATTTGTTCAGGGCTTCTCGCTTCATCAGAAATGCTTGCTTTCACATGCGGAATGCGTTTTAGGTATTCCAGCATGTTACTTGTAGAGGCATTGTCATCCACGAGCGTCTCCCCTACGTTCCGTAGGGAAAGTCCTTCTACTGCCTTCGCTGCACTTACATCCCTGTCCTGCATACGCCCACAGGAAGGACACCTGAACATTCTGTCGGACAGATTCAAATGCAGAGAATAACCGCAGTACATGCATATGCCTGTCGTTTTTGTGAACCTATCTACTTCCAACGGAGTGCTGACCTTTCTTTTCAAGGTATCGCG
>Ga0080003_1000498_pt1 | contig 26147 bp, 26 predicted proteins | sample JossMetagenome_FD_69206 | JGI IMG/M metagenome (GOLD analysis project Ga0080003, IMG submission 69206) | Hot spring microbial communities from Joseph's Coat, Yellowstone National Park, USA - JC2_E (SPADES assembly) (version 2) | ecosystem: Environmental > Aquatic > Thermal springs > Hot (42-90C)...
CCTTGGGCTTTTTTGAGCAGCCCTCTCAAGCTCTTTAACAAAACTCGGCCATTTGCCCTCTTTTAGATCATCTAAAAGGGGCGTTTTGTGTTTTGTGCCTGCCATCTAAAACCTCCTTAAAATATGTTGCTATATCGAAATCTATTTTTTATAAAAATCGTCGTAATAATTTAAAAAAGTATCTAAGTCATTTTTCATAACATTTAAACTAAATACCCATTCTTTAAGTCTACTCTTACCTTTCTCACTAATAAAATACATTATCTTACAAACATTTTCTGTTTTATTATCTAATGAACAAGCTGGCAATATGAAACCTTTTTCTTTCATAATATTGAGGGTTTTATAAAAAAAACCGTATTCTTCAACTTTATAATTAATACCACAATCTTTAAGAATATGTATAATCTCGTATCCACATAAAGGCTTTTGGTATAAACATAATAAAATAAATGGTTCCATAAATGTAGGACATCTTGTACCTGGATAGTTTTCACACCAGAATTTTATTTTTGGCAAACGTATATCTTTTTTTTCTTTAGTAAACATTGTATTATATGGCATATTTTCTAATCTCAAAAAAATTTAACTTATATTCCAATATCCCTTGCATTGTAAAGCCTTTATTAATTTCGGAGTTCATTAAATATTGCTCAAGTGTCTCTTTTCTTAAAATGTCCACTTTCATTTTCAGTAAATTAAATAAGGCTACCTCTGTTCTAATTAGTTCTAAAAGACTCTTTCGCTGAGAAAATTCCACGATAACATTTATTCTTACATAGACATTATTGCTATCTGATGAAATATCGACCAAATTGTCCATAAGGGTTATGCGTGATATAGAAAATTTTTCTCTTATATCATGTTTGTTTGCGTTCATAATAGATTTAATACGTTTTAAAATTTTAGCTTTGTTGTAGTTCATAATACTTACCTAAAAATCGTCTCGTTTCTATCTGTGCCTGTTGCTATAATGGATATTTTTGTTTGAAGAATTTTTTCTATCTCTTCAATATAAATTCTAGCCTCTTTGGGTAATTTATCAAAGGCATTTATGCCTTTTGTGCCATTGAAACCTTTAAATGTTTTATAAATTGGTTTTACCTTTTCAAAATCACTATTTAAAGCAGGTATGTATTCTATTGTTTTTCCGTCTAGCTCGTAGGCTACACATACTTTTATCTCATCTAAACCATCAAGCACATCTATTTTTGTCATTGCAATCTCATCTATGCCACTTATCATTATGGCATACTTTACAACTACCAAATCAAGCCAACCACACCTTCTAGGCCTGCCAGTTGTAGCACCATACTCATTACCATTTTTCCTTAGGTATTCACCTTCAGAATTTAATAGTTCTGTAGGGAAATGGCCGTTTCCTACACGCGTTGTATAGGCTTTCATTATGCCTATAACCTTATTTAGTGACTTATAAGGCAGTCCTGTGCCACAGAAAGCTCCACCTGAGGTTGGGTTTGATGATGTAACATAAGGATATGTACCAAAATCCACATCAAGCAAAGATCCTTGAGCACTTTCAAATAGTATGTTTTTGCCTTTATTGTAAGCATCATTCAAAAAGTAAACGCTGTCTTTTATATATGTTTTTAATATTTGCCCGTATTCTAAGTATTCTTTGTAAATCACATCTGCGTTTAATGGTTCTATATCGTATAGGCTATATATTCTATTAGCGTGTTCTACATTGTTTTTTATTTTTTCTCTAAGTATGTCTTTATCCAATAAATCGCATGCCCTAATGCCCACACGTGCATATTTATCCACATAAGTTGGACCAATGCCTCTTCCTGTGGTGCCAATTTTTCTATCACCTAATATTTTTTCGCTATTTACATCCATGCTTTTATGATATGGCATAACAATATGACACCTATTGCTAATAAGCAACTTTGAATCCAATGATACGCCTAAATCTTCAAGCTGCTTTTTTTCTTCAAAAAAACTCTTTGGGTCAAATACTATACCGTTCCCAATCACACATATTTTGCCATCGTGCAAGATGCCAGATGGGATAAGGTGTAAAACAAATTTTTTACTATCTACACATACCGTATGGCCTGCATTACTACCACCTTGATAGCGTACAACAATATCAGCTTTTTCACTTAGAATATCTACAACCTTTCCTTTGCCTTCATCGCCCCATTGAGAACCCAAAACTAAGGTATTCATTTTAAATCTCCTTGGTATATAAAAAATCCATCAATTTATCCAAATTTATTGCAAAACCTGTGGCTGGTATATATTTACCCATGAGTTGCATTAAGTTACCGTATCTGCCGCCTGTGCACAAAACTGAATTTTCGCTGAATATATCAAAAGAAATACCGCTATGGTAAATTGGGTATTCATAATAGAAAAAATCCAAAAATACTTGACATTTTTTGTTAATCTTTTGAGAAATTTCAATTAAATCGCTAACATTTTGCTCTATTGGTTCAATCTTTAACAAAGCATCAATATCTCTTAAAAATAGCGCATCAAGTATAGATCCAAATTTGCCCAACGGCAATTCTTTTAACGATGAGAGATTTTTTTTATTAATTAAACGCAAGATAGATTTTTTTTTATCCATAAGCCTTACATCTAAGTAAGCATCAAGCAATTTATCAATAATTTGACTATCAGATACCCTAACAACAAGATTTTCTATATCTACAAGACCAAGCACATCTACAGCTAAGTTTATAACTTCAATATCTGTAAAAATCGAGTTTTGCCCAAAAACCTCAGCGCCTATCTGTTTAAACTCCCTTTTTAAGTTTGCATGCTGTTTTTCGTCTCTATATATATAGTGAGCGTACGAAAATTTAGCAGGTAGCTCAATATCTGCAAGCAATACGGCTAAAGCCACCTGCAGAGTCACATCTGGTCTTAAAATAATCGTCTTACCACTATTTCTATCGACAAATTTAAACAATTTTGATTTTAACGGTTCGTATAAATCTTGATAAACATTATCTTCGTAAATGAATGTAGGTGTTACGATTTCTTTGTAACCTTTTAAATCAAGATAATCCATTATCTTATTTTCTATATCGCGGCGCTTACGTGAGTATGGGTAAAAGAATTGCAATACACCCTTTGGGATATTATGTTTAATACTCAACAAAAATCTCCAAAGCTTTCTTTGTGCCTACGCCTAGTTTGTCTATGCCGAGTTTTTTCAAGGCTATCTCAAGCGTGCCAATTGTCAATATAATATCTGGTGGGTAAAAATAACCCAAATGCGCTATCCTAAAAATCTTGCCTTTCATGGAACCTTGACCATTGGATATAGAAACGCCAAAGCTGTTCATAATATCTATGATTTGTTTTGAATCAATTGATTGTGGCGATTTAACAGCAGTTAAAGATATCGAAGGTCTTTTTGCAAAAAGCTCTAATCCCATTGATTTAATAGCTTCTTGCGTTGCTTTAGCTAAAAATTGGTGCCTTTTAAAAACATTTTCTAAGCCTTCTTCCAGCATCATATTAACTGCTGCATTTAAGCCTAAAACCAATGTTACAGGCGGTGTAAAATGGCCTGCTTGTGCGTTAAGCTCGCCTAAAATATCGAAGTAATACCTTTTGTTTTTGTTTTGGCTAGCGATTTTTTTTGCTTTTTCACTAATAGATGCAATCGCAAGACCAGGCGGTAGCATAAAAGCCTTTTGAGAACCAGTCAAAAGTATATCAATGCCCCACTCATCTGTTTTTATATCTATACAACCCACAGCTGTAATACCATCTACAACAAAAACGATTTCTGGGTATTTTTCTTTAAGTATTTTACCAATCTCATCAATAGGATGGTATACGCCTGTGGAAGTTTCGCATGCTTGCATGTAAATGGCTTTTGGGTTATATTTTTTTACATACGCTTCAATCTCATCTGGGCTGACAAATTCTCCATAATCCTTTTTTAACACTACAGCTTGAGCTCCAAAGCTGTTTACAAGCTGGCTAAACCTCTCGCCAAACTTCCCAGCTTCTACAACAAGCGCTTTATCATTATCTGACAATATGTTAGAAACAGAAGCTTCCATCGCCCCTGTGCCACTAGATGCAAAAATCACTATATCGTTTTTTGTTTGAAATATTTTCTTTAAGTTTTCCCTTACTTGCTCATGTAGCTGTATGTATTCTTTTGTTCTGTGGTGTATAATGGGTGCAGCCATAGTTAATGCTATTTGTTCTGGTACAGGTGTTGGACCAGGTGTCATTAGGTATTTTTTCATAGCCTACTCCTTGTTTTAAAAAGAAATATCGTTAATATTACCCAAGCAGGTTAAATGCATTTTATCAACGCTAATTAAATCCAAAACTTCCATTATATCGTCAAGACTTACTTTATCAACCTTTAAAAAAATATCTCTTGGATCCTGGTACGCATTGTAAGTCAAAAAATCACTGCCTAATTTTATCATCATACTGTTAGTGCTTTCAAGCGACAAACCATACTGTCCTTTAAAATTAGTTTTTATATCGCTAAGCTCGCTTTTTGTCATACCATTTTTTTTAAATTTATCAAGCTCTTCAACGCATGCATATACTAAATCTTGTGCTTTGGCATTGGAAGTAGAGCTAGATATATAAAATATCCCGCCTTTTTTAAAAAACATAATACTTGAGTAAATACTGTAACATAGGGATTTTTCTTCTCTTATGGATTGAAAGAGCTTAGAGCTCATATTGCCACCAAAAAAATTATTTGCTAAAAAACTTGCGTATTTTCTATCATCGTATATACTAAATAATTCGCAGCCCAAAATTACATTAGTCTGTTCAAGTTGTCTATTAATTATGTTTTTGCCAGGCACAAATTTAAATTCATAATCAGGCAATATATTAGAATTTATAAAGTAATCTTTATAAGAAAACTCTATTGTTGATTGGTAATCAAGCTGTGCACCTTCGCCCACATATGCAATAAGCATATTTTCTGGTTTGTAAAATTTGCCCATAAAGGCAAGCAAATCTTCCCTAGTGTATGAAGCAATTTGCTCTTTTGTACCTAAAATAGGTTTTCCTACGCTATTTGGCACTGCGTTTTCAAAAAACGCATCAAAAACGGCTGATTGTGGATCATCGTTTGATGCATTTATTTCTTCTATAATAACACCTTTTTCTTTTTCTAACTCTGATTCATTTATTGTTGGGTTAACAACAATGTCAATTAAAACATCCCATGCTTTTTCTATATAATCATTTAAAACCTTGACATAAAAGCATGTGTACTCTTTTGAAGTAAAAGCGTTGATGATACCACCTAAAACGTCAATTTCTTTAGCAATATCAAAATAAGAACGCCTTTTTGTCCCTTTAAATACCATGTGTTCGACAAAGTGCGACAAACCCCCTTCTCGCTCGTTTTCATATGCACTTCCACACTTAACAAAAATGCCAACGCTACCTACAACGCCCGATTTTTTAAGTGTCTGAAGCTTCATTTTGTTCTTCTTGTTGATTTTCTAATTTAAGGGCTTTAATCGATAAAGAAACTCTGCCAAACTTATCTATGCCAATAATTTTTGTAGTTACTTTGTCGCCTAAGTTTAATATTTCGGAAACACTTTTTACTCTTTTTGTGTCAATCTGAGATATATGTACTAAGCCCTCTTGATTTGGAGAAAATTTTATAAAAGCACCATAATCTTCTATGCGGCTTACCACACCTTCTACAATTTGGCCTTCCTCTAACTCACCAATAGATATTTTTATTAATTGTATAGCCTTTTCCAAGTCATTTGTGTTGCTTGCAAAAATATTTACCTTGCCATCTTGCTCTATGTCAATTTTTGTATTCGTTTCTTCTATTATAGATTTAATTACCTTGCCGCCTGGTCCAATCAAGTCTTTGATTTTATCGGCACTAATATTTATTACTGCAACCTTTGGTGCATATTCGGATAAATGAGCCCTGTATGTTGGCATCGTTTCAAGCATCTTATCGAGTATAAAAAGTCGCGCTTTTTCTGCTTTTTCAAGCGCATACATTAAAACTTTATCGTCAACACCCTCTATTTTTATATCCATTTGAAGCGCATTAATACCATCTTTAGTACCTGCAACCTTAAAATCCATATCACCGTAGTGGTCTTCGTCACCCATTATATCGGTCAAAATATAATAATTATCCTCTGATTTAATAAGCCCCATAGCTACACCACTAACAGGTTTTTTAATAGGAACACCAGCGTCCATTAAAGATAATGTGGCTCCGCATACAGTTGCCATAGAACTTGAACCATTTGATTCAAGTATATCAGAAACTATGCGTATGGCGTATGGGAATTCTGTTTCGTCTGGAATTACAGGCTCAATAGCCCTTTTAGCCAAAGCACCATGACCAATTTCTCTTCTTCCTGGTGCCCCAAGACGCTTTACTTCCCCTACACTGAATGGTGGAAAATTATAGTGAAGCATAAATCGCTCAAATGTTTCACCACCAATATTATCTATAATTTGCATATCGGTTTTAGATCCAAGTGTAGTTACAACTAAAGCCTGTGTTTCGCCTCTTGTAAATACAGCAGAGCCATGTGTTCTTGGCAAAACACCAACTTCACAGGTAATTGGCCTTATATCATCAAGCCCTCTACCATCAATCCTTACACCCGTTGATATAATTTTATCCCTTACTAAATTTTTTATAAGACCTTCAAAAGCTGATTTTAACTTTGACTCAAAATTTTCTTCTTCGCTAAACTCTTCTTTTAATTTATTAAACGCCGTTTGAAATATAGAATCTATTTTCTCATGCCTTTTTTTCTTATCAGTTATATTAAGAGCCTCTTGAAGCTCATCTATACATAAAGCTTCCATTGATGTCAAAATATTATCGCTAACAACCATAGGCTCGTATTGTCTTTTTGGTTTAGCAGCATCTTTGATGATTTTTTCTTGTAAATCAATAATCTTATTAATAACTTTTTGCGCATAAGATATGGATTCTACCATATCTACAGTGGATACCTCAACTGAACCAGACTCAATCATATTTATAGCATTCTTAGTGCCCGCTACGATTAAGTTTAAAGAAGAATCTCTAAGCTCTGACTGCGTAGGTAGAGGTAAAAATTCTTTGCCTCTTAAGCCAATTCTGCATGCTGCAACTGGCCCGAAAAATGGTATATCAGAGATATTTAAGGCACAAGAGGCTGCTAAAACTGATGCAACAACAACATCATTTTCCTGGTCAGCAGATATTGTAGTGACAATAACTTGTGTCTCTTGTTTGTAATCTGATGGAAACAAAGGCCTAATAGACCTATCTATAAGTCTTGACACAAGTGTTTCGTAATCACTGGGCTTGCCTTCGCGTTTTACAAAGCCACCAGGTATTTTGCCAATTGCATAAAATTTTTCCTGATAATTAACAGTTAATGGAAAAAAATCCAAAAATTCTTTTGGCGGTTCCTTTGACGAAACTGCAGTAGCTAAAACTACCGTATCACCAATCGATACCACACAAGCACCATCTGCTTGCTTTGCCCACTTTCCCGTTTGAATCGATATTTTTTTACCGTATATATTGTCTTGTACTTCAAAAATCATATTTGACCTTTTACCCTTAATCCTAACTCTTTAACTACTCTTTTAAATTCTGTGAAATTGTACTTTTCTAGATATTTTAATAATCTCCTTCTTTGGTTAACAAGTCTCAACAAACCTCTGCGTGTTTGGAAATCTTTCTTATAGTTTTTTAGATGTTCTGTTAAATAGTTTATGCGCTCAGTTAAAAGCGCAATTTGCACAGATACAGAACCACTGTCTTTTTCACCAGAACCGAATCTTTTAATTATTTCTTCTTTTTTTTCCTTAGTCAACATACACAACTCCTTTTCTTCATCTTGATGCTATTATACTCGATATTATCTACTTTGTAAAGAATAATTAAAACAAATCGTTGTTTTTGCAAAAATCAAACATACTCTTTAGTGCAAACTTTGCTTTTTCTAATTTTGGAAAAGGCGCTTCAATCAAACCAAAATTTGGGCCCATAGGCTGCAGGTAATCTTTTGGCTGGCTAATGTAATTGACCAAAGCCCCAAGCATGGTGTTTGCAGGCAGTGAGATTAAATTTAAACCTTTTAAAAGTCTTGATATGTTTATGCCAACAAACAAACCACTCGCAGCGCTTGCAATGTAACCCTCAACACCAGTTATTTGGCCTGCAAAGAAAATATGTGGCAATTTTTTTAAGTTTAAATATTGTGTTAACAGATTTTGAGATTGCAGATATGTATTTCTGTGCATAGAACCTAGCTTTGCAAATTCTGCATTTTTCAACGCTGGGATCAGCCTAAATACCCTTAATTGCTCTTTGAAGGTTAGCTTTGTTTGAAAACCTACCATTGATAGTATCGTGCCTGAAGTATTTTCTTTTCTCAACTGTACAACAGCATAAGGCTTAAAACCATGTTTTTTTAAACCAACAGGCTTCATAGGTCCAAAACGCAAAGTGTTGAAACCTCTTTTTGCTAACTCTTCAATGGGCATACAGCCTTCAAAAAAATGTGGTTTTTCAAAATCTTTATATGGTACACATTCAGCTTTTACTAATGCATTGTAAAACTCTTCGTATTCTTCTTGTGACAAGTGGCAGTTAAAATAATCTAAGCCCTCTTCATACCTGTTTGCAAAGAACCCTTTGGAAAAATCCACACTTTGGGCTATTATGTGGGGTGCAATTGCATCGTAGAAATACAAATTTTCTTCGCCCGTAATGTTTAAAATTTCGTTTTCTAAATCTTGTGAAGTCAATGGCCCACTTGCTATAACCACTAAATCATAGTCAAGAGGCAATTTTTTTATCTCTTTTCTTATAACATTTATATTTGGGTGTTCTTCAATGATTTGTGTGATGTTTTTAGCAAATATAGTTCTATCTATAGCTAAAGCCCTCCCTGCTGGCACCTCGCAGGTTTTTGCCACAGACATTACGATAGACCCAAGTAACTCCATTTCTTTTTTAAGTAAACCTGCCGCTGTTTTTATGGATTTTGCACCAAAAGAGTTAGAACAAACAATTTCAGCTAAATAACCTGTAATGTGGGCTGGCGTTTGTTTTATGGGGCGCATCTCATACAAATCAACCGCAAAACCGCTTTGTGCTATTTTATAGGCTGTCTCGCACCCTGCAAGACCACCACCAATCACACATACTCTCATCATTATTCTATATTATACAATATTTGTATTTTTTACAAGGCGAGAGGGGCTTTTGAAAGCCCCCGATTTTAGATAGGTCGATTACGGCGGCGCCATAAATTCTGGGCCAACAGGATCTTTGATGAAGGTATTGAGTATAAGATCAATTTGGTGGTTATCTTGTTCTGTTAATTTAAAATCAAACAATTCGCTTACATAAGACAACTGCGTAGGCTTTCTTGCACCAATAAGAGCAATATCTGCTCCTTTTTGGTCTAAGATCCACCTAATTGCTAAATGTATAACGCTTTTGTTGTAATTTTGCTTTGCAAACTTATCCAACTCTTCCGTTGCTTTAAGGTAACTTTCATATCTAGGTGTTTGGAACTTTGGATCAATCTTTCTTAGATCGTCACCTTCAAACTGTGTATCTTTTTTCATTCTCCCGCTTAGCAAACCTCTGCATAAAGATCCATAAAGCAGTGTTTTGATATTATTTTGATAACAATAAGGCAAAATCTCTTTCTTTGCCTGTTGCTCATAGAGGTTAAATGGCGGCTGAGCGGTGTGTAGTGGTGCAAATATTCTAAAAGTGTCCATTTGCTCTACAGAATAATTACTTACGCCTATAGCTCTAATCTTTCCCTGCTCGTACAACTTAAGCATTACAGAGGCGGTTTCTTCAATCTTCACACTCTCATCTGGCCAGTGTATTTGGTATATGTCAATATAATCTGTTTGCAATCTTTTAAGAGAATCTTCAATTTCTTTTTGTATGCGATCTTTGCTTGAATTTCTAAACACCTTCCCGTTTTGCCAATCAAGACCTACCTTTGTTGCTAAAACTATTTTATCCCTATTACCATAAATCTTTAAAGCTTTTCCTACAATTTCTTCTGATAAACCAAAACCATACACAGGAGCTGTATCAATAAGATTAATGCCTAAATCCAAAGCTGTTAATATTGTCTCAATAGATTGCTTCTCGTCACTTCCACCCCACATCCATCCACCAATAGCCCATGTACCAAGTCCTACCCTTGAAGCCTTAATTGTGTTGTTAATATATGTAAACTCCATTTTTTCCTCCTTTTGAAAGTTTTTCTAATTGCTTTGTTATTTATAATAAACACAATTTATAAATTGTCAAGGCTGTATTTTAACACAAAAAATTTATACATCAACAGCACACTTACAAAAAAAATAATGCTTTATCATAGTTATTTAACGCATTATCTTTGATTTTTTTAAGGTACTTACAAAAAACTTGACAACACTTTTACAATAATGTTATAAAAAAGTGTCAGTTATGTAATTAAAACAAAATATTGTAAAATAGGAGGAAATTTAGTGAGTAGAGCAACCGAGAAAGTAGAAGAAATTTATAAGTTAGTTGTGAGAAAAAACCCAAAAGAGCCTGAATTTCATCAGGCGGTTCATGAAGTATTGTTTTCGATTATTCCATTGTTGGATAAGTATCCAATCTATATTGATGCTAAAATACTTGAAAGGATAGTAGAGCCAGAAAGACAGATTATTTTTAGAGTACCATGGATTGACGATAAAGGAGAAATACAAGTAAATAGAGGTTTTAGAATCGAGTTTAACAGTGCACTTGGGCCTTACAAAGGTGGTCTTAGATTCCATAAATCAGTGTATGCAGCTACAATCAAATTCTTAGGTTTTGAACAAACTTTTAAAAACGCACTTACCGGGCTCATAATGGGTGGTGGTAAAGGTGGCTCGGATTTTGATCCAAAAGGAAAATCTGATATAGAAGTTATGAGGTTCTGTCAGAGCTTTATGACTGAGCTTTACAGACACCTCGGAGAATATACTGATGTTCCTGCTGGTGATATAGGTGTTGGTGCAAGAGAAATTGGCTATTTATTTGGTCAGTACAAGAAAATTACAAACAGATATGAAGCCGGCACAATTACTGGAAAGGGCTTAAGATACGCTGGATCACTTGTGAGAACTGAAGCTACTGGCTATGGTGCAACCTTTTTTGTAGAAGAGATGCTCAAAGTTAAAAATGAATCTTTTGAAGGGAAAACCTGTGTAGTGTCTGGTTCGGGTAATGTTGCTATCTACACAGTAGAAAAAATTCATCAACTTGGAGGAAAAGTTATCGCTGTATCAGACTCAAACGGATATGTAATGGATCCAAAAGGGATAGATATTGAGCTACTCAAACAATTAAAAGAAGTTGAAAGAAGAAGAATTAAAGACTACACTATTTATCATAAGGATGCAATATATAAAGAAGATGGTAGGATCTGGGAAATCCCTTGTCAGATTGCTATGCCATCAGCCACTGAAAATGAACTTAACAAAGATGATGCAGAAATCCTTGTAAAAAATGGTGTTATTGCGGTAGGCGAAGGTGCTAATATGCCATGTACACCAGAGGCAGTGGATGTGTTTTTAAAAGCTGGCGTGCTTTTTGGGCCTGCTAAAGCTGCAAATGCCGGTGGTGTTGCTACTTCAGGCCTTGAGATGGAGCAAAACGCAAGCCTAAGCAGGTGGGATTTTGAATATACAGAGCAAAGATTAAAAAAAATCATGCAAAACATCTTTCAAACTTGTAGACAAACGGCAGAGGAATTTGGTTCCCCACAAAATTACGTAATGGGTGCAAATATTGCTGGGTTTAAAAGAGTGGCAGATGCAATGCTAGATCTTGGAGTTATATAATTTAGACAAACTATTGGGGTGCATAAGTTTATCACGCCCCTTCTAAATTCAATCGTTTGACAAGTTAACGCAATTAATGGGTTTTTCGCCGCTAAAGACTCTTTTAATATTTTCGCACACGTAAAAAGCTATTGCTTTATAAGAAACATCTGTAACGCCAGCAATATGTGGTGTAACTATAACATTTTTTAGCTTGAAAAACTCTTCTTTTTCTGGTGGCTCTTGCCAAAAAACATCCAAAGCAACGCCGCCTAAGTAATTTTTATTCAAAGCTTCAATAAGTGCTTGTTTTTCAATTATCCCACCGCGCGATGGATTAATAAGATAAGCACCCTTTTTAAATTTAAAGATATTTTGAGTATTTATTAAATTTTGCGTAGAATCATTTAGAGGTAAAGCTAAAAACACATAATCAGAAATTTTGAGATAATTTTCTATATTGCTTAACTCATCAAGCGCATCTAACTTATATTCTATACTTAACTTACTATCTATGTTACGCTTAATTGCAAAAAGATGCATACCAAATGGTTTTAATCTTTGCGCTATAGCTCTACCAATACCACCGAAACCTACTATCAGAGCTTTTTTGCCTATTAAACTTATCCCTACTGGACACCCCCAACCAACAGCATTGTAAACATTCTCTTGAACGTATGGAAAACCTCTTGAGAGTGCAATTGCAGACATTATAGACCATTCGGCAACGGACTCTGCATTGCCAGTGTTGGCAGTAGGTACATTTGCTACATAAATGCCCTTTTTCTTAGCAGTTTGGATATCAACACCATCTAGCCCTGCGCCCCATTGGTGAATAAGCTTTAAATTGGAAGCTTTTTCAATAAGACTTGCACTAATTTTTGTCATTGCAGGAATAAGCACATCACACTCATGAATTCTGTATTCTAGGGCGCTTTCTGGTATAAATTCGAATTCTAAATTTTCTGCACATTCACTTATAAAATTTTGCATGCCAACAAAGTGTATACCGGCAACAAATACCTTTATTTTTTTCATTTACTGCCACCATTTTTAAAGAATTCATAGTTTATAATATCAAAAATAAAGTTTTTTGCCAACTCAAAATTCACGGAAGATAAATCAATAACAATATCATAATTTCTTAAATCACACCTGTTTAAACCGGTCATTTTTTTTATATACTGATTTCTTGCTTCATCGGTTTTCTTAATAAGTTCGATTGCTTGATCCCGATCCATATTAAACTCTTTTGAAATGTTTTTTACCCTATAATCTAAATTTGCCTTTAAAAAGATAGATAAGTGTTTTGGGTAGTCTTTAAAAATAAAAAAAGAACCTCTTCCTAGTGCCACAATGTTGTGTTGTTCAGCAAAACTTTTCAACACTTTAGATTGTGTTTCAAAAATCTCTTTATCATCTGGATAGGTATTATTTGAAAGAGACCCCACTTCTGGTGTACCAATAGAAAAGACACTTAAAATACTTTCAATTAAGCTTGTTACTTTTTCTTCTTTTTTTTCTAAATAGGATACATCTGTTTTTAAAATTTCTGCAGTATGGATAATGAGTTCCCTATCAATCAATTTAAAATTAAATCTTTCGGCAATTGACTTTGCAAGATCATAACCTCCAGAGCCTATTTGTCGTGCAATAGTAACCACAATATTTTCCATTAATCCTCCTTGACATCTTTAAAGCCTTTCAAGAAAAAAGCCAGCGGCAAGGATAAAACAAATATGAACATGATAAGCAAATACACATGGTTGTACGAAAGCATCATAGCTTGCTGCATTACAGTTTCGTTGAGTATTTCTTTTACTTTTAAATCTGGCATTTGAAGTGGCATACCAAGCAATTGCTCTAGTTTTACTAGATACTCCAATGTATTTCTGCTAAATATAGAAACATTTTGAGTCAAAATTGAATAATAAGCGTTTGTCCCTCTATCAACAAATGTGGCAGCTAGCGCTACACCAATGCTTCCTGTTATAAGTCTAAAAACATTATAGATGCTTGTTGCAAATGTTAAATCACTTTTTTCAATTGTAATTAATGCAGAGGTGCTAACAGATACAAAAATAAAACCAAAACCTGCGCCCTGTAAAAATTGAGGCACAAATATATCCCAAAAACTTGCGTTTAAATTTAAATTTGAAAATTGAAAAAATGAAATGATTACAAGTACCAACCCAAAACTAACGAGAATTTTTGGACCAAGTTTATTAAATAATTTCCCCCCAATCGGCATCATTAAAGCCATTGCTAGGCTTCTTGGAACCATTGCGACCCCAGCATCAAATGCAGTGTATCCAAGCAAATCTTGCAAAAATACAGGCAAAACAAATAAACTTGCAAAAAGCCCCATCCCGAGCACACCGCCAAGTAGTGTACCTAAAGTAAAATTTATATTTTTCAAAATTCTCAAATTTACAGCAGGCTTTTTAACTGTCAACTCTCTTATTATAAAAAATATTATACCTATGCTTGCAATAATTGCAAGATTCGTAATATATTGAGATGTAAACCAGTTTTTATTTTCTCCATCTGCAAGAAATATCTGCAAAGCGCCAAACCCAATAGCCATAAAGATTAAACCTAAAAAATCTATCTTGCTTTTTTCTCTAACTAAAAAATCAGGGTCTTCTATAAATAGATTAACCATAATAAAAGCAATTATGCCTATAGGTAGATTGATATAAAAAATCCATTGCCAACTATACCTATCTATAAGCCACCCACCAAGCGTAGGACCAAAAGCAGGGCCCATTACAACACCCATACCGTATATACCCATTGCCATGCCTTGTTCTTCTTTTGGAAAAACCTCTCTTAAAATTGCTTGAGCGATTGGTATTAAAACGCCCCCTCCGATTCCTTGTATAATCCTAAAAATAACAATGGCATATAAATTCCATGCAATGCCACACAGTGCAGAGCCTAATGTAAACAAAACTATGCTAAACATGTATAAATTTTTTCTACCAAAACGGGAACTTAAAAGAGCAATTATTGGCATAATGATAGTATTAGAAAGCAAATACCCCGTTGAAACCCATGTAATTTGTTCAAGTGAAGCACCCATTGAGCCTTGAATGTATGGTATTGCAACATTTACAATACTGGTATCCAATGAACTCATTACTGTGCCTATCATTACAGTAACTGTAACAATCCACTTATTCATTTTATGCTGACATAGGGCTCAACAGACAGTCCAGGGTATAAGGGGGTTTTGGGGTTATAAGGTGTTGTGATATTAATTTTAACAGGAATGCGCTGGACTATTTTAATGAAGTTTCCAACCGCATTTTGTGGTGGGAGCAAGCTAAATACTGCCCCGCTACCTGTTTGAAAGCTTTCTACATAACCATAAAAGGTCTTTTCAGGGTAGGCATCTACTTTTATTGCTACTTTTGCGCCAATATGAATATCGTTTATAGAAGTTTCTTTAAAGTTTGCTATAACCCATACATGGTGTAAATCCACAATGTTTAAAACAGGCAACCCTACCTGTACATACTGACCTACTTCTACATTACGCTTTGTTACATACCCATCCATTGGTGCAACTACGTTTGTCCTTGATAGATTTACGCTTGCTATATCAAACTGAGCTTTAGATTGCTTTATGAGGTGCTCTTGTTTTTTGACCTGCGTTTTTAAATCATCTATTTCAACTTCTAATTGCTTTATTGCGGCAAGTTGAGCATTAAAATTAGCTTTCGCAACATTAAAATCCATCTTTATATTATCGTATTCTTGTGGGCTTATTACATGTTCTTTTAGTAGATTGTAATAGCGAGTGTTTTGTTTTTGAGCATAGAGTAGTTTTGCTTCTTGGGCTTTAAGCTCTTCTTGGGCTTGCTGCAGGCTGGCTTGTTTTTCTAAGATTGAAAGCTTGAGGTTTTCGAGTTGAATTTGGTTTGCTTGATAGATGTTTTGTGTATTTTTTACCTGTTGAATATAATCTGTTTTATCTATTTCAAATAAAATCTGTCCTTTTCTAACAAATTGGTTCCTTTTTACACAAACTTTTATAACCTTACCAGCCACTTGAGGTGATATAGGCACAATTGTGCCATCAATATACGCATCGTCTGTTGATACATGGTTAAAATCATAAATAAGCTTGGGTATAAAGTATATAGCCAAGCCCACTAATACAATTAAAATAACTAAAAGTTGAATGAGTTTTTTTGTTCTTTTAATCATTTGATAATAGGAACAAATTCATCATTTCTATTTTTAGCCCAAGCATATTCGTTGTTTTGTGGGTCAATAGGTTTAGATTTTCCGTTGCTTAATGTTTCTATTCTTTCAGCAGAAACCCCTCTTAATACCAAATAGTTTTTTGCTGCATCTGCTCTTTGCTGTCCAAGAGCTAAATTGTAAGCATCTGTGCCTCGCTCATCGCAATTACCCTCAATAACAATATTAATCTTAGGGTTTGCAATTAAAAACTCTGCTATTTTATTTAAAACTTCAGAGGGGTTTTGCTGTATTCCCCACTCATTAATATTTGAAATCGAAGCACTATTTACTTTAAAATAGATCCTCTGCATAACCTCTTTTGCTTGTCTTTCAAGCGCACTTTCCTGTTCATTTTGATTTTGCGTATTATTTATACTAGAGGAGGGCATATTAACAACAGATGTAGTGCTTGTGCCATTTGTATTGGTTGTTTGTGGCATACTTGATTGAATAGGAGCTTTTGTGCCTGGAACGCTTGAACAGCTATTAACTAACAATGGTGAAGCAACTAAAAACAAAAATAAAAATAACTTTCTCATACTTTAAACCTCCGTTTAATTTTTATAATCCTTTTTGACGCAATGTCAATACAATTTTAGAGGTTAATAGATTTAATATTCTTTATAAATCGTTCAAAACCCTGTATACCTTTCTGTAATTCTATAGCTGCTTGCGTACCTATTATTACACCATCTGAAATTTGAGAGGCCTTTGCTACATCATCTGCGCTTCTTATTCCAAAACCTAAATACACTTTTGCTTGTTTCCTGCAATAATTTATTTTTTGCACAGTTTGGCTTTCAATGGCAAAATTACCACCGGTTATACCTCTTTTTGAAATAAAGTAAATAAAATCTTTTGTGCTTTTGATAGCTAAATCTAAGTCGCTTGACCTGCTTTCTGGCGTAGCAAATTTAATTATATTGCAACCGAGTTTTTTTTCAAACTCAATAGCTTCCCTTACGGGCAAATCAGCCAAAATAATACCGTCTAATACACTTGAGTATTTATTAAACTCATCTTTTAAACTGTATGGTATGTTTGAGTAAGTCATAGCATAAAGCTTTTTTTTAAACAGTCTTTTTACTTCAAAAAGACTTTCAAGAAAGTCCAGTGTGCTGTATTTTTCAAGCATCTCAAATGATGCTTTTTCCAATACTTCTCCGTCTGCTATTGGGTCAGAAAACGGTATGCCAATCTCCAAAAAATCTACATCTAAATTGTTGCAAATCTCGACTGCCTCTAAAAAGATACTTTTTTTTGGGTAGTTAGATACTAAATATATACCTATATTCATTCTTGCACCATCCTTATAATATCTAAATCTTTATCGCCTCTGCCAGAAAGGTTAATTATAATAGTTTTATTTTTAAATTTTTCTTTTTTAGCTAATACATAGGCCAAAGCATGGGAACTCTCAAGTGCAGGTATAATCCCTTCTAGTTTCGATAAGGCAAAAAAACCCTCAAGTGCCTGATTATCAAATACATAATCGTAAATTACACGCTTTGTGTCCTTCAAAAAACTGTGCATTGGTCCTACACCAGGATAATCAAGCCCAGCAGATATAGAGTGCACTGGCATAACATTTGCCTGTTTCTGTAGCAGATAGCTTAACGCTCCATGTAAGATACCTTTTGTACCCAAGCTCAAAGTTGCCGAGTGGTCGCCTAAATTTGTCGATCTGCCACCTGCTTCTATACCATAGAGTTCTACATCATCTTTTAAAAAGGCGCTAAATATGCCATAAGCATTACTGCCGCCCCCTACGCACGCAACAACTGCATCGCAGAGTTTTCCTTCACACGCTTTTATTTGTCTTTTTGCTTCTTTGCCAATTATCGATTGGAAATCTCCAACAATCGTTGGGAATGGGTGAGGTCCAACAACGCTACCTAATAAATAATATGTATTTTGCACATTTGTAACCCAATCCCTAAGTGCTTCATTTATAGCACTCTTTAATGTGCCGCCTGATTTTTCAACACTTACTACTTTTGCGCCTAAAATTTTCATCTTATCAACATTAATACTTTGGCGCTCAACATCTGTTTTTCCCATATAAACAACACATTCTAAATTTAACAAAGCGCATACTGTAGCTGTTGCCACACCGTGTTGACCAGCACCGGTTTCTGCTATAATCCTTTTTTTACCCATAAACTTTGCTAAATACCCTTGTGCTAGTGTATTGTTTATTTTGTGAGCCCCTGTATGAGCGAGGTCTTCCCTTTTTAAATAAACTTTAGCGCCCACATAATCACTAAAATTTTTTGCAAAATACAGAGGCGTAGGCCTTCCTACATAAGTTTTGAGTAATTGTCTCAACTGTTGCTGGGCGTGTTTATCCTTTTTAAAAGCAATATATCCTTCTTCTAACTCATCCAGTGCAGGAATTAATGTCTCTGGGACAAATTGGCCACCAAATTCTCCAACATAACGCTTAAGCCTCATTTTATACTCCTTACTTTATCAATAAAATTTTTCATTTTAATTGGATCTTTCTTACCGGGATAAGCTTCAATTGAGCTTACCAAATCTACGCCGTATGGTTTGTATTTTGCAATTTCTTCAATGTTGTCCAAGCTTACCCCTCCAGCAATAAAAGCCCTATTTGTAGCATAAAATTCTTCCAATATACACCAATCAAACTTTTGTGCACTGCCTCCAACTTGCGCAGTTAAGCTATCAAGCAAAACTAACCCATCACAAACTTTATCGGGTAGGGTATCTTTAATTCTATAGACTCGAATTCTATTTTGGATGTTAACATCATTGTAAACTTGAGCATATTTCAATCCACAATAATCCATTATAGATACAATTTCATTTTCACTTTCTTCCACAAATACACCTACGCTTTTTGTATTTTTTGGTATTTGTTTTAAAATATTTTTCACCTCTTGCGGTTCTATATAGCGTGGACTTTTCTTATAAAAAACAAATCCTACAAAATCCAAGCCTAAGTCTAGCGAATAAAACACATCTTGTAAGTTAGTCATGCCACAAAACTTCACAAGCATAAAAGCCCCTTAAATGTTGCTTCAATATCGTTTGATTTTAAAAGTGCTTCACCTATTAAAAATACATTGGCAACTGGCAAAAAAAACTCTATATCAGACCTATCCCTAATACCGCTTTCTGCGATTTTTACAGGTGTGCTTAAATTGCTTAATACTTCTTTTGCTGCCTTTTTATCTATATTTAAAGTGTCAAGATCCCTTGAGTTAACACCCAAAAAGTGTGGCTCAAAAGAGAGTTTTTCTAAATCTTGAAAGCTATGCACTTCAACTAATACTTCCAAGCCCAACTCATAAGTATAATCGTATAGCTCTTTAAGCTTGTTTTTGTTCAAAACCCTCGCAATGAGCAAAACGATATCGGCTCCAGCAGCAAATGCCCAATCAATTTGCTTTTTGTCAATTATGAAATCTTTACACAAAATTGCTATATTTGTTTTTTTAGACACCTCATGCAAAAATTCAAAGCTACCCCCAAAATACTTTGAATCAGTTAAAATACTGATAGCTTTTGCATATCTAGAATAAGCTTCAATAAGGCTAAATACATTTGTATTGAAATTTCCAAAAGAAGGGGATTTTGATTTTAGCTCAGCAATAATATTTACCTTATCGTTAAAATCAGGCTTTAAAATAGGTTTTGTACGCACATAGGGGCAGCTTGTTAGCGATTTTACCTCTTGCACCTTATCTTCAATAATTTGTTCAATCATTTGTTATCTCCATTAATTTATCATACGCTTTTTTGCTTTTTATACTTTCTTTTGCAAGCAAAAACCCATTTTTTAAATTATCTTCGATGCCTACTAAGTTAAATGCAAATGCGCAATTTATTGCAATTGCATCTGCTAAAACTTCATGCTCACCTAAAAAAACCTCCTTGAGGATTTTTGCATTTGTTTGAGCATCAAAACCTTTTAACTTATCTTTGGTTGTGTATATGCCAAATTCCCTTGGGTCAAACTCAAACCTTTTTGTAAAAATACCTTTTTTTTGGTAACACAATGTTACATCAGAAAGACTCACTTCATCCATATCAGAAGACACAAGCACCACATTTTGAAAATCTAGCATTTCAATAGCTTCAAAATACAATGGTAAATAATCTTTGCTAAAAACACCTATCATTTTATAAGTTGGCTTTATTGGGTTACACAAAGGACCAACAAGGTTAAAGATTGTGCGTTTTGCTATTTTTCTTCTAATAGGCATAATGCGTTTTAGTTTTGGGTGCCAAAATGGTGCAAACAAAAATGCAAAGTTCTTGTTGTTTAAATTTTCAACAATTTTATCCTCTGCTTGCTCTATTTTTACACCTAACGCTTCGAGTATATCTGCAGCACCAGACAAAGAAGAAACCGCTCTATTGCCATGCTTTGCTACCTTTACAAATAAACTGCAAGTAATGGATGCTGCCGTTGAAATATTAAAGCTGTTTGAATTATCACCACCACTTCCTACAATATCAAGGCACTCGCCTTTATATTGTATCAATCTTGCATTTTTTAACATAGCTTTTGCAAGGGCGGCTACATCTGCTGGATCTTCTTTTTCTTGTGCTAACCTAAGTAGCGCACTTTCAATTTCTTGCTCATTCATCTCACCAGAAAGCATAGCATCGAAAAACTCTAAAGATTCATCAAGCTTTTTCATTGCACAACCTCACAAAATTTTCAATAAACTTCAAACCATCTTTTGTTTGATAAGATTCTGGGTGAAACTGCAAACCATACAAACCAAGCTCTTCGTTTTCGATAGCCATAATTTCATTATCGCTTTCAGATACAGCGCATACCTCAAAATCACCATATACATTATCTACCACTAATGAGTGATACCTAACACCTAAAAATGGAGGCTCAATGCTCTCAAACAAAGGGCTTTTTTTCAATACAATCATCCTATCAACTTTCCCGTGCATAATTGTTTTAGCTTGCCTTATGATTTTTCCATATACATAGCAAATCGCCTGCATACCAAGACAAATTCCCAAAATAGGCACTTTTGAGCTAAACACACTGATGGCTTCTAAACTTAATAAAGCATTTTTGGGGTGCGATGGGCCTGGAGAAACTACTATGCCTTTTAAGTTATTAACATTTTTTATCTGATTAATAGAGCTATTGTTTAAAATGACACTCACATCGTCAAAATGTTTTAAGTAATCGTATAAATTGTATGTAAACGAATCAAAATTATCTATCAAGACTATCATTTATGCCTCCTGCTTGCAAAAGGGCTCCTAACTTTGATAAAACCTCTTTGTACTCATTTTCTGCCACACTATCAAAAACAATACCTGCACCCGCTTGAAACCTTGCTTTATCTTTTTCAAAAAATGCGGTTCTTATTGTTATTGCCATATCCATATTGTCATTTAAACCGATATAGCCTACGCACCCAGCATAAAAGCCCCTGCTGTGTTTTTCTACTTCTTCAATGAGCTCTATAGCTCTGACTTTTGGAGCACCGCTTACGGTTCCTGCTGGAAATGTATTTGTTAGGCAATCGATCAAATCAAATGATTCATCTACTTTTCCTTCAACTTCTGATACAAGGTGCATAACATGTGAGTAGTGCTCTACCTGTCTAAATGACTTTACCTTTACACTCAAAGGCACGCTTACGCGGGAGAGGTCGTTTCTTGCAAGATCAAGCAACATCAAATGCTCTGCGTTTTCCTTTTTATCAAGCAATAATTCTTGTTCTAGCAAACGCGTTTTTTCTTCAGTACTTGCAATCGGTCTAGTTCCTGCTATAGGTTTTATTGTTGCTGTATTTTTTCTTACGCTTATGTGTACTTCTGGACTTGAACCTACAACGAAAGTTTGAGCATCTTTAATAAAAAACATATACGGCGAAGGGTTAAACTTCCTTAGGTTTCTGTAAAACTCAAACGGGTTTAACCCATCTAATTCTACATAATCGCTTAAAACTACCTGTATAGCTTCGCCGTCTTCAATCTGCTTTTTTAAAAAATTGACTTTTTCAATGAACTCTTTTTTGGGAATTTTTCTTATTATTTTTGGTTTTGAGTTATTTTTAGGTACACTTGTGCGCTTTAGTTCTTCTTTTAACGACAAAAGCTCTTCTTGTGCCTTAGCGTAAGCATCAGGATCTTTTGTTAGTTGAGATTTTGCCAAATAAAGCTTATTTGTGTAATTATCGTAAACTAAAAACTTATCTACAAAGTAAAATACACCAAGCGTTTGTGGTGGGTTTTTTATTTTATTTCGCAAAATGCCACACGCGTTTACAAACTCAAAACTCAAAAGGGCTATAAAACCACCCGCAAAGTTACCAAAAGTCTCAAATGATGCGGATTTATTTTGTTTTAAAAAGTTTTTAATGAAACTCAAGCCTTCACTAAAGCCTTCAAATGTACAATCATTTTGTAAAACAAATTTTTTTGCATTAAATGCCAAAAAAGAAAACCTACTGTAAATCTTTTTTTGATTGGCGCTTTCAAGCAGTAAACAATTGTCTTTGTCTAATAAGCTATTAAGCAAGCTTACAGGTGTGTCTAAATCACCATCTACTTCCAAATACACAGGCACCCTATTGTAGGTTTTTGATAAATCTACAAACTCACTGTAAGTGGGATACATCGTAATTCCTCCTAAAACAAAAAGGCCGCTTAAACCATCTGTGGCTTAAGCGGCCTTAAAACAAAAAAGCCGCTTAAAGCTCACCTGGGGCTATCCCCAAGCGCACTTTAAGCGGCAAAATTAACAGGGATAGCCTTTTTAGCTACCCCACCACCATATACTTTTTACTGTTGAAATTTTACACAATACTTTCATAGTTTGTTAATATATCAAATCTACACCAAAAGTCAAGAAATTTTTTCTTTTTTATAAACACTTAGCACCGCATCGGCTAAACTAATAATAATAGGCCCTACAAAAATACCAATTAAACCAAAAAAAACTATACCACCCATTATACTAAAAAACAAAAGCAAAGGATGAATACTCATATAAGAACCAATTAACAGCGGCCTTACATAATTATCAACACTGCCAACAAATATACCACCCCAAACAAGTAAAAAAATACCTTTTAAGTAAGAACCTGTAAGCAAAAAGTATATACTTGCTGGAGCCCATAAAAGTGCCGTTCCTACAACGGGAACAAATGAAATTATAGCACCAAGTGCTGTCCAAATAAAAAACCCGCCAATACCAACAATAAAAAAACCTAAAGCGCACAAAAAACCCTGAATCAATGCTATAATAACACCGCCAATAAGCGTTGCTTTTAAACTTAACCTAATTGTATCTTTAAGTTTTTCAAATGTTTGTTTATCGTTTATAAAACTCGCTATATAGACTAAAAACCGATCTTTGTCTTTAATTAAGTAAAATGCAACAAGCAAAGCAAATACCAAATCAGTAATAGTTTTGTATGTATAAGAAAATACACTTAATGCATTTTTTGTCAAAAAATCAATAATTTGCGCATTAAAATTAGCAGTGTATTGTTTGATAGAACCAAAAAATGGCAAATTGAAATTGGCATACTCCAGAATGGCTTTCCTTGTAAAATCTAAAATAGAATTTATCTGAGAGCTAGATATCGTTATTAAGAATACAAACGGCAATAAAATCAAAACTATCATAAAAACAAGCACAGTTAAGCTAGATAAAAGCTCACTTTTGATGAATCTTTGCATATAAACTTTAAGCGGAGTAAAAATAATAGCAAGCACAATGCCCCATAAAATAGGCTTCCAAAACGGCGCTATTACGACAACACAAAGCAATAATATTGTAATTAACGATACATTCAAAAAATTTAGTTTCATATTTTTCTGTAAATACTAGCGTAAATTTTGCTAAACAAGGGACTTTTATAAATCTTTAATCTCTTTTCTAACCAATTACCACCCCTTACTTCTATACGTTTTAACTCATAAACATCATCGTTTGGCATATTTTGACCAATTTTTAGTGTAAACGCCGCTTTATAGGCTCTTTTGACATACTCTTTTGATACATCATCATAAGTACCAAACGGGTAACAAAAAAAATCTACACTTTTGTTTAATTTTTCTTCTAAAATTCGCTTAGATTCAAAAACTTCCGTTTCAAGTCTTTTTATTCGTTCATATCTTGGCTCCATGTAAAGATTTAAACTGTTCTTTTTAAGGTATTTTTTGTATTGTCTATATAAAATTTTTTGAGCGTTTCTCTTTTTAAAAAACATTATGCCGTTGTGATTTGATACAAACTCATGCATATAATCCCTAAGTTTTAAATCATCACTTATGCACTCGCATGCGCAATCCCATTTTTTCTCATACACAGGTATACCTAATCTTTTATCGTGTGTATATTCAAACAACCATTCTCCAAGCTTTGAGTCATTAAATTTAAATACTTTATTGGAACAAAAACACGCTTTGTGGTTAAGTGAGTGTGATTGTATATCAACTAATTGAGAATCCTGCAAGTATTTAAGTTCCTCAAAACTCAAATAATGGGATTTTTCAAGAAAATCATTAATAGAATTTGCCATATTCAAACTTTTCAAACTATCAAAATCCATTCTTCTTATATTGCTTGTAATTTTATTTACTATTACAAATATAGTTGCGAAAAATTCGTATTTTTTTAACAAAGGGTAAGCATATATAAGGTTATCTGCATAACCATCATCAAATGTTATTGCAACTGCTTTTTTTGGCAATTTAGATTTACCTAAACAAGCATTGTACACATCAGATAGCTTGACAGGAGTATAACCATGTTTTTTTAATACAAAAAGGTTCTCTTCAAATGTTTCTGGGTCTATACGTTGACCATAATTAATGGAATGATAACATAAAACTATCGCGCCCATAGGTTTTCCATAAATTTCTTTAGCTGAGTATATACTTGTTGAGGCTCAAGTTCAAGTAGGCAATCTAGTGTATCACATTCTTTTTTAGAACAAGGCTGACAGGCAAGACCTTTTTGCACATACTGGTGGAGCGAGTTATTTGGTGGGTGCCAACCTTTAGGGTTGCTTGAGCCAAAAATAGTAAAAGAAGGCACACCTAGAGCTACAGCAATGTGCTTTGGAGCAGAATCGTTGCCAATATGGAGTTTTGCATGTTTGATAAGGCTTATGAGTTCGCCAACACTGGAGTCTTTATAAAAAAAATGTTTAAATTTGCTTAATTTTAAAGCATTCTCTACATACTCAACCTCGCTGTGTGCCGCTGTAAAAATTAAATCAAAACCATTCTCATGCAACATATCTGCTAATTTTATATAATAGCTATCACTCCAGCGCCTAGTTTGCCTTTTGTGTGTAATTGATATAGTAACAGGATTTTTAATTTTATTTTCACTTAAAAATTTTTCTACTTTTTCGTCGTCTGTTTTTGAACAAAAAACTCTAAACTTGAGTTGATTGTAGTTATCTTTAAAAATTTTTAAAAACTGGAGTTTATCGTATGCGCTATAGCCTTTATCTTCATAATCCAAAAGATCCGTGTAAAAGTACCTTCTCCATGTTTTTTTAAAAGCTACGCTTTTTGAACCAGAAAACTTACATATTGTTGCAGTTCTTAGGTTTGTCATGCAGTCTACTATTATATCAAATTTCATTTTGCGGACTTTTAAAATTGTGCTAATCTCGCCTACACCACTTTTGCTAATAATTATTTTGTTTGATAGGGCAGGGTCATTTTTTAACAGCTCAAAGCCTAATTGTTCAGTTAAAACATACACATTATGATTAAGCTCTAGCAATCTGTTTAAAAGGGGTGTAGTAAGAATTACATCACCAAGTTGCCTTAACTGTATGATTAATATCTTCATAAATCGATTTTTTTTATTTGGTAGCGGCGCAGGGACTTGAACCCCGGACACTGCGGATATGAGCCGCATGCTCTAACCAGCTGAGCTACGCCGCCCTCATATCTTTTACCCCCTGGCAGTACCTACTCTTGCCTGGGCGCTCCCAGACTACCATCGGCGCATAGCGGCTTAACTGCCGAGTTCGGGATGGGATCGGGTGTTTCCCGCTATACTATCGCCACCAGGGGGA
>Ga0080003_1000499_pt1 | contig 26131 bp, 31 predicted proteins | sample JossMetagenome_FD_69206 | JGI IMG/M metagenome (GOLD analysis project Ga0080003, IMG submission 69206) | Hot spring microbial communities from Joseph's Coat, Yellowstone National Park, USA - JC2_E (SPADES assembly) (version 2) | ecosystem: Environmental > Aquatic > Thermal springs > Hot (42-90C)...
ATTGATAAGGATCTATAAATAGGTTTTTATCGCTTCTCAGTCGAGGATCGGGTCTCGCTTAGTGATGAATTCAATAATATATCTAATGTGGACAAAAATCGCTCTATTTTGAGTTAGTGGGTTTTTATGTATTGTTATCTACTGCCTATGTATGTTACCGTGAGGCTTGGGCCACCACTTGATAGAGAACTTGGTTGTGCCAGCACCTTTCCGTTGTTTGTTACCATCACTATCTCCGTCACGCTACCGAATGAGCCAAAGGGCTCGGTGCTGCCGCCTATTGTTGCATAGCAGGTACCCTGTATGTTTGCGAGAGCTGTTAATTGACCGGCGACGGTAGGTCTCTCTAGGATACATTCCTATGGTATTTGGGGTTTTAATGTTCATAGCCATACTATTTGGAGTTGTGGTATTACAGAAAACTCAACAGGAAGAAGCATGGGAAGAGTTTTAATTCATTAGATCCTAGATTTCCCAACATGCTTAAATATCCTAGCCTGGTTAGTGTTTTGACCGCTTGCCTGAGGGGAATCCGGTGAAGGGGGTGGTTCAAGACCCAGCCCCGTGGGCACTGAATGTTGATGCCCCGAGGATGGGGGCGTAGGCCCGACAGAAGATGAAGGATGATTAGGAACGCCGGGATGAGGGGAAACGGGGCACGCGGATGATAGTAACGCACCACTTACGTTATTTGTCGTGCTGAGGATTTCATGTTCTGTTTAATCAATCAATGTAATGTTAAATTTATTTTAATATATATTGTCTAATGTACATTACCTATTGCTTATTTAGTTACTTGGTTTAGGTACTCTAGGGCTCTTGCTGGGTGTTCCTCGGGTTTTACGTTCTTTATTACCTTAGCCACCTTGCCCTCAGGGCTTATTATGAATGTAACCCTCTCCGCAGTTCCTGTCAGTCTAAGTACTCCGTATGCCCTTGATACGTCCTTATTATGGTCACTGAGTAGTTTGAACTTGACGCCATATTTCTCCGCAAACCTCCTCTGTGTGCTTACGGTATCCGTACTTATGCCAAACACCGTTATGCCCCTTCCCTCAAAATCGTTCCATAGCCTTGCGAACTCCTGGGTCTCACGTGTGCACCCACTTGTGAAGGCCTTTGGGAAGAAGTAGAGAACCACCCATTTACCTCTATAGTTGCTTAGTCTTATGGCTTCTCCATCATGGCTTTGTAATTCAAAGTCTGGTGCATCCTCTCCCTCAGCCACCATCGAGTTCGTCCTTAGATAACGCCTTTTCTTTCTTAGCCTAATGCGTAACTTAAGATAACTAGCCCCTGCCTAATCAATTGGGAGGTAAGGGTTTTAGCCTAAGCCGCATCACGTGGTTCGATGAGTGTTGTTGAGATTGATGGTTCGGTGCTTGAGGGTGGCGGACAGATACTAAGGACGGCGCTGGCCCTCTCGGCGATAGTGGGTAAGCCAATTAGGGTGTTTAACATTAGGGCTAGGAGGAGTAATCCAGGTCTTCAGCAGCAACACCTAACTAGCGTGTTGGCTGCTGCGAGAATATCCAACGCCCAGGTGATTGGTGCATCTAAGGGCTCCACGGAGTTGACGTTTAGACCGGGCAGGATTGATTGTGGGGAGTTTAGGTTTGATATTGGTACTGCGGGCTCGGTAACCCTAGTCATACAGACAATACTCCCAATACTCACATTTGCACCCTGTGAGAGTAGGGTGACGATAACGGGTGGTACGGATGTACCCTGGTCACCGCCAATCGATTACGTTAGGTTCGTGATGCTACCAATGCTAAGCCTCTTTGGCGTTAGGGCAGAGGTTAGGTTGGTTAGGCGTGGCCATTATCCAAGGGGTGGTGGTGAGGTCATACTCACTGTGAAGCCAGGTAAACTCAGGGGTATTAATGCGGTGGAGTTTGGCAACCCTGTCGAGGTTAGGGGTATATCTCACGCGGTTAGGTTACCTGCTCACGTTGCACGTAGACAAGCCGACTCAGCAAGAAATACCCTCATTAAGGCCGGCGTATCGGTGCCAATAGGGATCTCGCTGGAGACGTATGAGCAAGGTAGTGACCCGCACCTAGGTCCTGGTAGTGGTGTTGTCCTTTGGGTTAAATCCGATAGGGGTTATATCAAGGGTGCGGACGCGCTTGGTGAGAGGGGTAAGCCGGCTGAGGTTGTTGGTGAGGAGGCGGCTAACAAGTTGTTAGAGAATTTTAGAAGTGGCATGGCATTTGATGAGCATATGGGTGACATGGTTATACCGTATATGGCATTGGCCGAGGGCAAGAGCATTGTTGGTGTTTCCAAGATCACGCTTCATGCATTAACTAACATCTACGTGATTGAGCAAATATTGGGTGTGAGGTTCTCGGTGGATGGCACTGAAGGTAGACCTGGCGTAATAAAAGTTGTTTAGCGCCTTAGGTTTCAGGAGGAAAGCATTAATAATCCGTAGCCCCATGGAGTTAGGGTTATGGATTATAGGGAGTTCAGCAAGACCGGTGTTAGGGTCTCCGTCATTGGCATGGGTACGTACTACGACCCAGCCTGGATAGTCCTCTCCAGGTTAGGCATAAGGCGGGGCTACAGGAGGAGGCTTGAGGCGCTTAGGGTTGGTCTCGAGAGTGGCATTAATTTCATAGACACAGCCGAGATTTACGGTTCGGAACCACTGGTTGGCGAGGCAATAAGGGGCTTTAATAGGGATGAGTTGTTCATAGCCACGAAGGTCTGGCCAAGCCACCTCAGGTATGATGATGTTATTAAGGCGGCAAGGAGGAGCGCCGCAAGGCTTGGTGCTAAGTATATAGACCTGTACCAAATCCACTTCCCAAATAGGAGGGTGCCGATTAGCGAGACCATGAGGGCCATGGAATACCTGGCTGATAATGGCGTGATAAGGTTCATAGGTGTGAGCAATTTCAGCCTTGACCAAATAATCGAGGCCCAGGGCGCACTTAAGAAGTACGAGATCGTTTCTGTGCAGTTACCGTACAACCTCATTGATAGGAAGATCGAAAGCGACATAATACCATACACCAGAAAGAATAGGTTGGCCTTGATCGCCTACTACCCATTGGGCCATGGTAGGCTCATTAGGGAGTTCCCCAGGGAGGCATTGGAGCTTGTTAGGAAGAGGCATGGTTATAGGACACCTGCCCAGATAGCCCTTAATTGGCTAGTTAGTAAGTACGATAATGTGTTCCCAATACCGAGGGCGTCAAACCCAGAGCACGTTAAGGAGGACCTAGGCGCGGTTGGTTGGAGATTGGACGAGGATGAGATTAGGATTATCGAGGGCTTCTTCCATTGATATTGCGGGTTATCGTTAAATACCGAAACACAAAATGAGGGTGTGGGTTCTATAACGTTTAATAAGGTCATGGTATGGAACGAGGATAACATTGGCGTTGTAGCTATTAATAATGGTAATGAAAACTACCTGGATCAAGACACCATTATACAGCTGACGGCGGCATTAACGATAGCTAATAATGATGATAATGTCAGGTGGGTTGCAATCACTGGAACCGGGTCCCTATTCTTTACGGCTGGCGTACCCTGGGAGTCCATAAGGCCTACATACGCCTCAATTAGTGATTTGGTTAGGGCTGTGAAGGCGTTGTTTTCAATAATTACTGCGTTGAATAAGCCCATCATAACCATACTAAACGGGTCAGCCCTGGGGTTAGGGTTGGACCTGGCTTTACTTAGTGACCTAACCATAGCTCCACCGGATATTTACCTGTGCTATCCCGAGGGTTACATGGGCATATCCATGCCCCTCGGCTCCAGGGTAATCCTCGATAGATTACCAAGGTACGCGGCGATAAAGGTACTCACAGGTTCACCCATGGAATCCAAGGATGCTGCCAATTATGGGCTTATTCATCTAGTTGGGAGAGATAACTTATTCGGTGATGCGAAGAGCATAATTAAGGAACTTAGAATTAGCGAGTACTTAAGGAGGGAGTTGGTGGGTTGGGTTAAGGACGCTATTGATGAGATCGATTCAACATTTCTAAACTCATTACTTGAGGTAATGACTAACGAGAATAATTTAAGCGAGTTCCTCAGGATAGTGAAGAGCATGAGGATAAGGTGCCAATCTAGGTATAAGGCATGACTTTGATTTTGATATAGATATAGGTATGGGTTAATTTTACATGTATAATACATAGAAGTAATTAAATATTGATGCCGATAGCAGCAATAACGCCGATCCCCATAGAACACCTATGTAAGGCCCCTCGGTTATTGGATTGAGTATTACTGATAATGCAATAACTATTATTGCCAGTATCCCAGTAATGTAGCTTAGCATGGATGCGGCTGATTTACTTAGGACCCAGGACTTACCCTGCCTCTGTTGCATGGCCCCTCCACCATTAAGTACAACACCCCTAATCCTTAACCAATACCTATTCAGCACGTAAATTCCAGCGGCAATTATAACCAGTGGTGGAAGCATCACTAGGGCGGCCCATAGAGGCATCACGGGTACTCCAGGTTGAATTGCACTCCATACACTGAATTCTATGAGCCACGTGAGCCCAATCAATGCTAATGCCGTTATTAATGGCCTATCCATTGGATGTAGGTTCTCAGACCTATCTATTGCCGGTATTATCAATAGTATTATTATGGGAACTATCATACCAAGCACCATATCGTACCTAAGCCCAAGGGGCATATCAGCCATTTTGTATAGGAATAGGAAGAACCAGGGTGGGTAGGCAGGTACTGCAGCGGCCTGTGGGCTTGTTGGTGATGGCCCTGGATATGGCGAGAATAGTATTGGTACGTATGGGTAAACACCGGGTAGGGCTAGTATCGATGGTATCAGTATTATCAATCCCCAAACCATGAATGCCATGGCAACAAGGTAAATGAAGTTCCTAGGCCACCAAGGCCTTATCCGCGGGTCTGACCTACTTATGATGGCTGGTACCCTGTAATTCGCGTCCTTAAGCCTCGGCATCAAGCCATTCTCCTCAGCGAGGTAGAAGTGTATTACAAAGAGGAGTATTATTGCTGCGGCTATTATTATGTGCCAACCCAACAACCTAGTGAACAAGTCGAGCTCCGTCCCATTACCAAAGAATACGGGTATTAACGATTGCAAGCCCAATGACGTGAGTACACCCCTACCGACATCAACAGCGTCCGTAGCCAACACGTCACCTGTTAGGGAGTAACCTACAAATGATATACCAAGGGTTAATACAAACAATAGTACACCTAGTATCCACTGGAACCCCCTGGGCTTTTTATAACCGCCATTAAACATTATGTGTAACCCATGCATATAAACCGCAAGTATCATTATGTACGCACCATACAGGTGCGATGAGAGTATTATTGAGCCGAAGGGCACGGTGTGTATTATCGCCATTGTTGAGTTATAGGCATCACTTGGTTGATAGTAGAGGAGCAGGAGCAAACCAGTAATGGCCTGCCAAGCCAATGCACTGGCTGCAATGCCACCAAGCCAATGCTCAATACTAAACATGTAGTCCGGCACACCCATGAAAGGCACATCCTTTAAGTGAAGGAGGTCAGCGAACCAGTCAGTAAAGTCCCTCTTCTCGCCCATCACGATCACCCCTGGGATAACGCTGGGTTCGTGTGGGTTGTAACTGTTGTACTACTACCACTTATTGGAGTACCACCCTGTAGATCCCCTGTTGGGTTCTTGGTGAGTGTTGGTGTTGGTGTGTTGTAGCCTGGGTGTCCGTATATCACTGGCCCGATCATCTTGACTGCGTACAACTCGTCAGTATTCGGATCCCGCTCGAGAACCACAGCCGGCAGTGGCCTAACCGTGGGCCCAGTAACCACAGCACCACCACGATAAGGATCATAAGTAGAACCATGGCATGAGCAATGAAGCACCCTATCCTTAGGACCCAATGCTGTGATTGCCTTATAACCTGGTGGGTAAAATGTTAATTCTGGGAATGTGCAGCCTAAATGCTGGCATATAGCGCTAAAGGCGACAATTGACTTGCTAGGACCAACACCACCAGGGAATTCGTACGTAACACCATTCTGTGGAATCATTACCGTGGTTGGTGGGATCTCGATCGGTTGGTTATTCTCATCACCGAGGTTTAGGAGGAAGTTTGGTTCGTTATTTAGTGGGTATGGGAATAGGGCTATTGTTGGTTGGGCATTCACGGGCAATTTACTAGCCTTTATTGGCGTACCATCCTCAGCAACAAGGAGGAGCCTTGGGAACGAACTAACACCAACCTCTGGAGGCACCAGGTACTCAAGACCCCTAAGCATTCCCAAAACCACGGCAGCCCCAGACACAAGCACCAACGCCCTAAGGAAATTCCTCCTACTCATGCCTAAGCCATTATCTCTAGATCCTTCACCCTGTTGTCCAGGCATTAAGTGGGCATGAATTGATAGACCCTTTTAAATTTTTATCCGCCATTTTAATTCCAAATTAATACCAAATTAATTCTAATTTAATGGAAAATTTATACAAAATCTTATATAAGGAAAAACTTATAAAAAACGATATAATCCGGGTAACGATGAGGGGTACCAGGTTATTAACAATACTCACTATAGCGTTGGTAATAGCAATAGGGATGCTGGCCATGTTCTATCCAGTACCGCTGGCACAGGCACCCTCGGGTATTGTTGCGTATAAGGTCGTTGGTAGCGCCAACCTGGCGGCACCAGGTACGGAGAGTTTCTGGAAGAACATACCAGCCTATAACGTATCCCTGGTACCAAACCTATCACAGCAGATGATACCTATATCCTACAACGTACCAACATCGGGCCTCGTACCTTACGTACTAGTTAAGGCAGCATGGAACGGCACAGACATAATCATACTGATGGAGTGGCCAGATCCATATGGACCAAGCTATGTTGGTCCAGCGTCAATAGCAGGGCCTGGGCATTGGCCCATGGTTTATAATCCAAATGGACCGTTGAATATGACGTTCCTGCAGTTGATGACGTCCACATTCCATAAGAAGTATTTCGTGATAAATGCAAGTTATGCCGTAATCAAGGGTTCACCTAGGCCCATGGAGTATGTGTTGGCTTACGTGGCGCCACACTATGGTGTTTACTTCTATGGATATTACGTAAATATGAGCATGGGTCATTATTACCCAGATAGGGCAGCCATAATGTGGTATATGGGATCCCAACAAAGCCCGAGTGATTGTATGAACATTGGTGCCGGGCATCCTAATTTTAAAGTTAGTGGCGAACTTGGCCAGTTAATGCAGTCCTATATAGGCTCTAATATTATACCATACACCGGTGGTTCACTAAGTTCAGGTGCGGCAGATATTTGGGAGTGGATAAGTGGTGCCACGGATCCGCAGGGTGATAACTTCAACTACTTCACCAATGTAACGTGGGATGTGGAGAATGGCATAGATCAATCGGCTGCGGAGCAATTTGCGGCTAATCCACACGGGTTCTTTATAAACTTATTTGCAAACCAGACAGGGCTTTACGATGTTGGTGATGGTGGTATATGGTATCCCAACGCCACAGGCCCTGAACCTGGCTACTTCGATGGGTATACGGGTGCGGTTTATGAGAATGGTTATTGGATTGTGGAGTTCGTTAGGCCACTACAATCACCTATGCCGGACACGGTTAATCTCGTTCCAGGAAACACCTACGATGTAGCCTTCGCGGTCTGGATAGGGAAGGCTGGGGAGACAAGTTGGGATAAATCCATATCACCAAGCTTCGTACCGCTGACCATATCCACATCATCACCACCAAAACCAAGCGTTTCGGTGATACCCAGTGCTGTGGTTACAGTGGCTGCCATAGGTATTGTAATAGCGATAGTAGCGATAGGCCTTGTTTACTACTCAATAAGTCGTAGGGCGAGGTAGAGGTGGTTAATAGGATTATTAAAAATAATATTAATAGGAATAGTGCAGTGAGTCTTGGTGTTGATTACACGGTACTATTCACCCTATTCTCATTGCTCTTCCTACTCCAATTCATATTTAGGGAGTTCCTATTCTACGTTGCACCGTTTATGCCGAGTAGCGGAGTTAACATGGCTGCTTTAGAGCTTGTTGGTACGTTCTCCATATTTGGACTTGAGGTGGTTATACCGTTCCTACTTTACCTAATTAGGATACCAATGCGTACAGTATACCTAGTAATACTAACCACCATGCTTTGGGGAGGCACGTTATTAAGCTTCATCTACCCAGACTACTACATGACCACACCCTGGCTCATTGGTAGTATTGCTGTGGCGTCTCTAACCATGTTATCACTAATCATAGTGATTTACGAGCTAGGCCGTAGATCCGCACCACTAATACCATTGATAATTCTGCAGTTCGCATCACTAATACTCTATGTAGCCGACGTCCTCACGGAGTACTTCGCCTTACCCCTAGGTGGTCTAGGCCCATACTTCGTATACCCAATGCTGTACCTGGCAGGTATTGGCGGATTGGTGCTTACCACATACACGATATACCCATCACTCACGGGCAGGTTTAATATTAAGGTCCTAGTTGGTTATATCATCGCGGCTCTCGTGGGCTTTGCAATGGCATACCCACTTTATCAACTTACCATTTATAATAGCTTCATGTCGCACATAATGTCCATGGTCTTCGCGATGGGACTTGGCGTCCTTGCTCCGCCATCCTACATGCCACTGCTTGCCGTGTTCATGGGCATGTACATCTATGCAATAATCGCCTTATCCATCAATGGAATAGTGAGTAAATCGCCGATTATGTACACAATAGCCGTAGCCTCATTGATTTACCTAACCACAGCCTTCATGACCCACGCCCTGATTGCCACATTCGCATCCATAGTATTGGTATCAAACGCATTAATATTCATAAATAGATGGGAAAAGATGGGAGTCAGATGACCAGGGTATTTCATAGATTCCTTGTTTACGTGGTTAAGGACACAGGTGGTGAGGCGAGATATGCTAAATCGGCGAGACTTTGTAATAATAATACCAATAATGTAAAACTTAGGTTAAAGTACACTGGTCCCTTCACAAAAACGGGCTTTGAGCAGTATGTTAAGTACATTGCACTAATAACTAGTAACGGTATCTCCGTAAGTAGTGAATCACCAGAGAGTGCGGTTTTTGAGTTGAAACCTGGTGAGTGCATGGATATAGATGTTGAGTACGTTATCGATAGTAGGCTCTCTGAGGATTTGGATTTTATTAGGCTTAAGATGATTAGTGATGGTAGGCTTAGTATTGGTGGTTTTCAATTTGACGCAATCATTGAGGATTAGGGTTACCCCCAAGCTTCAAACTTTCCTTGATTATATTATACAATTCATCCCAATGCTTATACGCGTTATCCTCAATGAAGTACACATCACCATACCTAATACCAAGCCTCTTAACCAAACCATTCTTCTCAAGAAGATTAAGGTGGTGCTTAACCGTCTTATAATCAAGGTTTAACTCCTTAGCAATCCTATTAACATTAGTCGGCCTTTCTCTGAGCAGGAGCAGTATCCTAGACCTGATGGGACCGCCCCTGGACTCCACAAGCAACCACCTAATCCTCGCGTACATGGGGCATGTATGTATCATGGTATCACCACTTTCATTACCTAAGCCACTTGGCTTATTCCCACCCAAATCTGTATAATCAGCAGCAACAACTAGCATAATCAACATTGGCAGACACCTTAGTAGCCCAACGCCCATTCCTGTAATCATTGCTATAGTCAAGAACGCACTCGGCTTATATACTTTATTAAATAGATATGACTATATTTGTATAGATTTAAATTTAATTGTATATATTTCCATTATAATGAAAACATTTATAAATAAGCGATTATCCTAAACCTTGATTATTATGTGCATGCCAAGCCCATACATGAGCAAGAAGAGGGAAAGTACAAAGGATAATGAAGAAAAGGAGAAGAAGGAGAGCACCGTAGCTCAGGAAAGAAAGTGAACACGCTCAATTATAAATTTCCACATTTAAAACTGTGCATTTTTAACACTAATCTATTCCCTTAAAAGGTGGGCACCGCATTATCCATCAATGAGGGTTTTAATCCTATTGATAAGCTCGTCATTGGATAGATTAATTGCATTGGGTACCGTAGTTCTTGGTCTCGTCAGCATGGGCCATGAGGTTTCCATATACGCCACGCAATCCGCATCCTTCGCCTTCCTTAAGAATGCTGCTAATGACATTGGTGATTATGTTGGTGATTCCTCACTATTGAGCTATCTGCGTGAGGTAAAGCAGGGTTATGAAGAGGCACTGGCTGGTGGTAGGTTCTTTAGGTGGTATGAAATGCTTGCCCAGGCTAGGGAATTAGGTAATGTTAGGATTTATGTATGTACACAACCCTTCGAGCTGGCTGGTATTAAGGTTAGTGGGGATGACCTCATAAATATCGTTGATGGCTTAGTCATGGTTGGAAAGTTCGTGGAATTGCTCGAGTGGGCCGATAAGGTAATAACAATTTAATCGGCATTCAAATAATTATTAATGTGTGCAAAAATAACACCAATAAGAGCGTATTTAAAGTATACCTATGGATTATGGTTCGTGAAGATCGTTAAGGATAAAGATAAGTATGTATTGGATGCCAGGGGATACGCATGTCCTTACCCACAGATATTTGCAATAAAGACCATTAAGGAAGTGGAGCCTGGATCAATAATGGAGATATTGGTTGATAACCCAGCCAGTTGTGACAATGTACCTGCCGCAATTAAGAAACTTGGCCATGATGTCCTTGGGGTTAAGGATGAGGGTGGTTATTGGAGGATTGTAGTTAAGAAGAGGTGATTCACCGTGTATGCGGATCGTATTGCTAGGTTTAGGGAGAGACTCGATAAGTATCTAGATCTTGGCATTAACCTATTGTCATTAGCGATTGGTTGCTCCGTGAAGGTGGATCTATACGATGTGCTCTATCCAGCGTTATCGCTGATAAATAATGACTTATGTAAATTAAACATTGAGATACAGCATAGGGAGGACGTTGCTGTGTTGAGCAATGTTGGTGATTATCAATTGGTGAGGAGGGTGTATGACGTCAATGGCTTAAATGTGAATGGGGAGGAATTAACCAAGCTTAACCCCGCAGTGGCCCTATTATTACTCCAGATACATCAGTCCAGGGCATCATCACCAGCCGAATTCGCAAAATCCATACTAAGCCTATATACCAAATTAGGCAGTGGTCCTGTTAGGGTTAGGATTGGTAAGGGGCATTCTATAGTGTCTACGAGGGAGGGTGCTGAGTTTGCGCTTGTTGATTTCATAAGTGCCAGCAAGGGTGATGCCTACCTACTGGCCAATAACGATACAATACAAATAATAGACCCCACAGAGGACCCAGGCAGTTATCGACAGACCGCGACAGCATTAAGCAATGCCTTAAACGACCTATTCATAAAGGGTGTATATAGGGATATAACGGTATACCCAGTCTACGACGCACCAAATGATGAACTAAGAAATGCACTAAGAAGGAACATTGTAGAATTCGCAGGTAGGTGGGGCCTCAAGTTGGTTGACCCTGGCCAACCCAATGCGAATTACTTGCTCATGGGGGCTACGGTTGTTGGTACTCTGGATAAGGAACCACCGATGTTTTACGATAAAATAGGGAGGGGGTTTAAGGTTCTTGTGACTAGACCCTTTGGTGAGCTCTCAATAATATCGACCTATCTCACAGCACATGTCGATGAGACGGTAATGGAGGAGCTGGAGAGGAGGGTCATGAGTATTGATGAGCTTGAAAGGCTGAAGGCAAGGATAATGGACATGCTATCCAGGCCCAACATAGATATTGCTAAAATCATTAATAAGTATTTACCAGGGCTTGGTGAACCGTTTAGGGAGGATGAGCATATAGCCGCAACAATAGATGTGTCTGGGCCAGGTATATTCGTGTTTAAGGAATTGGCGGAGCAGTCTAACGTGGATATTAAGTTAGACGGCATACCGCTTATCTCGCCCGAGGTATCGGCCTTCGCCGCCGAGAATTATATAATAACCGATGCTACGGCGGGAACAAATGGGTCGATAGCCATAATAGCCAGTGACGATGTCATAGACTCATTAATTAAGGATCTGAGGGGCATTGAGGGGGTTCAACCAATGGTTATTGGTGAGGTACTCGGTAAGGGATCGGGCAGGTTGCTTGTTCCTGATTATGTGGCGAAATACGTGGTTAATAAATCATTGCTGGCAAAGCTCACCACAAACGCTGACATGCTTAAGAGCCTAAGGAGGCAGGCGATAAATTGTGAAAGGGTTAGGGTTGAGATTAGGGTTTATGGTGATGTGCAGGGTGTTGGCTTTAGACCAACCGTACGTAGGCAAGCCCTATCCCTTGGATTGACGGGGTATGCCAAGAACCTTGAAGATGGTTCTGTGGAGGTTGTTGCTGAGGGCTGTAGGAACGATGTAATGGCACTCGTTGAGTGGATTAAGAGTAGTCCGGTTGGTAATGTGAGCTCGGTGGATTATGTTATTAAGGGGTATGTTGGCGAATTTAGTGACTTTGAAATTAAATAAATATTCATGGCAACTTCCCAACCCTAATAGGTCCACCATGGTTCAACCAATCAACCCAAGAACCTAGATAAACCCTAACCCTACGATACCCAAGCAATTGGGTTAATGCGAACCATACCAATGCAGACCTGGCACCAGTCCTGCAATAAAGTATGACATCATCGTCGGGATATACACCATTTTTCTGAAAAACCTCACGTATTAACAAAGGATCCCTAAACCTACCTGTTTCCTGGTTAATAACCGAGGTCCAGGGAATATTAATCGCACCAGGTATATGACCCCAGATCTCGATCACACCCACGTACTCATCCAATGACCTGGTGTCAATCATGACAACGTCCTTACCCACACCACCGGCCTTAACCACATCCCAAACATCATTAAATGACACAAAGTAATCCCGTAACCTATTACTGATTAGATTAGTAATACCTTGTTTAATTGATCTTTGCACATGATGACCACTGCATACACATCTTGGCCTATTAAGTAATTGCCAGGCTAACCTACCACCGTTTAATAGACTAGCCCCCTCATAACCATAGGCCCTAAGTATCATGAAGGCTAGTGCGGCGTGCCTGTTGTCAATCTCGTCATAAAGAATGACATTATCGCCAAGGCCTATACCACGTAACTTAGCCGCTATGTCAACCCATTCACCAAAAACACCCACATCCTTAAGTAAATCACCATAAAGCCGTAACAGAATTGCGTTGGGTATGTGCCAATTATAATAACCAACACTTGGGTTCTCATCAACCTCCATAATCACGCCATCTACATTATCTACATTGACAGAGCCGACATCGACTAATACGTTCATTGCAATTCCTCAATTAATACTTACTTTTTAAGCACAGAAAATAAATGCATTCTTTAACCTTCATATAAATGCATTTAAGTGCAAATAACTAGACGCTGACCTTCAATCTATGTACATTACCATCAGTATCCACAACCTCAACAACCTTACCATCAACATCATTGGTTATAGTCAATTTATTAACCAACTTAATATTAACGAACCTATTAACCTCATTAAGAAGTCTCATGAATAAACGAGCATGAGCTTCACAACAGAAGAACAATTTCCTGCCATTAACCTCAATATTAATACTACGCCACTCCCTACCACATACAGCACATACGAACTTTCCACTTACAGTTATAACCCTCAATGAATCGATGGGAAAACCACAATAAGCACAGCCGGATTCTTCTGTGCCAACCTCATTACCATTAATGAGAACCCTCATAGCCAGCCAAGTTAGTACTGGTTTAATTCAAATATAAACCTTTCTAGTCTAATCTATAGTTAAGAATATTTATGAATATAAGTGCATTTAATGCACCAATAAAGTGGCTTATTATCCTCATGCCTTTAGATTAGCGGTATGCCTGAGGAAAGGAAATTGGGAATAGTGTTTGCATCAGGGGCGGCAAATAGAATATGTTGTTTAGTTGTTTATGGAGCGGCAGCACTGGCTGCAGGATATAGGGTTGTCGTTCATCTAGTAAATGAGGGATTAGTGGCCTTCAGGAAGGATGTATTACCAAGATTAAATACTCAGGATCTCGGTGTCACAATGGGTCCACAGATCTATGTACCCTACATAGAGACCTATCTACGCAACCTAAAAAGTGCCGTTGAGAAGGGCGAATTTAAGGATTGGTACTCGTTCCTAAAGGAATTGAAGACAGTATACGGCGATGCATTCAGGATATATGCCTGCCCATTAGCGGCTCAATTGTATAATATTAAGAAGGAGGACTTGGTGGACATAGTTGATGATATAAGGGGGCTGAATCATTCCTCGAAGAGGTTTATGGAGGACCAATACTATACCTATGAACCCATGGCTACATAATTAAGCTCAGGCTACTGTCAACGCAGCTTAAAATCAATCTAATCAGTTAATTGTGGCATAGAAATTAAAATTATATAAGCCCTGATTCTCCATCCATGTGATATGGAGAGTACGGTTGATGTTAGAGGTATACAATGCCCAACACCTGTGACCATAGTTGCAAACGCGGTGTCTAAGGCAAAGGTAGGATCAACATTGACCATATTGACTGACGACTTCATATGCTTCATGATGATACAGAGAATACTCAAAATACTCAATGTTGAGATTAGGGAGGCGGTGCAAATTGACGATAAGAACTACAGAATAATCGTCGCAAAGAATCGCGAAATTACGTAATACGGATTGCCATGGAAAATTAGCGATTTTAACCCAGGCCTGGAATAATTAGGTTCGGATTATGATATTCATAGAGACCCTCGTATATATCGTAAGGGATAATAAGGTCCTATTGATTAGGAAGAAGAGAGGATTGGGCGCCGGGTTATACAATGGGGTTGGTGGTAAGGTTGAGGAGGGAGAGGGTATTATTGACGCGGCGATTAGGGAGTGTGAGGAGGAAATAGGCATAAAACCTATGAACCTTAGGTGGTCTGGCCTGTTAGAGTTTTGGAATTATGAAGATGATAAAGTTGAGTCGGTGCACTTCGTTCATGTCTTTATAACGGATAGCTTCGACGGAAAGCCAATGGAAACCGAGGAGGCTGAGCCATTATGGTTCGATATCGACAAGATCCCCTACCACGAGATGTGGGAGGATGATAAGTTGTGGCTACCCAGGGTGCTCGAGGGTAAAAACATTTATGGTCACTTCGACTTCATCAGATGGAAACTCACTAGGTCCGAGGTCTACGAGTTGAAACCTACGGAGTAATCAGAACCGTGTCACTAATCATCACGAACCACTTAAGCGGCTAGGTAGTTAAATCCCATTACGATGAATCCCTCCAGTACTGACTTATTAATTAGTCCAGCCACTGAGCCGGTCTTACATGAACGACTCCTCAAACCATGAAAGCGAAAAATCAATACGCATATACCTGCTCAATCCATGACCACGGCAATAACCTATACCACGCCCAACCTCTACGAGGTACATTACTCATTAATGCACTTAACACTCCATGGGCAGCAGAATCTCTGCTTAATAATTCATCAACGCTAGTGTTTATATGAACTACGTTAATATTAATAATGCTTAATAGATAGATCAGTGGCATTATTAAGAATTGCAGAAATATTGGATATCCAGCATTATTTCTCATAATAGATTTATCATAATGCATGCAGGATCCACCGTCCGTAGCAGCGGACGTGGATCTTGGCGGCACCACTAGGTACATGGCTGGCACCTTCGGATGTATATGAGGCCCACTCTCGAAGTATATAAACCCATACCTAGGCTCCCAATACCAAGCCTCAACAAACCAAAGCAACGAACCAAGATCATAATACCTCCTGGTCAATACATTCACACCGGTGGGCAACCTTGTGCTGATAGTCCTCCCATTGTGCGGATAATAAATTACTAATGATGATCCAGGCTCAATCGAAAACGGCAATGAAGACATCATAAGTACCAAACAACCTAAACATAAAATACTAATATTGAAAGTAAAGAGAATAATTGCTTGACAATAAACGAAGAGGTCCAGGCGGATTCGAACTTGAGCTTTCTTGTGGTAGTTACGCTCCTTATTGGTCTTTATGTTAGTGTCATTTTTGGTGGTTTCTCCATTATACGTGCTGGCTTATACCGTTAATAGCCGTTGGTTGATGCTTAGACCCAGTAAGGCTAAGCCCGGGGGCGTCATGCGTGCACTCGATGTTCCAGGCTTAGCTACAGGCATTGAGGTCAAGTACACAATAGCTGATGATGACTTATATTAAAACCTCAGCGCGCCCCAACCTGGCTTGGATTATGTACTCGGGCACTCTGGCGGGATCCAACCCCAGTGGGTGGTTAATCCATTAACTAACCTATCATACACCCGCTTGCTTGCCAGTGGGATGGTGTAATCAAACGATTCATAAACCACGCGTAGGCTTAACTCCCTGGACTCCCTCCTAATACAGATTACATTACCAGTAATAACCACACTCTTCGGTATGAAAACCCTCCCCCTCCTCCCACCCCTCTCAATAACCAACCCATCCTCAGTGAACGTGACAACAACCATACGATGCAGCATTATGATGAATAATGCAGCAGTGATTATGCCGAGGGCCATTGAGAGGTAGGAACCCACAATGGTGCTAGAGAACGCAATGGTGATTGAGAGGAATGCCAGGGCGAGGACTTGTATGAGCTCGTCCTCGGGCTTTTGGGGACCAGCAACCCTCGCGATTACCCTACCCATAGGCCACCACCCCGGGTTGAGTAATCAACACTCTGGCGGCACCCAGCTCCAATGCTTCCTCAATTTATTAACCAACTTGTTATACTGCCACTTGCCCAGTGGTATTGTGTAATCAATTGAGCCGTGGATCACACGTAGCTTTAAGCCCCCGTGCGTCCTCGTAATGCAGACCACGTTATTATTAACAACCACATCCCTCGGTAAGGAAAAACCACCCCTCCCACCGTCGACAAGCAATTCATCCTCTGTGAATGTGGCAACAACCGTGCGTGGTAGTATTATGATAATTGTTACTGTAATCGCGACTGAGGCGAGGACCGCTACAATCGCAATGAGGAGGTTCGCGTTCTGGATCGTGAAGACTGCGATTGCGAGGATTCCTATGAGGATTGCGGAGATGGCGCGGGCGAGCCAAGTGCCTGAGATTACCCTCATGATCACCCTACCCATAGACCCATCTCAATGTGGAGGCACACCTTGGGGTTAAAAGCATTGTTTAATCAGGGATTGGCAGTACCCAATTAGGGTGTGTTTAGGCATTGGGGTGGTGTCCAGCCCCAGTGTGTGGTTAATGCGTTGATTAACCTATCATATTGTCTTTGGTTTAGTGGGATTGTGTAATCAAGTGAGCCATGGGTCACGCGTAGTCCTAGTCCCTTGGGTGTATTCCTAATACAGACTATGTTACCATTAACAACCACGTTTCTCGGCACTGTAAAGCCCATTCTACCCCTAACAACCAAACCATCCTCAGTGAACAAGACCCCAACTACGGGATTCCTGCGTAGTATCACGTAGGTCACCGCAATGGCGATTGCGATGAGGATTGCCATAATCACTATGTCGGCGAATATTTCCTGAGGTGGGATTGTGAGGACTGCGATTGCGAAGATAGCTGTAAGGATTGCGTAGAAGAAGTTGATGAACACAAAGTTAAGATTCCCCACCCTCCAAATCACCTTACTCATAAACCCACCTCAACGTAAAGATACACTTCGAGTTTAAAAGCATTGATTGAGGATTGACTACCGCAAGGCCGTGCATTAACTCCCTTAAAAATCAATGCATCAAATCCTGGTGCAGATTTCCAAGCCGAGAATTATTAGCCATAAATGAGGAAAAGGCTGTTCACTGTTACCTAGCACGCCTAACCGCGGTAGAGGTCATAACTGAGTAAAACCCTGAGCACAGCCTAATGCTACCGCCTAAACCCACATGCCTTAGTGGCAATGTGGCAAGAGCCGAGGAGAAAACTTACTAACGCTTGCACCAGTAAGGCCAGCGTGATTGTTGCTTTAACGGCATTAACGCCTCATTAACCCATTGCTTTTGCTTATGCAGCGATGATCATGAGTATCACCGATTAGTGGAGATGGCACGTATCTGTTAAGACCCCTCTTTTAAAGTCAAAGTTAATTATTTAGTGGAGATGATGAGACCCTGAGGTATATCGCTTCCGACTCGCGGAGATTGTTGATAGTGAGGTGGCTAGGCTACATAGCATGGTCATGGAGGAGTTGGGTAGGCTTAAGGCCGAGATTGGGGGTAAGTAAGGCTTTGATGTTGAGTTAGTTTTGACGTCTAGTTCTCCAGCTTGTGCATTGTTTACCTGTGAGCTCCATGAGCACCTCGCGGTTTGCCTACCTTCGTAATACGTCAAACGCGACCACAGCTTAGAACCTTCACAAACCCACACCCATGGCGACAAAACAAAAACCAAAATAAAGTTCATGGCGGCCCCGGTGGGATTCGAACCCACGACCTACGGCTCACTTCGCCCTCGTAAGCTTAGGAGGCCGCCGCTCTATCCTGGCTGAGCTACGGGGCCGATAATTTTGTTGGTCCAGTCCTTTTTAATCTTTTACTTCATTGTGTGGACCGAGGCTTCATTGATTATTCATGTTGTGGTTTCGGCCTCATTCACAATCCTTAATAATGCATTGTTGGCGCCCTCCATGAAGTGCCTCTTGATCCATGACTTCATTAATACAAATAATGGGTTAATGTTGACACTCCATTGGCTGATTATGGTGTTATTACTTATGTAATTAATTACGTAACCCCTTATTGGACCTTTTATGTAGTTTATTGTGACGCGTTTATTCTCGTTATCCACGAATATCCTAGCCATGCCTGTGTTATTGGGCCCTGGGAATGCGAATCTTATCTTGACTATGTAATTACTTCCATCATTACCGACCACGCTGATCTCCCGATGACCTCTCCAATACTTGGGCATATCCTCCACCTTACTCATGATCTTCCACACCCTATCCCCTAGTTCATTACGAAAGGTTTGCTTGACCGTAAACTCAAGACCTAATATCGACATTGATAACCATGAGATTTGCTGATTTAAAAGTAGTTTTCGGTAAAGCCTGTCTACTTGTAGGTCGAAAGTTCTTCGAGGCTTTTACCTTTGCCTTCAACGCCTATTAGCACACCTGCTATTGCGCCGATTATCATTATTACCGCCATTAATGTAAAGGCTATCAGTGCTGCATACGGCAATGGCTTGAATGATACAAGTATGTATGGCATTACGAAGGCACCGATAATACCGCCTAGCCTACCGAGAGACACTGCCGTACCTACCGCGGCAGCCCTGAGCTGTGTTGGGAATACCTCAGGTATCATTACATAGAGTATGTCGGCAGCGGCGTAAACGAAGAAGTACGTTAGAGCTAGCATACCTATTAACCCAGCCAGGTTTAAGGCCTTAATATAGTATAGATACGCCATGAGAAGACCGAGAAGACCGCCAACGGCATACGCTACCACAGCCATTGGTCTCCTACCAACCTTATCCGCCAGGTAGGGTATTACAAACGCACCAACCGCACCCAAGGCAGTCACTGGGACCAGGTATAGTGGTATTACCGTTGCTGGAACATGAAGTGATGTTAAAAATACAGGTATTAATGTAAAGGCTGTGTAGTAGGGCCATGTTTCCGAAAAGTTAAGGATCACGGCACTAATGGCCCTCCTTGGATAGAGCGTGAAGACCTTCTTGGCCACAGTCCAACCCCTGGGACTAGCAATAACTACATCCTCCGGTTGGGCTTGTGGTAACTCGGTGATGCCGAGTTGGTTCTTTACGAGATCCTCCACGGAACGAACAACCTGTTCAGCCTCGTTATACCTGCCCTTAGATAATAACCACCTGGGTGACTCGGGTATTGACCTCCTAATGAACCACACAAATACCGCTAAAATGGCACCAAGTAGAAAGGCAACCCTCCAACCAATACTTATTGGTAACCTCGATATTGCAAAGTAGGAAAGTAGTGAGGCGATTTCTGTACCCACATCTCACCCAACTCCAACAATGAAGCCAAGCCACTTGCCCCTTTCCTTTGGGGGTACGAATTCCTGCAATGCCGAGTTAACTGCGCCGTACTCACCACCAATACCGACACCCGTTAGGAAGCGGAATACTGTTAGGCTTATGAAGTTGAATGATACTGCAGATAGTGCAGTGAATAAACCGTAAATGAGGATTGTTGTCATAAATAACCTCTTCCTACCAAGGACATCGGCTAGGACACCAAATAGCTCTGCACCAATGGCAGCACCAACCAGGAATAATACCAAACCTAGTGTGGACTCAATGGACGTTATCTTAAACACCTTAGCAACAACAGCCAATACACCACCATACAACGTGCTCTCAAGACCATCCAGGAAGTACGCCGCGGTCAGCACAAGGAGTACCTTGCGGTGAAATGGGGAGAAAGGAAGTCTATCCAACCTTGCAAGTAAATCAGTTTTGACTGTCTTTATGCTCGTACCGTCGCTATCCCCCGTCATCTACAATTTGTTGTAATATTGTTTTAAAGCATTAACATATTATGGAATAAATAGTCTACATAGTTAGGATCAATATATTAAAATTAAGTATGTTAAGTATATAATGCAGTTAAAATAATGATTACTGTTTAGATTCAACCTCCCTAGGTCTCCTCCTCTCTCGCTTCTCGCTAATTCTATTCCTTAATAAATTAACGTGAAAATCCAGTTCACCTATACTGAGCCTCTTACCAACGTCCTCACCATACTTAAGCAACTCCTCTGCATAGTCGAGATCAACGGATCTACCCCTGGCTATCAACTCCTGCGCGGTGTATACGATGCATTCCACAAGCTTCTCCTTAAACTCAAGCACCTTCTCCTTATTACCCTCCTTCTCGGCAAGCTCAATCAACTTCTCCCATTTGCTACAGGGCTGTGCCGTACCCACCACCTCGATGAAGCTGTGGAGCAAAACATATTATTAAGAATTATGTCTCACCACTAGACTTGGCCTCAGCCTTACTGGCCTTGGATTGTTTAAGCTGCGACTCCTTTATTAACCGCCTAATCTTCCTTATTATCGCGATGTAATTATCAAATAGGCCAGCCTCCCTAGCCTCCTTCGTAACCTCATTAAACAACTTAACCCCATCATCTAACTTACCACTCCTAATTAATGCCTCGGCTGTCCTCAACTTCGTAATGACATCCCTAGCCTTACCCACAACATCCTCTGTGGACATCACCAACGCTCCCTACTTACCCTTAATAAGGTTTATTTAGCCAAGCCTTGATTCATCATGATTGATGATCTCGTGATTGGGGTTTGGAGCGCTGAGCTGTGATGATCGGTGGGAATGATTAATACTCATTAATCGTCTTATTCTTTGACTTGTACTCCTTGATTAATTGATCCGCCACATCGCTTGGTACCCTAATCGTGTATAGGTAATGCTTAAGCCTCGCCTTAAGCTTCACGTAGTCCTTATACCTCTTCACCCTAATCTCCTCAGCCGCATCCGCATATCTCCGCCAAAGCTCCACTAGGAATACTTCCCTTGGCACGGCGTTGGTGCTAATCGGGATTTTTTAAGGATTTCTACGCAAATATTTATTTGACCCGTGGCTATGGTATTAATGCCATGATTAACACCGACGTCTTAATAATTGGTGGCGGGCCAGCCGGATCATACTTAGTACGTTACCTCGTTAATAATGGGTTTAATGGCGATATCATGCTCGTAGATAAGAAGTCCGTAATCTATTCGCCAATTATATGCGGCGAATTGTTACCGAGCGAGGAATTACTTAAGCCCTGGATAGGTAATGAGCTTTACTCAGTGCTACTCACAACACTTAGAGAGACGCTTCGTAAAGAATTCGTAGTCAATGAGATAAGTGAATTGAGGATCATTATTAATGACCATGATGTTGGCACAATGCCCTTCAGAACCTACCTCATCGATAAGGCGGCATTGATAAGGCACGTTCTCGAGGATTCAATGAGTAAGGGAGCGAGTATTAGGTTCGGTGTAACTGCATTAAGGTGCACCAGCAAGAATGGCGGTTATGAATGCTTAGTTCATGATGGGCAGGGTGGTGAGTACGTAATACGCACAAGGGTGTTGGTTGGTGCTGATGCCTATCCATCAGTTATTGACAGAAGTCTTAATATAACACGTGGATTTGATGCCGATGACTTAATAATAGCCACGAGCAATAGGGCCCTTGGTGAGTATGACGAGAGGGAGGCAGTCATTATAATGGATCCAGGGCTAGCGCCCGGTGGCTTTGCCTGGATATTCCCCAGGGGTGATGGGTCACACAATATTGGTATTGGCGTTAGAAATAACGTGGCCTGGGCAGGCAACGACCCATTAAAGTTTCATATGGCCTTCGTTAATAAGTACGGTTTGAGACAGAGTCGAAAATCCGTGCTCATGAAGACAATACCGGTGGGCGGTTTATTGAATAGGTACGGTTTAGGTAACGCCTATCTAATTGGCGATGCCGTGGGCTCGGTAATACCAACGAACGGTGCTGGCATTAACCCGGCAATGATTACTGCACACCTGCTTGGCGAGGCCCTAATTCGTGATGGGGATTACTCGGCGTCTATGAATAGGGTCTTTAGGCCTTTGATGGATAGGATGCTCCTCTTTAGGAGGATTGGTGATCCACTATTGATGAGCAGGGATGCCATGGAGAGGGCTATTAAATTGTCAAAAAGAGTGATTAGGGATTCTATCTACGAAGCGACTCTCTCATCAATGAGGTCCAACACGCTCATAAAATTCCTGATTAGCCAGCCATTGATTAGACTATTATCCTTAACGCACATGTAGTATTTATAAGGGCATCAGGTTAGTTGTGTTTGAATTAAATGGCTGTATTAAACCCAAGTAAGTACATGGAGTTACTGCCGATCGAAGTCAGGAAAATGCTTACTAGAGTCATTGAAACACTCGATCACTCATTCGATGGCATATGGATGCCTGAAAGACTGTTGGACGCAACGTACCACTACATAAGGAATAGAGGTAAATTAATAAGACCCACACTCACCCTACTTGTGGCGTACGCACTTGGCAATGGCTCATCATTCGAGAAATCAATATTGCCGGCAGCCTCCGTGGAGCTTATCCACATAGCCTCACTTCTTCAGGATGATATAATGGATGAACAAAGGATAAGGAGGGGCGTGCAGACGCCCTATAGTTTATTCGGTTCACACACTACGATGCTGGCTAGCGACTTAATAATAGCTAAGGCTGTGGAGCTTGCCGTAAAGAGCGGAGATAATGACATAGTATTTGAGCTACTTAACTCATCCGTTAAGTTGGCTGTGGGGCAGAACCTCGAAATGGAACTTGGGGGTAAGGATCACGTAACACTTGATGACTACCTCAAGCTCATTTATTATAAGACTGCATCGCTAATAGAGTCATCAATGATTGTGGGAGCTTACTCAGTGGGTGTTAAGGATGGCGATGTTGTACGTAAAATTAGGGATGTTGGTAGATTTGTAGGTCTCGCCTTCCAGATTAGGGATGACCTGATTGACTACCTAAATATTGACGTTAAGAACCCCACCTTAGTTGATGATGAGATAAATATAGTGAAGATATTGAGCAGAAATAATGGCGACATCAATGCATCAATAAATACCGCCAGAAAACTCCTAAATGAGATGCTCGATAATGCTATTGATGTCATTAAGACTACGATAAATAGCGATATCCTTGTGAACTACATAAACCTGCTGAGGATTTAAAAAGCAATCAATTAGAAATTGTGGCGTAGTAAAGCATGTATTACACACGCAAAATAAACCATCCCTAAATTTAAGCCCTAGATAATGACATACTTGATGAGCGAGGTCTTTGTCATTGATGACGTACCGATAAGGTATGAAGACCTATTCAGGGCACCCGAGAGGGATGGGGCTGTTGTTTCAGTTAGGGTTCACAAGTCGGTCAAGGAATTACTGGTAAAACTCGCAGAGAGGGAGGGGTTGGATGGGGTTTCGGAACTCCTTAGGTACCTCGTGGCTGGGTACATAATGGGCAAGTATAAACTGATAAAGCCCGAACCAAAGGTCATAACGCAACCAATATTCCTAAACGTAAACATAAACAAAAAGGCAATTGAGGAGCATGTGGATACGGCACAAATGGGATTGAAAATAGAGATTGACGAATTAATAAAGGAATCAATGGACGTGATAGATAAGGTAAAGAAGGGACTAATCAACCCAAGGGGCAATGAATACATAAGAAGACTAAGAAACAAAGCCGTAAAATACATGATCAAATCACTGAGATACGGCATGGAAGAGGAATACGAAAAACTAAAGGCAATACAAATAACACTAACAGCAATGATCGAAGAATAACGAAACCCGACCACAATAACCAACATAAACACCCAGTGAATCCAGGAACTACAAGTACGAAGCCAAAGACAATGAAGGAGTAGGCATAACACAATGGCAACGAAAGATTAAGCCAATCATACAAACCAAGCATTTCCCAAACCACCACTGCCCAATACTTAGTTCATAAATATGTAAGAATTACATTGGGATTGGCTTCCACCGACCTGGCATCATAAATTAGGGCAATAGCGAGATTGTGGATGCGGTGATTATTGTGGCTATTAATAATGAGGCGGCAATAGCCCTCATTATTTAACACTTAGCGCCCTTGCCTCTATTGCTGATGCCATTATTGCCATCGCCTGCCCAATAAATGCCATATACCTCACGTAATTTATGACTGCCAACCCACCGCTAAGGAATATGAGTGGTAGGAACACCAGTATTAAAACGCCAACCACCCAAAGTGCTTTAGCGGTCTTCGTCAAAGCCACAGTGGCTAAAACACCATAGGTGCCTACCAACAACGTGTAGGCGATGACCATGATGACCAGTGCTTGTATGGCTAGTTTGGCTAGGAGTAGGGCCAAGCCGGCAATGACTAATGCAACCATTATGATCGGGACAAGACCCCTCCTTAAGCCATGCAAAACCAGGACAATGCCCAAATAGGTGTATAAGGCGAGTGTGAGGGCTAAGACAATGATTCCAGCATCGGCAATATTGTTGGGCGTGTAGGTGAGCCAGTAGGGCAATGGTATTGGTGTTATTGTTAATACTGAGCTCAGTAGTAACCATAGCGAGAAGGCGAAGGCAACAAAGACAAAGCCAACATAGAACCAAAACAGGGACTTAATCATCAAATAAAGCCTCCCGAGAGGGACAAATAAGTGTTGCTGATCGATCACCACCAAGTTAGGCTCCTGCATTCACGTATCCCGAGGTAGTAGTTGGAGGCATTGATTATGATACCGGTTTGGTACATCAACGCAGGGCCACTTGGCGTCACTATCTGCGGACCACCAATGAGCGTTACGTAGAATGGCTTGCCCGATGAATTGAAGTTGACATACACATAGGCGAGCATTGAGGATTGATCCTGGAGGTAAAAACCATTGAAAATTATTGATGGGGCTGTAATTGCACTGCGACTCATTGAGTAGTCCAAGCCAGGAGTAAATGCGTCAAGGAATAATGAGGTGGATGCCGCAACCATTGAGTATGGGCTATAGGCAGACACACCCAGTGGATACATAATGGAATAAAGTCCATTGGGTAGTCTCTGGAAGAGTGGATACTCATTTTTGCATGGCGTGTAGTTACCCGGCCACTGGTAACCCTCATCAAGGTTTATCAACAACCGATGATGAATATCGTACATACGGAGTATCCCCACAAACATACTGGTTACTGAACCATTACCAACATCAATGTACGGGTAAACCCATAAGTAATTATCACCGAAGAAGTCACTGCTTAATAGCGAGAGTGGTATGGTGCCGTTCACCCAGGTACTCGTTGGTTGTTGATGATGCGCATTAATCACATAGAGCTGAAAAGCAACATAGGCAACATGGCTAGGCAAGCCAATGTAGAAGAAGCCCGAGGAGGGCACGGTGTAAATAGGGCTTCCATAGCCACTAGGACAAATCCCACCTGGTGTGAAGGTTAGTGATGGTCCATATACAATGC
>Ga0080003_1000510_pt1 | contig 25789 bp, 28 predicted proteins | sample JossMetagenome_FD_69206 | JGI IMG/M metagenome (GOLD analysis project Ga0080003, IMG submission 69206) | Hot spring microbial communities from Joseph's Coat, Yellowstone National Park, USA - JC2_E (SPADES assembly) (version 2) | ecosystem: Environmental > Aquatic > Thermal springs > Hot (42-90C)...
TAGTATAATTTGGATAAGTTAAATTAAATGGAATCATTGAATTTCCTACAAAAGTAACTTTTTCAGTAACGTTATACGTATTTCCGTCTATATTTCCAGCCTCTTCTTCTATTAGCGTACCATTATAGAAATATAATAAAGTGAAGGATTTTGATGACGAAATATTTTCATATTCTATGACATTATTGTATGTTTTACCTAGAACATTTAAACTAGTTACGTTAACTTTTGTGAATTCTTCACATTCCCAATATATTTTAGATGAATTACACACTAGGAACGTTATTGGTAAGTTAGTATAATTTCCTATTGCTAATTCAAGTCCAAAGTACGATTGTCCTACAGGTTGCCCAGCGATGAAATTGAGCAGAGAATATCTATACACAAAGTATCCGTTCGCAAATACTTCTGGATAAAATATTTCTCTATAAGTATTTGGCGCAAGTCCAGCATATAAGGAGGAATAGGTACATTCTAGATATACATAAGGTTTAAATGCTTTCTCTAATTGGTTACTAACAAAATTTAACTCTGTAGAAGAGTTTCCAGATAAGCACTTTAAGATGAAGTTAGCGTACATGTTATATGTCTTGTTCTCGATTTTGTATGTGAGTGTATAATTAAAATTGTATTCTATACCATTACATAGGACATAAAAGTATCTATTTATATCAGAAAACGTTGTTAAGTTTTCATATTTATATACGGTATAGTTAGAATTATTTATCATAACACTACTTTCATTAATATATTGCATGGCTAGGTCAAACTTATTCGCCGCAAAATAGAGGTAATACGTTGTAGCATATAATAACCCTGGATATATAAATGGATAGTGCAAGCAAAGCGGATCGTTTAGAAGAGTCACATTAAATATTCCAGGCTTTAGGAAAGTTATATTCGATGCGTTAAATAAAGAAGAATTTACTGCAGTGTAAATTTTACTTATAGTATAATTAACTTTTATTGTTCCATCATAGTTAGAAATTACATTATAGATTGCAGTGTAGTTGCCTAAAAATTTCATTTTTGCAGTACCGTTTACAGTAGTTTCATTATAAATGGAAATAACATATTTCAAGTGCGAATAATATGGTATTTCCGTAATTATACTGTTAGCAGTATATGGTGGTGAAGTAGGTAATGCAATTGATAAAATTTGAACGAAAGGCATTGCTACTAGAAGGGCCAGGATAACAACTAATGTATACTTTAACATCATATAGACACGGTTAAATATTAATTAATAACTTTAATCCCAGTATGGAAAGGCCGCTTGTAGCAGTTGGAGGAGTTATATTTTATGGAAAGAAGGTATTATTAGTTCAGAGAAGTAAGCCACCTAATAAAGGGTCTTGGGCAATCCCCGGAGGAAAAGTGGAATTTGGAGAAACATTAATGGAAGCTCTAATACGAGAAATGAAAGAAGAATTAAACGTAATCGTAGAGCCAAAAGAATTACTAGGTGTTGTGGAAATAATAAAGGAAGGTTTTCATTATGTAATACTAGATTTTATATGTGAAATAAAATCCGGCGAGATTAAGGCTGGGTCTGATGCGTTAGACGCAAGATTCTTTTCACTTGAAGAAATGGGTAAAATTCCTATTTCTCCTACAACAATAGAAATGATAAAGAAGTATTTTGAGGGTGAAAAAATTCCGTTATTTATTACTGAAATCTCCAAGTAGACTTATCTTTTGTGTCCAAGACTTTTATCCCGTGAGCCTCCAGTATGCTTCTTATTTGATCAGTTAAATCGTACATCTTCTTTTGCCTTAGTAAATTCCTCACTTCAATTATTCCATCTATCACTTCGTAAATTCTTTCATATGCTAAACCCATCTCTTCGTCCATTACTCCAAATACTTCGTTGAATATTCTAAATCCGTCTAAGGCTATTGAAGCTCCAAGGAAATCTCTACTGTTTTGTAACTTGGAAAATACAATGTTAGCTATATCATGAATCTTCTTTAATGCAGTTGCAGTATCAAAATCATTACTCATTGCCTCATCAAATTCCCTGATCTTTTGTATTATTTCCCTCTGGACTTTAATATCTTCGTCCTTAGAATAGCTTTTTGGTCCTTCTTTAAGTATGTCTTTTAATACTGCGACTGCGTCCTTTAGCCTTTGAAGTGAGGCTTTACTCTGTTCTAAATTCTCTTCACTGAAGTCTATTGGAGACCTATAATGAGAAGATAAATACCAATATCTAAGGACGTCAGCGCCGTATTTCTTTAATGCGTCTTTCAGAGTAACTATATTTCCTAGAGATTTACTCATTTTTTCTCCTCTAATATTTAAGAATGCTACATGCATCCAGTATCTTACCCATGGTTTTCCTGTTAATGATTCTGTTTGAGCTCTTTCGTTCTCGTGATGTGGAAATATTAAGTCCATCCCACCTCCGTGTATATCGAATTGCTCTCCAAGGTATCTAGTGGACATCGTAGAGCATTCTATGTGCCAGCCAGGCCTTCCTTTACCCCAAGGAGAGTCCCAATAAGGTTCTCCGGGTTTCCAAGCCTTCCATAAGGCAAAATCGTATGGGTGCCTCTTTTCTTTAACAAATTCTTCTCCTTGATTCCATTGATCCTTCTTTGTGTTTGATAGTTCACCGTAATGAGGATAGGTGTCTACGTCAAAATATACGCTTCCGCTAGGTGCTACATATGCATGGCCTTTATCTATTAATCCTTGGACAAAGTTGATGATTTCCTTTATGTGTTGTGTAACTCTTGGATGTAAATCAATTTTAACCTTTAATAACGATAGATTTTCTAAATAATCCTTTGAGTAATAATCTACAATCTCTTCCCAAGATTTTCCTGTCTCCTTTGCCCTATTAATTATCTTATCATCTATATCTGTTATATTTTGAATTCTTATTACATTATATCCCTTAAGTCTTAAGTATCTAACTATTGCATCATATGCAACGAAAGTTCTACCATGGCCTATGTGAACGTAGTCGTAAACTGTAGGTCCGCAAACGTACATTTTGACTATTCCGTTTTCTACTGTCGAAAAATCCTCAAACTTTCGTCCTAAAGTATTGAATACTCTAATCACAAGTAAAAAGATGTAAACTATCCTTTAAATATAACAGATGTACGCTCTCTACACTTTGGAATAATACTAAGCTTTTCTGGATTTTCCTTTAACGTGTCTGCTAGGTAGATGGAAGTTAAACCAGCAAGCAACACCAACGAAGATATGTTCTTTAATTTAGATGATGATGGAGGTATTATTCTTTCAGCATTAAGAACGCCTGCTGTAACGTCATCAATGCTTTCATTACCTATAACTATTGGCAAAAGTAAGTCTTTTCCTCTAACATAGCTTTCTACCTCATTGTGGTTAACTTCTGGTATTTCACCGTAAAAAGCGGGAGATTTTGCATTTTCATTTATTTCTTGTTTAAACCTTATCGCTATAGGGAAGTAAGTTGAAGCATAAAAAACTGGAATTTTACCTATAATCTTAGTAGATAATTCTTTTCCAAGATCCTTATATTTTTCTTTATTTTCTATTACTCCTTCTTTCAATTCATCTAAATTTATCTTATTTATTGAAACTGTTGACAAGATTTTTAATAAAGGCGTTATAAGTACTGGGAATGAGTATCTAGTTTGGGATAAGCCTTTAACCTTAATAAAATATATCTTTTCCTTGTGATCTTCTGCAATTTTTTCTAGATTTCCGTCGGAGGATATTACTACTATTTTTGAGCCTTTTTCTAATCCTTCTTTAACCGCTTGTATAGTTTCACTGGTTGTGCCGGAATAGCTCATGGCTATTAGGGTTGTATTTTCGTCAACTTTCCTAGGTATGCCAGTAATTGCCCTATAGTCTACATTATAATCCAAGATCTCCGCTATCTTACCCGGTATATAACTTCCTCCCATTCCAGTAAATATTACTTTATCGGTTTTTATTTCGAAATTTATTTCTTTAGCTTCTTTTATAGCTTGATCAAAGAGCGAATCCCATTTTAGATAATTTTCAAGCATTCTTTATCGCCAAGGATATACTAATTGATGGAGGATTCGATGTGATATTTACGTTAACACTATCTAATCCAAACTGTTTCATATTATGTTTAAAAGTAAGTACAACATCAGAAATTATTTGCGAGATGCAATCAAGTAGATCTTGTACGATCTTACTAAATTTCTCGTTTGACAACATGGAAAGAACAGAAGGTTGCATTATGTAAGCATACATTAAATTAGTTCTTTGAATAAGTTGGAAAAAGTCTGAGATCGCTTTATCGTAATTATTTTCAGAAGTGCTTTTATCAAAGTTACTTACTAATTCTTCTTCTTTATCTACTTGTTCCTTAATAAATTGTAATATTCCCTGCTCAGCTATACTTAAATTAGTTTCACTTAAATTATTTAATTCTTCTCGTAGAGAACTTATCTTGTCTTTGGCTATCATGAGTACTCATAATAAAATGAAATATAAATCCTTAATCTTTAGGAATAATATGGACAAAGTAGTAGTCTTAGGTGGCGGAGCTGCGGGAATGAGTGCTTCTTCAAGAGTAAGAAGACTTAATCCCGAGGCCGAAATTACCGTTTTTGAAGAAACTAAAATGGTAAGCCATGCACCGTGCGGAGTTCCCTATTTCGTTGAAGGGCTTTTTAATGACGAAAACTTATTTATGACTTATACGCCTTCTTTCTTTATAGAGAAAAGGAAGATAAATGTTAAAATAAACGAGAAAGTTGAAGAAGTAGACTTATCCTCTAGGGTTGTAAAAGTTAACGAGAACGGAACAAGGAAAAACGTAGAGTTTGACTACTTGGTCATAACTTTAGGTTCTAAGCCTAAAAAAGTGAAGGAAGAAGGGGATAGAATATTTTATGCACACCACCCAGCAAATGCCGTAGAATTAAGAAAGGCTCTTTGGAGTTTAAATAAAATAGCAATTATAGGTGGAGGAATTCTCGGAGTAGAAATGGCTGAAGCTCTTTCCAATATAGGTAAGAAAGTAATACTCATTCACAGAGGAGGATATGTCCTTAATAAAATGTTAGATGAAGATATGGGTAAAGTAATTACCTCAAGTATGGACGTAGAGCTAAGATTAAATGAAAGTTTAGAAGAAATTAAGGAAGGAGGAAGAGTAGTAATTACAGACAGAGGAAAGTATGAAGTAGACGGTACGTTAATAGCTATAGGCGTTGAACCTAACGTCGACTTAGTAAAAGATCAAGTCAAAATTGGAGAGACCGGTGCAATATGGGTAGATTCTCATATGAGGACTAGCGTTAGGAATGTTTATGCAGCAGGAGATGTAGCAGAGAGCATTCACATGGTAACTAAAAAACCCGTATGGATGCCTTTCGCTCCAGTAGCTAACAAGATGGGTTTCGTAGCAGGCAGTAATATCGCAGGTAAGGAAATGGAATTTCCTGGCGTAGTTGGAACGATGATAACTAAATATAAGGATTACTTTATAGCAAAAACTGGTATTTCTGAGGCTGAAGCTAAACGTTACGGAATTAAAGTTTATTCAGCAATGATAAAATCTAAGACTAGGGCAAGGTACTATCCTGGAGGAAAAGACATTTATGTAAAACTCATTGCAGAAGAGGGAAGTAATAAGGTAGTTGGAGGGCAAATAATAGGCGGAGAAGAGGTATTAGGAAGAATAGATATGTTAGCTGCAATTATTATGAAAGGATTTACAGTTGAAGAAACGTTTTTCGTGGAGATGGGATATTTACCGGCCATAGCAACAGTATGGGATCCAGTGATAATTGCAACTAGGCAATTAATGAAGGCTGAATAGGTATTACGCCATATTTAAATATTTCGATTATTAAACATTAATAGAAGATGCAATCTCAGCAAAATATTATGGAAATACTCAATAGCATTGTTGTAAATTATGTTTCGAAATATCTGACAATCACTTCCCTTGATGATTATGTAGAGTTAAACAGTACTACTTCTCCTTCTGTTTTAGAGAATGAGGATATATTCTTTGAAGTTCATCCTTCTTCATTCACTCAGGAAATTTACGCAGTAGATGGAAGTAGCAGGAGCTTTGTATCTGGCAAAGGCATAATAAGCGTCTCAGCTGTCGCGATTTCATCCTCCTCAATTCCTATTTATGGAGTTTATCCTTCTTTAGATGGAGAAAAAGAGCTAGAATTAAAAGAACCTTTTATAGCCGTAGCTTCCTCAGTATCCGAGAATTCTAAAATCGACCCTTACCTATATTTTGGCCCTTATGTCTCTCCAATTTCCATAACAGGAGATCCTTTTTATTCAACTGAAGGATTTGAGGTTATAGAAAGCGAAATAAGATCAGTATTAGAAACTAAGGCGCTAAACGTTGTTAAAGGCAAAGGTAAAATAATAGTTGATGGCCCTCTTTTTCCTTCCTATTTGTATTTAACTTCAAAGTTTAAGGAAAAAATTTTGGAAGAGAGAAAAAAGATAATAGATAGTAATTTTATAGGTATAGTGAAAAGATTAGATAAATCTAGAGGATTAATTGATTCGATAGATGATAGAACAAGGTCAATAATTTACCAAAAATTTAGGATTGACCCAAAAATATTCCTCTCCGACGAGTCCTTTATACTTCATCTTGTAAGGTTTAATTATTCGCCACCTTACAAAATTCTTGCATTAGGTCCTTTCTCTAAGAGAATATGTAATAACATAACTGTCTATATGTATTACTTGATTATTCCTTTTCATCCTTACGTTTCCAAATTCTCTATCTTAAGAATAGAAACTTTAACTAAAGATCCAACAATTTTGGGGATGATAGCATCTATGGGGATAACAAAAGACGGAATCCCACCATTATTAGCTTTGGCAGACTTTAAAGCAAAGAAAACCAGTTTAGCTCTCTATAGATACATAGTATCAATAGTAGAAAGGCTAGGAATTCAGGCTAGCTTTTATAGTAGGCTATCTGGTGAGCTGGCTTGACCAGCGATGAGTTAATCAATAATATTAAAGATCGAGTTGATAAAGCAAAAGCTTTAGCAATAACGCTAGGTAGTATTATAGGAAAAGTATCTCCAAATTCTCCAAATAAAATAGACGAGGAAAACTATACAGTTAACGTTGTTGTAGATCCTTATACTTATTATAAATACTCATTTTTAGGTAGAATAGGAGTTTTTCTTGGAGCAATAGATATAAAAACACTTTATTTCATATTATTAAGAGTAATAGGATACGAGAGAAGTGATGTAAAATCGTTTCTTTTTGATAATAATTTTGTGAGCAACGTTGAGGAAGAAACTCCAGGAACTTTGATAAATAACGTTACACTAAAATGCGAAATGTTAACTAAAATAGATATACTTTCATCATCTGAACCATCTCCTGCAGATATTGTAATAGAACCTCAGTCTCCAGTTATTTTACCAAATGCTGACTTGATAGAGAGGTCATTAAGCCTTAATAGAGGGCTATTAAAAGTTGGGATTTTGGATTACCTAGATCTAGATGTTAAAGTTAGCTTAAGTCTAGACGATTTAAATTATCATGCATTAATTATAGGAACTACTGGAGCAGGAAAGACTTCCTTCATAAAGGACTTAATTTCCGGTTTGTATATGATAGGCGAGGAAGGCACAAAAGTATTCATATTAGATGCTACTGGTGATTATTACCACATTTTCCTACCCCCAGACTTTACAGATAAAGGAGTAAAGCAGGGTATTGCAGAATTTGAGAAATTGTATGGCAAATTAAATAAACTAGAAACAGATGTAATATTCCCCATAACAAAGAGTTGGATCAGAAAATACGCTAAATCTGGAAAGATAGAATCTATTACTTCGGCATATCACGAGTTATACGTTAAACCTCTTTTGGATTACCTTGATATGAAAGGCCTTAAAGTATATTCCTCAGTTATAGGAAATCAAATAATTTTGTCAAATAGCCAGTGGAATTCAAAGATAAATCTTCATCCCTTTTTCTTTAGGTATCGAGACGTTAGGAAAATCTTATATAAACTTAATCCTTACTTCAGTGAGCAAGCATCTCATTTCCTTAAAATATTTTCCTCAAGCAAGGAAGCTAAGGAATGTAAAACTTTAGAGGAATTAATAGACTTACTGGACGATTCTGAGTTTGATAAGTTTAAATTACACAAGAGTACAAGGGAAAATATTCTAAGGGGATTATACTTACTTAGAGAAACTGAGCTGTTTGACTTAAGGGCTCAAAGAGACCTTTTAGTTAATGTAGTGAAAAATTCTGGAAATTTAATAATTTTCGATATTTATAACGGAGAGTTAGATGACCTCTCTCAAAAGATACTGACTTACTACTTCCTAGATAGATTATTCGCATTTAGGGAAAGGCAAATGAGGGAAGGCAATATTAAAGGAAGATTTCTAATAATTATAGATGAAGCTCATAGATTCTTCCCATCAAGTAAAGGCGGTGAAGAAGATACTAATTACGTAAAGAGAGTTGCAGGGAAAATAGCCACAATGATGAGGTTAGGAAGAAGGAGAAAAATAGGATTCATATTTTCTACTCACAATCCTTCTGATTTGAGCGATATAATTGTTCAATTAGCTAATACAAAGTTTATTTTCCGTATAAGTAAAGAAATTGCAGAACAGCTGGGTTTAACGCCCACAGAGGCTAAAATGCTTAGTTGGGAAAGAAACGGTGTTGCTTATCTAATTTCACCATGGTTGAGACAAGGGAAAGTAAAAATTAAAGTTCCTGTTCCACCACCTATAGGACATTATGACTTGTCAAAGACGTGATAAAAATGATTAAAGAAGAACTTCTTTCGTATATAAAAGGAGGTAGAAAGGAGGATTTTCTTAAGAAGGTATTATCAATATTGCCACCATCTGACGACGTTAGTATTTCTTTAGGCAAAATGGGCCTTTACGAATACGTCATTGATAGGAATGGCTTTAGTTTAATTCAAACTGCTGAAGACGAATATTTGCCTTATCTTTCTTCAAACGAAAAAAGGATAGAATTTCGCCAAATACCTAAGACGTTAATAGATAAAATGGATTACGTGAATGTCCTAGAACAACTAAAATCTATTTTAGAGCAGTTTGGAGGAAGAGATAAAAAGTACTCTTCCTTAGCTAAGGAAGTAGGTGAATTAATTGAAGCTCTCAGACACTAAGGTAAGGACTCAGAATATTGTACATTACGAGCAAACAAATTTCATGGGAAGACTACATGGAGGTGATATGCTAAAATTTCTAGTAGACACTGGAATGCTTTCTGCAATAAAAGTTGCAAAGGCTACTAGCGTAATAGCTTCTTTAGACAATGTAGTATTCAAAAAAGGAGCAAATCTAGGTGACATAATTGAAGTAGAGGCTTACGTGGCATATGTTGGAAATACCTCGATGGAAGTTGAAATGTCAGCATATAGAGGAGATGAGAAAATAGTAACTGCAACTGGGGTTTATGTTAAAATAGACGAGAATTTTAGACCACAAAAAGTTGGTGAAATAATAGAATACGATAATGAGGAAGAGAAGGCTATAATTGAGAGAGCAAAGAAAAGAAGACAGAATAGAATAAGAAGTATAAAAAATAATGAAGATCAAACAAAAGGTTTAAGGTTTAGGATAACAAACGGTGTGTATATATCCCCTGACCTAACTTATGATGGTAAAATAATATCTGCAGGCAAACTTCTTAAAATGATGGATGACTTAGGTGGTTCTTTGGCCTTAAAATTCATAGGTTATAAAGGATATGACAAGTATTCAGATACTGTAGTTACTGTTGCAATATCTAACATGAGCTTTTATTCTCCAATAAAGCTCGGGGATATAATAGAAATTAACGCAGGTTTAACTTATGTAGGAAGAACGTCACTTGATGTTTTAATCAATGTTTTCAAAAACGGTAAAGAAAAAGTTACAGAGGCTTACTTCTCATATGTAAGGGTTGATAATGAAGGTAAACCTAAGGAAATGCCTAGATATTATCCAGAGACTGAAGTAGAGAAAAATCTATGGCAGGAGGCTATAAAGAGGAGGAATTTGCAAATCAAGGAGAAAAATCTTTAATTTAACCTAAGTCTTTTCTCATGATGAATTATTTATCCTTAGCAGTGATGATTATAACCTATTCTTTAATAGCTACTAGAGGTCTTACTAAAATACCTCCATGGGCTTCAATGTTTTTTGGAGGAGTCTTAATGATAATTCTAGGAGTATTAACTCCAGAAAAAGCCTTATCAGCAATTAACCTTGACGTAATCCTTTTCCTTATAACTATTTTTACGTTTGCCTCAGCTTTAGAAGTTTCTGGCTTTCTTAAATACGTTGCATACGCTATAATTTCCAAGTTTAAAAGACCAGATAAGGTGCTCTTTAGCGTCCTAGTTACTTCTGGTCTGCTCTCTAATTTAGTTACAAACGACGGATTATCAGCAAGTTGGACTCCAGTAATTTTAGAAATGAAGAAGGAAATGAAAATAGACGAAAAACCTTTCCTTTATGCCTTAGCTTTTGGTGTAACCATAGGAAGCGTTATGTTTCCCACTGGAAATCCTCAAAATCTTTTAATAGCTCTAGATTCAGGGATAAAGAATCCGTTTCTCGTGTTTATTGAGTATTTATCGATTCCTACTTTACTTAATCTTGTATTAACTTACCCAATCTTAAGGCTAATGTTTAGAAAATATTTGCCCAATCTTACGTTTAATCCTGATAAAATAGAGATAGAAAATAAAAGGTTAGCTTATTCATCTTTTATTCTTCTTCTAGTGACTATAGTTCTATTTTTCACATTAAGCTACGTCGGCATAGATATACTTTTAGGCTCTCTTACTACATCCTCAATTTTACTTTTAATATCTCCTGAAAGAAGAGATATTGTAAGAAGAATCGATTGGAGTACCATAATTTTTTTCATAGGTTTATTTATATTTACGGAGGGAATACTCTGCGGAGGCGTAATTGCAGAAATGTCAAAATTTTTACCACCTCCGACTTCAATTCTTCTCATATTCATATCTTCAATTCTATTAAGCCAAATTTTATCAAACGTTCCTCTAGTGGCAATTTACATCCCAATAATGTTTGAGTATCATTCAACTACGATAGCCGATTGGTTAGCTCTAGCTGCAGGGAGTACAATAGCCGGAAACCTTACTTTAATAGGAGCTGCAAGTAATATAATAATTTCAGAAGCGTCAGAAAATAGAGGAGGAAAAGGATTCGGATTTTTCGAATTTATAGCTTACTCATTACCAGTACTTTTATTGAATTCCTCTATCCTTTACTTATTTCTTTTGTTGGAAGCTCCTTGATACTGCAAGTAATTGCATTTCATTAGTTCCTTCTGCTATTTCCATTATTTTCGCATCCCTGTACAGTCTTTCAACTTTAGAACCCCTATTTAATCCGTGACCTCCGAAAATATGTAAAGCAGTTCTAGTAGTTTCCGCAGCAGTAACTGCAGCAAAATATTTAGCCATAGATGCCTCTGTTAATGCCTCAACTCCTTTATCCAAAAGAGAAGCAGCTCTCCAGGTTAAGAGTCTTGCAGCCTCAACTTTTATATAGGCATCAGCTAAGTTAAAGCCTATCCATTCCTGTTCTATTAACGCCTTACCGAACTGTTTTCTAGTAGCTGCTCTATTAATAGCCTCCTCTACTGCACCTCTGGCAATTCCTACTGCTATTCCAGCGTAGCCGTTCCTGCTTATCATCAATGCTTTTATAGCACCTCTAAATGCGTCTCCTTCTTTTCCTATTATTGAATCCTTAGGAATTCTAACGTTGTTAAATTTAACATAAGATACTCCTGCTCCCCTAATGCCCATTAAATCTAACTTATGAATTTCTATTCCGGGTAGTTTAGAATCTATTAGGAGTAGTGAAATCCCGTTCTTGTCCCCGGGATTACCGCTAGTCCTAGCTAAAACAACCATTTTTGTAGAAAATGATGCAGCGCTTGTAAATATTTTCTCTCCGTTAAGCACTAATTCATCTCCATCTGGCTTTGCTGTAGTTTGAAGTGCTCCTAGATCTGAACCTGCAGCGGGTTCAGTTAAAGCTACAGCATAGATCTCTTTTGCTTTTACGCCTCTTTCAATCCAATCTTTAGCAGAGTCTCCCCCTACTGACACAAGTAATTGCAACGCATTAAGCTGAGTATGAAGGCTATGGGAAGCCCCTCCGCTTTCGCTTCCTAATTCCTCAGTTGCAATTGCAAAAGCAATTTCTCCTAAACCTAAACCACCATATTTCGTTGGTATTTTCATGCCTAGTAAGTCCATTTCTCCGAAGTCCTTAACTATTTTATCTCCTCCGTCGTTAGTTTCGTCCATGGTCTTCGCGTAATCTTTTACAACTTTTTGTGTATAGTCCCTTACTTTATTTCTATACTCTTCTAATTCTTTTGAAAGTTCAAACATAAATCTCGTTATATAAAGAGTATAAGCAATATTAAATCTTATCTTATGGAAGTAATAATTCCTTGTTACAGTTTTTATTTAGGAGACATCTGGGATAGATTTAAAACCTGCAATAGCACAAATGATCATAAGGGGTATCTAGCCCTAGACAGCCCCGCAGAGGGTAAGGATGAAGAGGGTTTCCTGCCGTGTTGATATATTTTCTTCAAATTATTTTAACATCAATAATGCTTATCCACGTTTCTATCCTGGATTTAAAATATAGAGAAGTGGATTTCAAAATTTGGTTAATTTACCTTCCTTTGGTTGTATTCTTTATTTTTTACGTGCATAGGATTGATTTATTCCTTTATTCCTATTCTCTAGGAGTTTCTGTTTTTGTCCTTTATATGTTTTATAAACTTTCCCTCATGGGAGGAGCCGATTTAATGGCTATTTTAATTATAGGCTTATCAAATCCATCAGTTTATCCATTATTTTTCCCAACTTTTTCAGAGTTAGGAATGGAACCACTAATAGTTATTCTATATTCTTCAATCTCAGTCTTCCTAGTTAGTTTATATAATTTAGTAAAATATTTCAAATATACAAAGGGAATGCCGTTTAGCAAGAGAATAATCCTAGCTTTAAGCGCTAAAAGAATAAAAGTTAAAGATTTCCTTAACTCTAGCTTTCTTTTTCCTCTAACTCAAGTTGATGATAACGGTAATGTAACTCTTAGGAGCACTTTCTCAATAGAAGAGGACGATAAGGAATGGAAGCAAAAGTTCAGGAAATTAGTTGAGGAAAGGAGGATTAGCGAAGATTCGTATATTTGGGTTGCGTGGGGTGTTCCAGTTCTTCCTTTCATGCTAATAGGCTATTTATTGAGTCTCGTCCTAGGTTTTCCATTTACATGAGAACTAATAAACCTCAAAAATAATTTTTACTTGGGTTGTATGTATCTAGAATAAAAATTATAGCAGAGAGTTCTAACGAACTTGCTAAGAAGGTCAGGAACAGCTTAGATGAGTTAGGATATTTTATAGTAGATAATAAAGAGGAAGTACAAGTTTATTTTTATCCGATAGAGGAAATTATTTATAGAGTAAAGAAGTTCTCTACTAAAACTCCAGTAATAATAGGCGTAACTGATGACGGTAGCTACGTTATTCCCTTGTTCAAAGAAAAATGCGGTGGTTCCTTTATAGCTGGAATGATAGCTGACCTTTTGGGCTCTCAGCTAATTTTAACCTCAAGAACTTCCCAACAAGGCGTCTATAGTATTCAGGAATTTGCTTGGATTAATGGTTTAGAAATTATAAATAGAGAGAAAATCGATGAATTAGAGAAAAAACTGCTAAATTCAGGAAAGCTTAAGGTCTATTCTAATATAGATATTCATACTGTTGAAGGATATGAATTGACAAGGAAGGAAGAAGATGCTGACATTATAATTAAAACAGATACTGAGGAAGAAGATAAGGAAATTGGCGATAAAAAGATAATAATGAAGCCTTTATCTTTGGTAATAGCTTTATCATATTCTAAGGACACTCCTAAAGAAGCTATCTACTATTCCATTATTTCCACACTGAAATCTATAAACATTCTTAGGAGTACTGTAAACTTCATAATTACCTCAGAATCTAAAAACGGGGATAAGAAAATTCAAGACGTTGCAAAGTCCTTTAATTCTACGGTTATTTACGTAAAGGAGAAGCAACCATGCGAGCCTTCTCTAGATTTTGTTAATGCTAGAGTAATATTAAAGAAAACTAAGAGAGCCTACGGAGTACTAACATGCTTAGGAGTAAAATAAAATAAAGTAAGAGACAAATGTAAGAAGATAACATGAAAATCTATAATCAAGTACTTGACGATTACGTAGAAATTAGGAGACCTTTAAAAAAGATAGTAAGTCTCGACCCTGCTACTACTGAAACATTGTTTTTCTTAGGTTTAGGGGATAAAATTATAGCTACTGACGCTTTTAGTTACAGACCAGAAGAGGCAAGGAAATTGCCTAAAATAGGCAGTTATACTCACGTAAAGTTAGACTTTTTAGAGGAAAACAAGCCGGATTTAATATTCTCTACTATGGGTGCTCAGAAGGATTTAACTAAAAAATTGATCAATATGGGCTTTACAGTTTATCCTATGCAAGTAGCAACTAGCGTAAGTAAGATCATAGATAATGTAATTATTATAGCCGAAGTAGTGGACAGAAAAAATGAAGGAAGGGAATTAGTAAATACGTTAAGGAAGAAAATTGCAGAAAACTATAATCCTGGAAATATAAAAGTTTACGTAGAATTCGATTTGGGAGGACCAATAACTATGGGTTTTCCTAGTCACGTTAGTGACGCAATTTCTATAGTTGGAGGAAAAAATATTTTCGACGACAAGGATGAGGCATATTTTATTCCTGACGATAAAGAAATCTTGAATAGGAATCCAGATTTATTTGTCTATGAACCAAAAAGGCTTACAGACTATGAGAAGGAAAGATTTCTAAAAAAGATGGAAGAAAGAGGCTTACAACAATTTAGAGATAGGCTAGTATTTACTAAAGGCGATTATTTAGCTCACATGGGCCCTAGTTTTATCTTAGATTCAATACCTTGGTTAAGGTCACTTCTTACGTCTCTTAATAGATAATAGCTCGTAAATAAGAGAAATGAACGCCAAAGCTATTCCACCCACAGCTATTATTTCCATTATTGTAGTTATTATTCCAAGTCCATTATAAAAGCTGGTAATAAAACCTGCGTTGAAAATTCCGTAAGTATATGTAACATTTTGAGGAGTGCTTTCGTCATTTACAATTACCATACTGTAATTCCCTGGTGACAGGATTAAGCTAACCATACCCTGCTTATTGCAAACAACATGAAATGGGGGCGTTCCATTAATTATTGATATATTTGCATTACCAGACTTTATGAAAGCTATAATGGAATTATTCTCTTTAGTAATGTTAAATGTTAAAACTATCTTACCTGCATTCGCGGGAAGAGTGACAGTTGAATAATGTTTAACATACTGATTGTTAACTATTGAATAATTTGGGAAATATAATGGTAAGAGTAGTAATCCAGCTAATCCTATTAGAAAAATTATAACACCCACGAGGATTACCTTAAAATTCATAGCGTGTTATTCTATAATCAAGTTTTTATAACTATTCTAAACATTAAGCATATGGCTGATCAAGAAATTAGTTGAGGTATTGGACACAACATTAAGAGATGGAGCACAAACTACTTCTGTATCTTTCACGTTAAATGATAAAATAAGGATAGCACTAGCTTTAGACGACCTAGGAGTGCATTATATTGAAGGAGGATGGCCCGGGTCAAACCCTAAAGATGAGGAATTCTTCAAGGAAATAAGTAAATATTCACTAAAGGCTAAAGTTGCGGCCTTCGGTAGCACTAAGAAAAAAGGAGTAAGAGCTGAGGAGGATAAGAACTTAAATGCAATAATAGACTCCGGAGTAAAGGTTGCAGTACTTTTCGGCAAATCCTGGACCCTCCACGTTACTCACGTCTTAAAGGTAAGTAAAGAAGAAAACCTAGAGTTAGTATATGATAGCATAAGGTACTTAAGAGACCATGGATTGGAAGTAATTTTTGATGCAGAGCATTTCTACCAAGGTTATAAAGAAGATGAAGAATATGCCCTTGAAGTAATAAAAACTGCCGAAGAAGCTGGAGCTTCTGTAATAGCTCTTGCAGATACTAACGGAGGTACATTACCTCATGAAATTTACGAAATTACGTCAAGGGTAGTAAAAGAGCTGAAGGTAAAAGTAGGGCTTCACATGCATAACGATTCTGGCTGTGCTGTTGCAAATACTTTAATGGGAGTTCTTGCAGGGGCTAGGCACGTACAAGGTACAATAAACGGCTTAGGAGAGAGGACTGGTAACGCTGATCTAATTCAAGTAATTCCGAATCTGCAACTTAAAATGGGTTTTAGAGTAATTCCAGATTTAACGAAATTAAAAGGAGTATCTAGATTGGTTTATGAACTTTCTGGACTGCATCCTAATCCGTATCAACCATTCGTTGGAGATAATGCGTTCTCTCATAAGGCAGGAGTTCACGCTGACGCAGTAATGAAAGTTCCTAGAGCTTACGAGCATATTGACCCAACGTTAGTAGGCAATCAAAGGAGGATAGTGATATCTGAACTAGCAGGCTCTTCCAACTTGCTGAACTATCTAGAAAAAATAGGGATAAAAGTAGATAAAAAAGACGAAAGACTAAGAAAAGCATTACAAAAAATTAAGGAAATGGAAAATAAGGGTTACAGCTTCGATTTAGCTCCTGCCTCTGCAGTACTTCAGATTTTGAAAGAACTCGGAATTTACACAAAGTTCATTGACTTGCAATATTGGAAAGTTATAAACGAAAGCGGAAACTTATCACTTGCTGTAGTTAAAGTAAATTCTCAATTACAGGCATCAGAAGGCGTAGGGCCCGTTAACGCTTTAGATATGGCAGTAAGAAATGCCTTACAAAAGGTTTATCCAGAGCTTTCACGCGTAAAATTAATAGATTATAGAGTAGTATTGCCCGGAGAAATAAAGAACACTGAAAGCTTAGTTAGAGTGACTATAGAATTTACTGACGGTAAAGATAATTGGAGAACGGAAGGCGTTTCAACTAGCGTGATAGAGGCCTCAGTTATAGCCTTAATAGACGGTCTAGATTACTATCTCCAGGTTAGCAAGAAGTTAAAAACCGAAATCCTCAATTAATAGTGTGAACTGGGATCCTGGAGCAGCTTCGGTAAATAAAGGAAAGTTTTACACTTTAATGAGGTTTCTTAGGATAGAGCAAACTCTATTTAGCTTACCAATGGCTTATCTAGGGGCTTTCGTGGCAATAAGAGGAATACCACCAATACAAACTCTCTTCCTCATTTTCTCGGCCCTCTTTTTCTTAAGAATTGCCGGAATGACTAATGATAATTTAGCGGATAGAGAAATTGACGCTAAAAACCCTAGGACTAGGACTAGGCCTTTAGTTACTGGAGCAATAAAAGTGTGGGAAGCTAAAGCTCTAATAATAATAGGATTAGCGGGTTTTTTCATTTCAGCATACTTCGTTAATATTTGGGCTTTTGTTCTTTCTCCTTTAGTAGCATTAATAGTAATGACTTATCCTTACATGAAAAGGTATACAGCCTTTGCTAATTACCACCTTGCTTCAATACAAGGACTAGCAGTATTTAGCGGTGCAGTAGCCAGTGCTGGACTTTATTATCACTCATTATATTGCGTTTTAAAAGCTGTACCTTGGCCATTCGTAATAGCTACCATATTCTGGGCTTTAGGTTTTGATTTATATAACCACATTCCTGATGCAGAATTTGACAAACAAATGGGTTTGCACAGCTTCGCTGTTTTACTGGATGGTTTTGCATTAAAATTTGCGGGCTTAAATCAGCTTGCTTCAGTAATTTTAGACTTTTTGGCAGACTTTATGTACAATTTAGGCCCAATAGCTTATGCATCTACAATTGCTCACGGATTAATAATGGCTTATGCCTACTTCTTAGCTAATAAAGGAAACTTTGGTTCTGCGTTCTATTATAATATTTACTCTTCAATAGTTCTCGGTTTAGGGATAGACATAGATGTACTTTTAGGCATACCTAAATTTTTTTAGATTAACTATATAGATTAATCTTGGGTCGGGTAGGGTGGGGAGTCCCGCCGCCTCCTGTTCCCGCATGGCGTAAAGCGGGCACCAGTAACTCCTATTCCACGACACGTGGCAGTCTACGGGCCGGGCCGAACAATGAAGGCCGCCCAGTAGGGCTGGCGGCTATGGTCTCCTCCTCTGGAGGGAGGAGGGGAACCATACTTGCCGGGGGAATCTGCTAGATCCGGAAGGGGGCAGCAGTACCCGGACGTCAGCGCTTACTGGTCACCGGCCAGAGGTAGGCTCGGGGTAAACCCTAGGCTGTCGGCGGTCGTGGAATAGGGGGTCCGACCCATGAAGAGTTGGAGGGCTACTGAAAAATGATGTTTTTGCTAGACACTGATATAGCCAAAATTTTACTATTGATTGGATTATAACTCAAAGTACTTCAAGTCAGCAGCGCAAGGATTCTTCACCGTTCATAAAAGCGCGGCGTCATCACTAAATACTTATAGATTAAGGTAAGATTTAAATGCTAATATCCTATGTTGGTACTCTTTAATCGGCCTTCATCTAAAGAGCCCAAGTCCATCATATATTACGATCTTATCTTCCAACATCTTTTCTACAATTTTATCTTTTAATTCATCCTTGGATAGAACTATTATATCTGCCGAAAATCCTCTCTTTAGTTTATAAATCTCGTAAGCCTCTTTCGTTTTATCTTCAACTCTTTCTAGGAAGATCATAAGATCATAATCGCTGGAAGGCCAGTAATCTCCTCTAGCCCTACTACCGAATAATACTATGGTAACTTTGCCTTCATATTTTTCTTTTACCTTTTCTACAAAATTTTCAACTACTTTCTCCACAAGATATTAAAGCTCTTAAAGGAAAAAGGCGTTGTGGTAGAAAAGTTTTGGTTTAACAAGAGTGACGAATTTTATTCTATAGCTAAAGAGATGGCTGAGAGAGGGCACTATTGGTTTTCATGCTTTGCTTCTCAACAAAGTGTAGAATTCCTATTAAAAGGAATAGAAATGAAATACACTGGATCTCATACTTTCACTCACGACCTTAGTGAACTCTTGCAAAAAGTAGAGAAAATCCTAGGAGTAAAGGCAACAGAAGAAGTTTATCAAGCTTGCGATTTTTTAACTCCACACTACACTATTTCTAGGTATTCCATGGTGACAAGTTACGATAAAAGGAAAGCTTTAGAGTGTATCAAGATGAGCGAAATTGTAAGGAATTGGGTTAATTCTCAAATAAAGCCTTAATATGCACTTTTTGGAAAATTTCATATGGCTCAAGCAGAATTCGTATTTGAGGAGACTGTAAGAATTTACGATACCGATACTCAAGGAATAGCTCATTATGCTTCTTATTATCGGTTTTTCACTAATGCTATAGAAAAATACATGCAGGAAAAGGTTGGGATAAAATATCCTATAGTGAACGACGACCTTTGGTTCGTAATAGTTGAATCTCACGCTGTATATAAGAGACCCCTAAGGCTAGGAGATAGAATTTCAGTAGTTCTTTCACCAAAAGCAGTATCAAAGAAGATTATACGCTTTGATATGAATATCTTTAAGGACGGAGAAAAGACTACAGAAGGTTACGTAGTTCAAGCCTCAATAAATCCTAAGACGTGGAAAGCTATAGAGTTGCCAGACGAATTAATTGCAAGAATAACTACAATTTAGAGAATTTAACATATTGAACGTATTTTCTATAAAAATTGCCGTAATATAGTGAGATTTCCCCAACTTTCTTATCGCCTTTCTTTACATCGTAAGTAAGCTTATTTAAGCCCTTATCGTAAGACAAGGTAGGCCCTTCAACCTTATATCCTTCTGCAGAAGCCTTAGTAATAATTTCGTCTAATTCAGAAAAGAATTCTTCTCTTGTGCAATCAATTTCCTTTCCTTGTTGAAGGAGTTCTGAAATTGAGGAATTATTTAGTATTTCCTTTAACATAAGAATAAATAGCTCAGAAGATTAAAAAGAGAATCATTTTCTACTCCATATCGTTCTCCCATTTCTCCTAATTTCAAGGACTCTGTGAATCGGTATTACTGTTTCTCCATCAGTCAGATAAATATAATAATTATCAACTCTTTCAATCTTATCAAAAGGAATTTCGGCATTGACTGTAAATCTATCAGAGATTACTAGAGTGAACTCTGAAACCTTGTCCCTGTATTTCCATAATACCATGTTTATTGCATCTTTAATTCTAGTCAATAAGTGCAGATTATAGAAATAGATAATAAAGATTATTAGGGATGCTATAGGAATCATATAATTTAGTTAATTGCATAATAATTTTATTTAAATAAATTAATTTATAAATTCAAATTACGCATTAGTTGAGCACTTTTGGCTTTTAAAATTCAGAATTAGTTGACAATAATTAATAATGATATTTTTATTAAAGATTTTCATTTCAACATATTAGATTTAGAAAAATGTTAAAACCACACTCTTATGTTACTGTTCTGATCTAAATAAATTTTAAGAGCTTAAGGAGTTAAAATAAAAAACTGCTTAATAGAATATTACAACTAGGATGTAAAACATGATGTACACAGTAATAAGGTGCATTATGCTACAGAGGTCGTAGGCTATGAAGTATTGTCCAAAAGAGTAAATACTAACTTATATTAATACAGACATAGGAAGAAAATTAGTGATAAACCACTTTCTAAAGCAAGCTGAAAAAAGAGGTGAATAAAGAACTTAAGAAGATGTTTATATTTAATTCTTCTCTAATAATAGCTGAAAATGCAAGCGGATATTTATTTTTATGGAAGCTTTTAGAATCTTATCCTCCAGTAGTAGCATTTACATTATCTTTCCTTCATACATATATTTCGCCTATTGTTGATCTAGTAGTATCTCCAATAGTAGATCAAATCAGGAATAAGCCAAATTCGTTATATATAGCGGAAATTGCAAGACGAGCTGGAGTAAATATTACACAAGTAATTGGAGCTTTAAGAGGAATCAATAACAAACAATATAAGCCAGAATATTCTTTATTATCATTAGAGTTAGTTTATGAGATCAGTGGTGGGAATCGCAAATTATATAAAATATCTCCTAAAGGCATTCTGATTTTATCTTAATTAGAATCGCAGAGGTATTATATTAATGAGAGAAATTATTAATATACAGAATTTAACTAAAGTGTATAAGAATGGAGTAATTGCTCTCAAAGGGTTAAATCTCAAAATATATGAAAATGAGATTTTTGTGATATTAGGCCCAAATGGAGCGGGTAAGACAACCTTACTTTACATCATTTCCACAATAATGAAACCCACTGAGGGTATTGTGAATATATTGGGCTATGATGTTACAAAGAACCCGGGAAAGGTTAGGGAGTTAATAGGCTTTGCTTTCACCGAAGTTACGCTCTTCAACACTACAGTGTATAAGGCTTTATGGGCTCATGGGAGAATTTACGGTATTCCAAAGAATGAATTAAGGCAGAGGATTTTAGATTGTTTAAATGAACTTGACATTATTAACAAGGCTGATACAATAATCTGGGAATTATCCAGCGGGCAGAGGAAAAGGGTCGAGATCTGTAAGGTAATAATCCAGAGGCCTAGAATAGCCATATTCGACGAGCCTACAATCACGGTAGACATAGATGGCAAGCACAAAGTGTGGAGCTTAATTAAGAACTTGAAGAAATACGGGAGCACGGTGATTATTGCAACTAACGACATTTATGAGGCTGAATATTTAGCCGATAGAGTAGCAATACTGAATAAGGGGGAGTTGCTAACAGTAGGTTCAATGGAGGAATTGAAAAAACCTTTAGGTAACGAAGTTCTTGAACTCGAAGTATCTGACCCAAGTGTAATAAATAAAATTAATCGGTTTGGGCGAATTATAGTATCGGGCAACTACGTGAGACTCTATTCCGATAAGTTGCAAGACGTGATCAAGGAAATTTCAACACTTGGGGGTGTTGTCTCGATTAGGAGACTTAACGTTACGTTAGATGACGTCTTTCTCATATTAACAGGAGGTGCAAAACAGTGAGAGTTACTTCTTATCTATACGTCATTTATGCGTACTCAATTTATTTTCTGGGTTCGAGTACTTTATTATCTTTACTTATGTCCTTCATACAGATAGCTGTCAGTACTTTAACTACAATAGTATTCTTAATTTTACTTTTACCTACTTACAAATCCTATATATTTGTGGGCGGATCAACAGTCATGCTTCTACTCTCCTTAAAAAACTATGTATCAGATACAATAGGTTGGGATTTAAAGATGAATAAAAATTATTTGTTGATATTACCCATTAATAGACATTTAACACCCTTCATAATAATGCTAGGTTTATCAATTTATTTTGTCGTATTATACATCCCGATCTATTTTATTCTGGCTTATTTCTTGAATTTACTAGCCTTATCAATTTATTTGTTACCAATGCTAGTGTTAGTAAATGTAGTGTTAATGTCTACAATACTCGTTACTACAGTTGCACCTAAACGTTATTGGGAATGGTATTCTGTAATTCCTACAGAGATAATTATTGGTTTGATTTCTTACTTCTCAAGTGCACTAATACCTACTAAAGGTAAAATTCTTGATCAAATAGTAATTTACAACCCATTTTATTATATTATAGCTATTATAAGACAAATATTGGGGTTAGAAGAACTTAATCTGTTATATTTTCTCATATCTGCCGTGGTCATCTTAGCTCTGATATTAATAACTATTGTAGTGTATGATAAGGCTGAAGGGGGCAGTTTTAGATGATATTGTCGCGATATTTTTATATAGTCCAGGTTAAAACAGTTGGAGATCTAAGATCTAAAGAGATATTATGGATAATATTACCCAATATTTTCATAGAATTATTTTTCCTATTTTTTGTAGGAGGAATTATAGGTAGTGCGTATCAGTTTTATGTAGCTATTGGGACTACAATCAACAATTACATATCTATGTTGCTGAGTATATCGTATAATATCTTCTTGGACTACTTCTCGGACTCAAAGCGTAGTAGTTATGAGTTGTTACTTTCAAAAAGTAACATGGAATTCGCGTTAGTATTTAACATGCTTCCATCATATTTAATATCAACTATTATTTCTATACCCTCTCTAATTTATATCGTATATTATGACGCATTGAAAATTGTGTACGTGATGTTCGTTAACCTACTCATTTACTTGGTGTTCACTCCTTTCCTCGTAAGATTAGGGTTTCTCATAGACGATATAAAGAAAGTATTTATATTCAGAGTATTTAACTTATACCTTACTAGATTAAATGTAGCAATAATCCCTTCCGGCAAATTACTCACAATTATTCCCTTTACCCTCGCGGTTCCAATAATATATAATCCAGTTTCAATTCTAATACAATTATTAGTTCATTTATAGATTAATAAAGAATTAAGAAAACAGTTGTTTAGAATGATAGATAATCCTTAACACAATAGAAATGACAGCGATGTAGATTTATTAATAATTATAAAGAATTTGCCTAAAGATAGCATGCTTAAGAGAATCAGATTATTTGAGACTAAGGTTGAGGATAAGCTAAACTTAGACGAATTCTGGAAAAATGGTTATTATATATCACTTTCACCAATTCTTAAAACGCCAGAAGAGGCGGAGAAAATTTCTCCTCTATATCTAGACATGGTATACGATGCTATAATACTTTATGACAAGAATCAATTCTTCACTAAAATACTACAAAAACTAAAGGAGAGACTTAAGGAATTAGGAGCTGAAAGGGTAAGAATAGGTAAGAAATGGTATTGGGTACTTAAAAAAGATTCGAAATTCGGCGATACAGTTGAACTTTGACTCCTTAGCCTCTTCATATATTTCACAAGCTGAAGAGAGACTAAGCTTAGCTAAAATAGAATATGAAAGAAATATAATATTGTAGTTAGACTTTGTCAAGAATCTGTAGAACTTTTCCTTAAAGCATGTCTTAGACTTATTAATATAGAACCACCAAAATTTCATGATGTAGGCCCTATATTAAAAAATAATGCCGATAAATTTCCGCAATGGTTTAAGGAAAAAATAGACATTTTTGCGTCGTACTCAAGATCTCTAAGAAAAGAAAGAGAATTGTCAATGTACGGTGATGAAGAGACTAATACTCCTCCAGAATAATTCTTAACTAATAATTATGAATTAAAACTAGAAGTCTTGGTGCCGTCGATTAGTATTTATGTATTAGTTCATATTAAAATATTACAATGCTAGAAAGTACTTAATCAATATAAGAGGCTGTAAATCTCTCGGTAAGAAGATTTCTTCTTTTAGTTTAAATCGTGAATAAATTTATAAACAGGAGTTGTTAAATTAAGTTAATGAATTGGAAGGTTATTTTTGGAACAACAATTGCTACAGTAATTCTAATAACTCTCGTGCTCTACTTTTATACACCCATTTCACCCTCTCATTCCTATACATTAACTCCAGACGTTACAATGGGTGAAATAGTTAAGATAACTTCACAAGATTTCGCACCACCTGGAAAAATCGAAATTTACTTTATTAGTTGGTATGGCTGTCCTAATGGCGCTACATCCTCTTGGGCGTTGTATTTACTCCTACAAAAGTACGGAATAGTCGAAGTACAGCCCCACTCATCAAAGTTTGATATAAAAATCGGGTCTGCTATTCCGGGTCTGATATTCCTTAACTATACTCCAAAGTCAAACGTCATCTTTCACTTCCTATACTTATATAACCAATATCTCAACGAGACCACCACTGGAATTCCGATTAATATTTCCACGTATCAAGCTGTGTATTACGGTTTACAAATGATTAAATCTTCAATGCCTCAATGGGTTTATAATATTGTATATTACTATGAAATAGAAAGTAAATTAGTCAATGCCGGTAACGGTTCTGTAGCCTTTTATGCTCACCATCTCGTAACTATTTGTATAATTACTGGGCCTAAAGGCACTTGGATGTTCATATTATACCCTAACCCATTAACGCCCTTAGGCATATTAAAAGACTTAAATGCAACTTCTTTTACTCCTTCACAAGCCGTCAAAGAGGCTAGTAATTTATTAAATGAAATTAATAAGGGAATAGTACCACAAAATATACTACAAGCAGAGGAGAACTTGAACGAGATCATAACGGAGGAGATTGGCTAAGTTAAAACATTTAACTTGTGATAATCTGGTAATATTACTCTTAGAGTGTTTAAGATTATAGTGTCACAGATTTCATAATATGAGGTGTTAACATAACTAATTTTTAGTTATTTCATGCAATTGATCCATTAGCTTTATACTTTTGATTTATCGATTACCAAGTACTTAATCGTGAAAAGGTAAGAAGTCAGTCATTAATAATAATCTACATTTAATTAGATCAACTCTAATTTAAAATGAGTTTAAAGGTAAAGAAGGTGTGGGTTTAAGAATGTTTTTATGTTTGATAATTATCTTAACATTTTATAATATTTCCATCGTATATACCATCTAAATTAAAGTCAGCCCTCTATTTTATATTAAAAAACAATTTTCGAGGTAAAGAAATTATGAAAATGTTTAAGGATTTCTGTAGCTGTAAAATTTGCATAAATGCTAAAGGCCAATTGCTTCTTTGTCATACTTCTATTCGAGACTGTAACGCTTCTACGTAACTACTCGTTATTTTTAATCTAATTATTGTTTTGACAAGTCCTATTTATATAGTATTACCGGAGCAGT
>Ga0080003_1000512_pt1 | contig 25750 bp, 22 predicted proteins | sample JossMetagenome_FD_69206 | JGI IMG/M metagenome (GOLD analysis project Ga0080003, IMG submission 69206) | Hot spring microbial communities from Joseph's Coat, Yellowstone National Park, USA - JC2_E (SPADES assembly) (version 2) | ecosystem: Environmental > Aquatic > Thermal springs > Hot (42-90C)...
CAACGTAACAGACCTTTACTTATCTAAAAACCTTGCAGAGCTTAAAAACAACGGTGAATGTGAATTAAGCAAATCAGTGAAGCAGGGTTTTATTCAGATACCCTTTATAAAATTACTGAAGAATATTGAATACAAAGCACAGGAGGTGGGTATAAACATTCACTGGATAGATGAATCCTATTCTTCTAAATCAAGCTGTATATCAGATGACATAATCAGCATACAGCTGAATAAGCCCAAATCAACTAATGCTTTCAATGGAAGGCGTGTTGAAAGAGGGCTGTTTTTAGATACCTTGCTAAACAAAGTATTCAATGCTGACATTAACGGTGCAGTAAACCACATTAAGATTGCAACAACAAAAAGCTTTGAGTGGCTAAAAAACAGTTTGTTTAAGCTGTGCAACCCAATAAAAATAAAAAGCGACTACGAATTCTGCAGGTTCTTAAAAACCCTGCAGAATAGTGTGTCGGGTAAGTCTGTGCTGTGGGCAAACCAAAGCACAGAGGCGTCGGGGTCTACTGTATGAATAAGCTTTTAACAAAAAATGGTAGACGTAAGTCGACGGTAACAAAAATGCTTGAAAAAGGTTTTGACAAAGAACGCTCTTCAATGATTGATACTTTTAAAAAAGCCAACTACAAAGTAAGCGCAGAAGAACTAGCTGGAGTATTCTACAAATACGCCAAAGATAAACCACTCATTACAGAAGAAGAGATAGAAAAAGCAACAGAAGAAGGATTTATCGAAAGTTTTAAAAATGAGGAATATTGATACAGACGTTTTTCGCGCTTTCTTACTAAAACTAAAGAAAAAGAAAAAATGCCAAAAGTGTGAAATCGAGCAAAAATAATCATTAGAATGCGTTTTTTTCTTGACAATATATTTTTTAGATGTATAATCGATATTATGAAAAGTGTGAAGAATAAATACGGAGAACAAGTTCATGTTTGGATTAATAAATCAATAAAAGAAAAAGCTGAGCGAATAGCCGAAAGCGATGGTAGGAGTCTTTCTGAAGTTATAAGAGAACTTTTGGCTGATTACGTAAATAAAAGAGAGCAGGAAAAAAGTGTTAAAAGCTTATAAGTACAGGATATACCCCACTAGCGACCAAAAAGAATTTCTCAATAAAACATTTGGCTGCTGTAGATTTGTTTGGAACCAAATGCTGCATGAGAAATTAGACGCTTACAATAAAGGTATAAAAGTGCCACAAATAACTCCAGCTAAGTATAAAACAGAGTATCCCTTCTTGAAAGAAGCGGACAGTCTTGCTTTGGCTAATATCCAACTGCAGTTGGAAAAAGCATTTAGAAATCACTTCAAAAACAAGAACTACTTTGGCGTGCCAAAACCCAAAAAGAAAAAAGAGAAACAGTCATACACAACAAACAACCAGCATAATAAAATTAGAATAGATTCTGATAAAAACCTAATTTATTTACCAAAAATTAGAAGCGGTATGAAAATAGAACTCCACAGACAGTTTACAGGCACTATAAAATCAGTTACTGTTTCAAGAAATCCCAGCAATAACTACTATGCAGCAGTGTTGGTAGAAACAGAAGAAGTTAGAAACAACATAAAAGAGCCTATAAGCCAAAAGTGTGGTGTTGATTTAGGCTTATCTAGTTTTGCAGCAGTAACCAACGATTTTGGTTCTTATAAAATAGACCATCCACACTACCTCAAAAAATCTGAAAAGAAATTAATAAAACTGCAAAGGCAGTTATCTAAGAAGCAAAAAGACTCTAAAAATAGAGAAAAGGCAAGATTAAGATTAGTTAAGTGTTACCAGCACATAAGCGATGCAAGAAATGATTTTCTACATAAGTTGTCCAAAGCCATTATAGACGAGAACCAAGTCATAGTGGTAAAGGACTTAAATGTTAAAAGCATGATACAAAACCGTTATTTAGCTAAATCAATATCTGACAGCGGATGGTCCACTTTTTTTAGGTACCTTGAGTATAAAGCTCAGTGGTATGGCAGAGAACTGATTAAAGTTGATAGATTTTATCCAAGCTCGAGAATTTGCTCTAACTGTGGCTATGTAAACAAAAAACTAAAGATATCAAATAGAAACTGGATATGCCCTGTATGCGGAACTAAAAATGATAAACACATTAATGCATCTGTAAATTTGTATAAGGTAGGGTCGGAGCGACCCGATGTTAAGCCTGTGGAGATAGGCTCTGTGGATGACCGTAAGGTTATTGCCTTACCTAAAAAGCACCCTATCGTTGAAGCAGGAAACCAACACCTAAGTATGTGTGGTAGCTCACTTGTTAAACTTACTCAAGATTAATTATGTAAGGAGGTTTTATAGAGTGAAAAAAACTAAAAGCATTGTAGAATCAATTAATTTTAATAATCTACAGAAACTTAAGGAGGTTTCGTATGGCATTTAGTCAGTCTCTTTTAAATCAGGTGCAGGAACTATACATAGCTTTTTATGATAGGCCTGCTGATCTTGGTGGCTTACAGTACTGGGCTGGTGTAGTTACTAATGACTACAACGGAAATGTGCAAGGCATTTTGCAAGACTTTGCTAACTCTCCAGAGTCTCAAAATCTCTACGGCACTATCACATCTTCAAATGTCGGTGCAGTTATTAATCAAATCTACTTTGATTTATTCAACAGAGGAGTAGACCCAACAGGTTTGCAGTACTGGACAAACGCTTACAACACTTATCATATGAGTGCAGGTGAGCTTGCATACGACATCTTAAACGGCGCTCAAGGCACAGACACAACAACTATTTACAACAAATTAATGGCAGCTAATGTATTTACACAAACAGAAGGAAACAATTACACATCTGCTTTAATACCAACAGCAAGTAGCTTTATAAACGCTGTTACATCTACGACAGATTTAACACAAATTACACCATCTTCAGTGAGCAGCTATACACAGAGTTTTCAAACATCAACATACAATTTAACTACTGGTGTTGATACTCTTGTTGGCTCAAACCCAGTTAATGATGTATTTAACGGCGCATACACTACTTGGACGCCAGGCGATAGCATTACAGGCGCACAAGGCGCAAACAATACTCTTAACTTAGGAGACAATAGAACTGCGATGGATTTCTATGTATCGAGCTCATACAACCCGTGGAATCTAAACCCTGTAGATTCATCCGTATCGGGTGTTCAAAATGTAAATGTTGCTTCTCAGACAGCAGTTTCGATAGACACTACGAAATGGACAGGTGTAACCAATTTAACTATTGCGGCTAATGATTATAATCTGATTTATTATGTCTATGGAAACTCAACTGTTACAGCAGCTCCTACAACAAATATAAACTTTACTGATAGTAATTTGAATAGCTATACTGACAAAATCACTGGCGGTAAAAATGTAGTTGTAAATGAATCGAATGTAAGTAGTGGTATAGTAGATGTCACTGGCGGCCAGAATGTAACCATAAATGCATCGAATGTAAATGGTGGTAAAATAAATGTATATGGCTTAAATGGCACACAGAGTGTATCTGTAACGCAAAGTTTAGCTTCTAGTAGTGACGCTTCGGTTGCTTCTGTAATCGTTGTTGACTTCAACTCAGTAGGCGGAAACTTTCCATCAAATGGCACTAATGTCTACACTGGCTTTACACCTACTACCCCATCTCTTGGCACTATTACAAATGTAACCCTAGATGGAACAAATTATGGCGCTGAAATTTATGATAATAATCTACAAACTCTTACGGTTAACAATGGTGGTACAGGTACAGGTTTTATGATTTATGATAATTCTGCAATCTCGGGTATACCAAACGCATTAACGCTAAATGTGAGCAACGACGGAAGTTATACACACCCTATAATAATAAGAGAATCAGATCAAAATCCTGCCGGGAACAAAGGCCAGTACACAACGCTTAATGTAGTAACAGGCGCAAAGCCATCCGATCTTAGTTTAGCATTTAATGCTGCAACCGCTTTAAATGTATCTGGAAATAGTGTACTAACATTATCATCATCATCTACATCTACTTTGCCTGCTTTAAGCACAGTTTCAATTTCAGGTGCAGCTGGATTTACAGCTGTAAATACAAATACGTACGGTGCACCCGTAGCCGTATTACCTGCTACTCTAACATCCATCACAGACTCATCAAGCGGCGTGGTAAATGTAGTGTTGCCTACAAATGCAACAAATACTAATTTAACAACAGCAAGCTTTAATGGAAGTACGGCTACTGGTCAAGAGATTGTAACTATAACTCAGCCTGTATCTGCATCAATTCAAGGTGGCACAGCTACAAATAACGAGCTTGTAATTTCAACAAGCAGCAGTAGCAATAATTTTGCAACAAGCACCACTACAACAACTACAGGCGCAATTAATTCTTTAGGTACAGGTACGATATCTGGCTTTGAAGTATTAGGTATTAATGATAGCAATACAACAGGTTATAGTTTCGATATAGCTGCTCTTGGCGCACAGCTTGGAAGCTTTAACAACACGGTTGATTTACAGCAAGTACAAGGCACTGATACCTTATACAACCTTGCTAACAACAGCACTTTGCAGTTTGATGATGTTAATAATATTAGAAGTAATGTAGCAACTTATGGTAAAATTACTGCTCAATTTGCAGGCACAAGCGGAGCAACTGACACAGCAAATGTTGTTTTTAACCATACATTGAATGATGGTATTGCAGTAACAGTCAATAGTCTCACCCTTCAAGACAGCGCTACTACGCCTAATGGCATAGGAACGCTAAATATAACAGATACAACAGTAGCAAATCTAGTTAATAACCCTCAACAATATTTTGATTTTATTAACGCTCTTACAGACAACTCTCTTACTACACTAAACATAAACAGCAATAACGCCTTTGCAATTGGCGCACTGAATGACAACACTACAAGCCCAGTGACTATTAATCTAAATGGAGCAGCGGCATTTGTTATTTTAGCTGGCGTTGGGTTGTCTACTCCAACACTTACAATTAATGACAACTCAACAACAACAAGTAGTGGGGGAGGTTCTAATTTAAGTGGGACGACAATTGGTACTTTACAAGACAACGCATTAACCTCACTGAACATCACCGCCACCGCTAACCATGCTTTTAATATTAGTACAATAACTGATAATCCTACCACTGCCCTTACTTCAGTAGCTATTAACCTAAATGGCGCGGGATTGTTTAGTTTAGGAACCGATATTTTTAATGCTAAACAACTTACAATTACTGACAATTCAACTAACCCAAGCGCAACAACAATAGCTAATCTACAAGATAATGGGAGTGGGAATTTAACTACGCTAAATCTTGCTGGCTCGCATAGTTTAACAATTGATAGCCTTGGCACTACTGGGTCTAATGGTATAACTTTAATTGCTTTGACAAATATTAATTTTAGCGGTTCAGGTACTGATACGATAACAAATCTTTATGACAATGCTGCTACCCTTGCCATCGCAAATACTGGGACAGGCACTGCAAGTATAACGAATTTTTTTTCCGCTTCCAATACACTAACTACACTTACGCTTCAAGGCAATGTAGGTTTAGGTACTTCTATAACTGACAGTATAGGTTTTACACTTGCTGGTGCAACCGACAATGCGAAGGTAAACTTTACTTTGATTGACACAGCAACAACTACCCACACAAATACCATAGTTCTTGGCAATGGAAATGACACTATAACACTGGATAGTACCTCTTCTACCAACTCAAGCTCAAGCACAAATTATAATATTACCAACTATATCACAGTCGGAACTGGTACTAGTACTATTAATTTAACTGATAGTAGTAGCTCTGGTAACAGTGTTTCTGATATAATAAAATTTGCTGACAACTCTGCTGTTTTCACTAGTGGTACAACTCCTACTCATTTAACTACGGTAAGTTTTAGTGCTTCTGGTTCAGCCACATTTACTGACGTATCCTTTGATCTCAGCTCAGTTTTAGGAAGTACACCTTTAAGTTTTTATACAACTGCTATAAACGAAACTAATGCAACAACTCTTTCAGCGGCATTAAGTGCTGCAGTTACTCAAGTACATAATTTAGGTGATAACGCTGGATACTTTACCTATGGATCATCTGGAAGCACCAACACCTATTTTTTTGCTGACTCACAAACAAATCCTGGACATGAGGCAATTATTGCATTAGTCGGCACCGTTACACAGACAACGGTTTCTGGCGATATAGTTCACATAGCAGCAGTAGCAGCTTAAATCAAACTCTTTAAGTTTCTGTATGGGATATCTCTTGGCATAAAGCCCCCTTTAATAGGGGGCTTCTTACTTTTAGAGTAAAAGGAGTTTTAATTTGCTTACACCAATTACCAAAGAAGCATTTATAAACAAGCGCTGGCTTAAACACAAAAGCTTTGAGTTTGCAAAGCTAAAGGGTTTTGCCCAGCTTTCTGCAATGGAGCTTCCAAAAGCTGCCCTATCATACCCTATAGGTTTTCTAAAGCAAAACGAAGAGTTCTTGGCAGTAGCCCTAATGGGCATAGAGCCTACAAGAAACCTATACATAGACAAGAAAGGCAACTTCCTTGCAAACTACATACCTGCACTAATTAGAATTTCACCTTTTACGCTTGCTACATCAAGCACATCAGAAAGAATCATATGCGTAGATGAGACTATAGTATACGGCCAAGAAGGTGAACCATTTTTTGAGCCCGACGGAACACTATCAGAATCTCTCCAAAAGATTAGAGATTTCCTAAGCGCTCTAGATGCAAACCTCACTTTAACCCAAAAAGCTATAGCTGTCCTAAATGAAGCTAAACTAATAAAACCCTGGGATATACAAATACCTACAAAGTCCGGTACAAGACGCATAGAAGGCCTATACTGCACAGATGAAGCAGGCTTAAATACTATAGACAAAGATACACTAGTTGCTCTAAGGGATGTAGGTGCTCTAACTATAGCCTACTGTCAGCTAATCTCAATGCAGAATATTGAGATGCTTGCAAAGCTATCAGACTACCACGAGCAAGTAGACCAAGCTGAATTCAACCACATAAGCAAAACTGATTTGGATTTTTCGTTTCTAAACTAAAAACATTGGTTCCACTTATTGGTTTTTTTATGTTTTATACATTGACAATACAAACCAGAAAATGCTATAAAAATAACAAATTAAATAATTTAAAACTCAAGGAGGCTTTTGATGTCACTTAACTTATCTGTTAACGACGAAGTGCAAGCTCTTTGGATAGCTTTTAATGATAGACCTATGAATGCTACAGAGCAAAATGCAATGCAAATTGCAACGACATCGCCTGGTTTTTTTAATCCACAGTCTCTATTTTATATGTTTTATGCAAATGGCGATCTTAACACAATGATTACTGAATTTTATAATAATTTATTTGATAGATCTCCAAGTCCCTCAGAATTAAGCTATTGGTCAAATTATGACTACAATAAAAATATTAGTATAGGTGAGCTTGCATGGGACATTATGAATAACGCATCTGGCACAGATGCTGCAACTTTAAACAACAGAATACAAGCAGCCGATGTTTTTGACAATACACTTGGGCAGAGTTATACACCCTTACTTGACCAAACAGCACAAAACTTCATAAACAGCATCTCATCCAGCACTAATGTTGCAGGCATTACCCCAACAATGATAGAAAACTATGTAAATAATCCTAGCAGTACATCTTTGCCTAACACTACAAGCACAACAACAGGCACAAGTAGCACGCCAACAAGCAGCCTTACAAATGATTCTAATCAAATACAGTATTTATACATAGCATTCTATGGCAGACCTGCAGATCTTGGCGGTTTGAATTACTGGACAAATGTATTAGCAAATAACGGTGACAATGTTCAAAGCATACTACAGAACTTTGCTAACTCTACTGAAGCCCAAAATCTCTACGGCACTATTACACCTTCTAATGTAGGCACAGTTATTAATCAAATATACGATAATTTGTTTGACAGGGGAGTAGACCCAACAGGCTTGCAGTACTGGACAAATGTTTACAACACTTACCATATGAGTCCAGGCGTGCTTGCATACGATATTCTACAAGCTGCTTTAGCTGCAAACAATACAGATACACAAACTATTGAAAATAAACTACAAGCATCCAATGTTTTTACAGACACACTTGGTCAAAATTACTCAAGCTCTATTATACCCACAGCGCATAATTTTATAATTAATATCTCATCCAGCACTAATGTTGCAAATATTACGCCAACAACTATTGATAGCTTAATAAATAACCCTAGCTCTTCAAGCAGCGCAACTACTACCACAAGCACAGGCAGTACAAGTCCTTCTACAACTATAGTAATGCCAGCAAATATTAGCACGCTATCTGACAACACCACACTGCAGTTTAACGACAATTATAATACAAGCGCTAGCAATGGTGCAACAAGCATTTATAGTACCATCAATATAAACAGCTCATCTGTCCTAAACAGCATGAATATTCTATTTAATAACTCTCACAGCAATAATATTACAATAGATGGACTAACCTTATCTCCGGGCGTTTCTACAATAAATATTTCAGATACAGGCAGTGGAGGCAGCAGTATTACTAATACTATTTCTCAATTAAACGATAATGCTTTAACAAATCTAAATTTATCTGGTACGCATAACATTGAGATAGATTCGATTCAAAGTGCTTCACAAAGCGACTCAACTTCAAATTTATTTATAAACATAACTTCAACAAATACCGATAATACCTTAGACTTCATGAATGGCAATAACCATTTGGCAGTATGGGTTGGAAACAATCAAACCAACAATTTTATCTTTGGTAACGGCAACAATACATTTTTCTTAACAAATACTGCAGAAAGTGCAAATCTCATTAGTAATAATAATATTACAGTAGGCAGTGGCAATAATAATATAATTTTATTAGACGCAATTCAAAATGGCAGCAATGATACTTTAACGCTTGCATCTCCAAATCAGTCTGTAAATGACTTTACAGCAATAACATACAGTTATACAAAATCACCCTCAAACGAAACTAATTTAGTTATAACATTTTCGAATGCAATAAACCCTAACAATGCAAACGCCACAGCCATTACTCTAGTAAACGTATCTTCAGATACAACTTTCCAACAAGACCTTAATCAAGCTATTGCCGCAACATCAACTACAAATCCATTTTCTTATTTTACTATATCTGACAGTTTAGTGCCTAACGCTCCTAATAACAATAGTGGCACAGATACCGTTATAGTAGACCACAGCTCAGCAAATACAAGCTCAACTTTTGTTCCAGGCGAAGATGCTTTTATAGTTTTAGTTGGAACAACATCTAACCTAACACCATCTATTTCATCAAGCCAACCAGGTCATATTGTTGCTTAAAAGATATTTGTATGTTGATATAGGCTTCCTTGCAATTCTAAAGGAGGCCTATGCGCTTATGCCATGATAGTTTACCTAAGCAGGAGAAAAACAGGCTACTTTTTAACGTTATATGAGACCATTTAAAGCGTGTTTATTTATTAAGCAAATAGGTTATGGGTGATAGTTGATAAAAGCAGCTATTTTTATTAGGCTAGATACAAAAAAGTGTACTAAATGGTTATGGAAAATAAAAAACAAGATTTAAGCTATTTTTTCACAGCATACAAAAAAGAAACAGCCATGATCAAAGCATTAAAAGAAGGCTACAGCAAAAAAGAGGTTGCTGAGTTTTTACATTTGTCAGTTGCTTCAATTAATAAAACACTCTCAATTTTTATGCAAAAGAAAAAGCTTTTTGAAAGACTTAGAGCACAAGGTTTATTTTGGAGTTACGATAAGAATATTTACTATACTGAATTCAGCGAGAGTGTTTTTATTGAACATACGCTAAAGTACGGCGATTTTTACGATATAAAAGAAGTAGTAAAGCTTTTTGGCAAAAGAAAAGTAAAAGATGTTTGGGAAAAAACTATGAAGTATGATACTAGATTTATAAAAGTAAACTACCTTATTGCTCGAGTATTTTTGGGATTAAAAATAGAAGTTGATGATTTAAAAAAGGCAAAAAATGCAAGACTTGAAAAACTTAAATTACTTATTACCTAAAACTCAGGATGTTTTGAAACATCTTATCCAAAACGATTACTTATCTAATTTTGTATTGGTTGGTGGAAGCGCTTTGGCATTGCATATTAAGCACAGAAAAAGCGAAGATTTAGATTTTTTTACATATGATAGAAATAAATTTGACATCAAGAAAATAGAAACACTTTTAAAAGATTTTAGAGAATTTCAAATAGTAAATATCTCAGACGAGCAGGTAGATTGTATTATAGATGGCGTTAAAGTTACTTTTTTTGATGCAAAGTGGGGCTTTTTAAAACCAAAATCTGTTAAGCATTTCAATCTAGCAAATTTAGAGCAGCTAGCCATTATGAAAACAAATGTGCTGTTTTTAAGAGCAAAACACAGAGACTATTACGATATGTATTTTTTGGCAAAAAAATTTGGCATTAAAAAGATTTACAAGCTGGCAAAAGACACACTAGAAGGTATAAATTTTAAACTTTTTGCTGCAGCTTTAGTTTATGTTGATGATATTGAAGATGAAAACATTGATTATTTAGAGCCTGAATGCAAAATATCTTTAAAAGAAATAAAAAAGTATTTTGAAGAAGAGCTGAAAAAATTATAACACGGTTTGTTTAGTTTGTTTGGTGTTTGTTTATAATGCTTCTAAAATTGTCTACAGGGCTATCCTTTTTGCTGTGGCCGCGATTTGGAGCATTCAATAGTTTTTTTCATCGTCTAAACTCAAAAAGCCTTATTTTTGATTCTTCGCATTATATCTAAGTAAAGATATAGGTATAACTCTTTTAAGTATTTTTTGAACTGATAAAAACAACATTTTTGTGCTTTTAGCAGCTTCAATACTTCGCATTATGTATATAAACCGAAACATACAAATTAAAATAAATATATAAATATACTATTTACTATTTCAAATAATTTTCTACACACCTAGAGCATCACCATTGTCGCCCGTTGCTTTAAACAAATTATATGCTTTTGTAAAATATTCTCTTGCCAAGCTTTCTTGATTTTGAGCTAAATACAGTTTGCCAAAATATTTGTATCCAGTTGCTTCCCAATATTTATTTGCTTCCCAATATTTATCGCCTAATTTTTGTGTCATTGATAAACCTTTTTGCAAGTAGTATTGTGCATTTGAGAAGTTTTTTAAATCTGTGTATGTGTCACCTAAATTTAACATACATATAGCTGTCTCATGATAATCGCCAATCTCTTGGTCGAACGCTATAGCCTTTTTATAGTATTCAACTGCTTTATTGTTTTTTCCTTTAAGAAAATAGATTAATGCAATGTTGTTGTAAATATTAGCAACACTGCTCGGGTCATTTGTAAACTGCAAGCTTTTATTGTAATACTCAAGTGCTTTATCATAATTACCTTGCGTTTCATAAATATTAGCAATACTGATTAAAGGTCCACCTTCCCCTTCTTTATTATTTAAATCTCTGTATATTTGAAGACATCTATCATAGTAAAGTAAAGCGTTATCTAAATCACCGAGTCTATCGTAATCACCTCCAATATATGAATATATTACTCCTAATAAAGCATTTTTATTGTTGGTGAGTTTTTCTGCTGTTTTTAACTCTTTAATGCCTAAGTTAAAATAACCAAGTCTTGAATAGGCCATACCTAAACACCCATGCGCCCACCCACTATTTGAGTATAATTTAACAGCATTTTTTTCAGCTTGTAAAGCAAGTTGGTAGTTTTGAGAATTAAGGTAGTTAATGCACTTATCAATTTCATTTTCATTAGCAACGCTTCCGTTTGTAGAACTACTATTTGTACTATTACTACTATTTGACTGATTAGAGACAACTGTATTATCACTACTATTTGACTGATTAGAGATAATTGCGGTATTTTTACTTTGGTTTCTATTGAAATAATGATCAACAAAAAAACCAACTAGAAAAGCACCCAACAAGAAAGATGAAAATAATAATATATTTAATATTTTTTTTCTATTGCTGTTATTTTCCACTGTCCCTATAGTAGATTTATCCGCAGTTGAAGTTTCTGTATTATTTGTATCATCAATTTTCTCCGTGTGTGGGTCATCTAAAGATTTATCAATAGTTACCATTTTTGAATCTGTTTTAATTTCATTTTTTATAATTACCGTTTGGTTTTGATTATCTTTGGTTAAGGCCCATACTAAAGCAACTACCCAACCCACAAGCGACCACCCCAATAATAAATTCATTGCGAAAATAGCTAGAGTATTTCTTCTTCGTAATATCAAAGACAAAATTGTAGGTAAAAAATATAATACAAGTGCTAAAATTCCTAAAATAATAAGTGCTCCACCTAAATTGTCCATAAAATTACCCCCTATTGCTTTTTTTTCCAATAATCGTAAGCTGTTTCAGCCCCCATATTGAGGGATATCCCAATTAGACCTACCTTTTATTATGCTTAAAAGCAAAAGGGGTTTCAAGCAAAAAAAATCAGAACTAAACTGTACCCTTTTGTCAAAATTTATAATTTCTTTTTCCCTATTTACACTGTTTCCTGTATACCTGTCTTATAAACACTAATTAAACTGGAAAGTAAAGTTTTTATAAACACTCAAAAATTTCAACACACATCTTTTCATCATTCTCTGAATCCACTTCTTTTGCCGCGCCGACTTCAATAACCTTTACATTGGGATAACAATCATCTTCATAAAGCCAGCAATCAGGATTTTCAGAATTATGAGAAAAAGAGTCCACTATTAATTTAATAGTATTATCAATATCAAATTTTTGTGTTCTGTTAGGATTTATATAGATAGATATTCTAAAAGCATAACTTTTATTCTTTGGAGCCTGATTTATTCCTGTTGCTTCTTTTCTTATATTTTTTTTAATCTGTTCATGGTTGTCTCCCCAGGTATAAATTTTATCAATCTTAAAGCTAAATAATTTTTCGTATTTTTCTTTGTCATCTAAATTCCACATAATTTCCTCCTAAGTTTTACTCTTCTGTCAAGCTAAAAAAAATCTAGTTTTTTATTCCAAATTTACACCACTCCTCCACACCAACGTTATAAACACTTACAAGTGTTTATAGCCTATAATCTATAATCTTGACAATCCTTTAAATTTTTACTATGTGGGTTGTTTGTTTATAAAGGAAAAAATTCATTAATTTAACAGCGCAATTATCTATACCCTTTCTCCAAAAAAGATATCAACAGCTACCAAAAAAAATGCAAAAATACACCAAAAAATGCAATTCTTTGTCTAATTTTGTTGACATATGTATATCTTTTTCTGGATATTTTGATATGTATAAAATACTGCAAAAATTAGAGTTATTTTTGTAGGTTTCTGCAATATAAAAAGTGTTACTCTAAATCTAAAATGCGCTTTAAGGCTTCTTCAACTTTTTCTTTATATCGTTCTTCCAGCGTTCCTATTGAAGGATTACCAATTAAAAAGCCATATTTCAAATCTTTTTGGAGTTTTCATTTAGCACCACTTCGCTTTGAGCATGAAGTGCATACTCTACATCATCTTCATAAACTTTGCTAAATGCATCATAAATTAATTTTTCTTCTCCTTTTCTTGACCAATTTTTTAAAAGCTCTCTTATTATTTCATTAAGCGACTTATTCTCTAATTTTTCAATTTCTTTTACCTTCTTATGCAAGGATTTGGGAATTCTTATAGTAAGCCTTACAACATCTCTCATGCAACACTTCTTTTTGGTATATATACAATGCTTTTATATTACTTACTTTACAGTTGAAATTTCAATTTTTCAAGCATTTCAAATAAATCACAATATTCTATTTGAAAATCATCACATACATTAGGAATTGGTATTTTACTTTTTATGTATTTATTTTTCTTTTCGAATGTAACAATTGTGAAACCGTTTTTAGCCATAGCAAAAGCTATTAACCAAGCATCAGCATTGTCTTCTTGCATAAACTCAATTTTTGCATTTTCAGTATAATTACCAAGCTCAAATTGTTCTTCTGCCCATTGCATTAGCTCCTGATATTTTTCTATTACCTTCTTTTCTTTTGTACTTAGAAAATAACTCAAAAACTTTTCTTCTGACCACTTCTTAAGGTCATCATTTCCCCGCTTAATTTCTTTTAAAACTTTATCTATGCTTGCTAATTTACCATTCTCAGCTTCCTGAAGTAAAAAGTCCCAAAAATTGCTTCCAAACTTGAAAGAATAGTAAGTTCTTGAGGGTGTTATAAAAGTATTTGAGTCAATTAGATATATTGTATCATACCTCTATTAATAAATTTATCAAAAGTTTTGGCACTTAAGTTAGTAATTCGTAATGCATCTCTAAATAGAATGGTATTGTCCTGAACTGCATTACCTAATATTAATAAAAACCTTCTGCTTAAACGATTAATAGTAGTACTATAAAAATCTCCACCAGCCATTTTTGGTTTTTTAATGTCTATTTCATACATTTTTTTAAATTGCTCATAAAATTCCGTTAGTGTAATTACAGATATATCTAGTAATCTTCTTAATATAACTATTTGGCTAACTTTAAAGTGTTTTGCTAATTTACTTAAGTCTTTTTCATATTTATAAATATTTTTGATTTCTTGCGTTGGCACTAAAAACTCAGCTGTGCATTTATCACAAAATTTTTCTATTTTATTTTGCGCAGGCTGCAAATTTCGTAAATCAAAAGATGCGCTTTTACCAATTAAAATGTGTACTACTTCATGTATAAGGGTAAATATTTTAGCAGATATAGCATCGTTATTATTAATAAATACAACAGGTGCAATTTCGTCATATAAAACAAATCCTCTAAATTCATACACGTTTAATTTTCTATGAGTATTATTCCCAACTACACCATTTCTAAGAACAATAATACCCTTTTCTTCTGCTTTTCTAATTAAATCCTTTAATGTGTCATTCCAATTAGATTTTTGAGAAGCCCAGCTATCCTGAATCTCAAATATTTTTTTTAACTCTCTTATTATTTCTTCTGTATTATAGTTATTCTCATATTTACCACAAAAATCAAGTTTACCTTGTCCCCACTCTAATAAGATATCTCTTGCCCATTCTTGTATTTTTTGAGCAAATAAAATAGTATCCAATAATTCACTAGATGGATTGAATCTTTCATTTCCAATGGTTCTGTAATCTGGGATAGGATATTTTTCTTCCGGTAATTCTTTTAAAAAAAAATAGCCAAAAGGAACATGAAATATTTTAGAAAGTTCTACTAACTGGTTATAAGTTGGGTAATCATCTCCCTTCGCCCATTTTTTAATTTTTGGATATTTGTTTTCAATTTCAGGCATTTTATTTAAGAGTTTTTCTATAATATTAGGATTAACATTTACTACTTTCATACTTTTAGCTCTAAAATTTTGATTAAATCAAATTCTTTACTTGCATCAAGTTCAATACTTTTTTGCTACATTACTAACTTTTGAAACCTTTCCTAAAATGATTATAATGCTTTGTTGGCAACAAGTCAACAAAAAGAGCCAAAAATCACCTACAGTATAGTGTAAAAGTCAACTAAAATTGATCCACCTGGGCCACGAAAATTGAGCCGCCATTTGGCAAAGAAACTTAGGCGCCCCGTTTGTTTTGGTTTGTTTTCCTCTTTACGTTTGTTTTGGTTTGTTTTTGTTTGTTTCTTCAGACTGGGTTTTGAGTATTTCTTTCAGCCTAAGGTAAATCTTTTTCAAGCCAGATTCGCTTAGTTTTCTTATTCTGTGTTCTTCTTTTATGTACAGCATAATGTTTTTCCAAGAGACACCTTCTTTTCTTAGGTTATCTATCTCAAAGAAATGGAGCTTTAGTTTTTGCTCTAACTTGGAAGGCTTTTTTCTTCTGCGCTTTAGCTCTTGAGCCTTTAGCTTTGTAAGCATCTGCTGGTCTTTTGATGTGATATCTGATTTTGTATGCACAAGAGACTTTAATAAATCCATCCTTTGAAGGTGATTGTACATGTCAGTGTATATGCTTTTTGCTTGATCTGGGTGAGTATTTAGAGCTGATGTAATAAAGTCAATCTTTTCTTCTTCGCTCATCTTGCAGAATGCTGACCATAGATTTTTTGTCATAATTTCACCTCTTTGTTTAGGCTATTTTTAAGTAGTGCTTTGTAATATCTGCCCTGTGGTGGCCCAAAAGCTCTGACACCATCTTAAGGGTTTGTTCATAGCCATAGCCTGCTTTTTGCAGTTTAAAAAAACTGTTTTGGGCAAAATTCCAGCGCAGACCATGGGAACCCGTATAAGCCTGCTTTGTGGCAATTGCAGCTTCTTTAAGTGCGTTTCTGTATTTATCCATATCGAATTCGAATTTTTTGTTTTCTAAGTTTGGATGATCAGCCAAATTTTTCAAAGCTTTGTAAACATTTTCAGGCAGCGGCACTTCACGGTTTAGACCGCCTTTGCCAGAGATGACAAGGAATGTATTGTTTTCAAGGAAATTCTTTTGGCTTAAGTGGTTTAGCTCCGAGATGCGAAAGCCACCTTTTAGCTGAGCCAACGCAATGACTCTATATACTGGGTCTTTGATTGCTTCAACTAAGGCTTTTGGGTTTTCGTAGGCCCTTGTAGGCTGACTTCGCTCTAACACCTCTTGAGCTTCTTTGCGCACATACAATATATCAAACTTGTAGACTTTGTTTAGGTTATTTGCTTGTGCATATTTATTTAGAGCTACTTCAAGCTTTTCAACAGCCGATGCTGTTTTTTGAAAAGTGGAAAACTTTATCCCATCGGCAATTTTGCTTTCAAGGTAGCTTACTGCATGCTCTGAAGTAATTTTTACAGCTTCCTTAACACCAAAGTTTGATCTTACATATTTAAACAGCTCTACTGCTATTTTTGTATACTCATCATAAGTCTTAAAGGAGTAAATACCTATATTTTTGCCTACATTGTGCCAAGTATTAGAAATATTTTGAGACTCAAAATCAGCCCTTACTTTGGCTTTTGCAGCGTGTTTTGACTCACCAAAATGCTTTATAGTTTCAAATATTTGGTTAATCTGGTATCTTGGTGATCCAAAAGTCCCAGGTCTTGGCATATTTTTATCTTTCCTTATTTTTGCATATTTCTTATGCGTTCTTTTAATTCTTTCTGTTTATTTAGAGTGCTTTGAATTATGCGATCTTTCCTATTAGCAAGCTCTTCTATGTTTTGATTGATTGCATTTGTAGATTTTACAATTTCATCTTTAAGTCTATTTAAAAACTCAATCGTATTATTCTTGAAATTTTCATTTTCACTTTTCAGCTCCTTCAAAACTTCTAACATAGAATCAACTGCTGATGAAGTTTTAGCATCTATGTTCAGCATATTTTCAAAAACATACTTTATAGCTGTATCAAGCTTTTTTAAATCCTGCCTCGTTTTATATAAATAGTAAATTAGCACTAAAGCAGTAAGAACAAACAAGATAAGTGCAGCTATAGCTATATAAGCGTATATTTTTAGTTCGCGAGAAATTTCTTTGTTTTGCTCAAGCAGTCCTTTCATTGATTTAATTTCTGATATGTTTTTTTGTATTTTTTTAATTTCATTTTCTTCTTTTTGAATTTCATACTGAATAATATCGAATTGATCCAAAAATTTATCTACCATAAGGGAATAAAGAGAATAATAAGATCTTGCTCTATTGGTACTATTAGTACTATTAGTACTATTGGTGCTATTAGTGCTGTTAGAACTATAGTTCCCACTGCACCCACTTAGAATGAATATAGAAAAAACAAACAAAAAAAGCTTCTTTATACCAGACCTCTTATTTTACATTCAATATATAATTTTCTCTTTAACCTGACAGCAAATTTTTTGCCGAGTTAGCCTTCTCGTGCAGTTTTACAAGCTGCTCTTGCCTCTTGCCCAGTGTCTTAGGGCTTACCGAGGAGGTAGTTGTCTAGGTTACTAACCTATTTGCGCTGCTACTTTGGTCAGTGTCTTAGACCTTTCGCACACCGCAAACAGTGCTCACTACTGCCTGTAAGCAGGCCTTGCAATTTTTTGGCTGTTGTTTTACCATTGAAGAATCATCTTTTTGTTTATAGTATTGCCTGGCACATCTGAAGCGAGCAGATGCCCAACCTCAGTCCTGCTGTGACAAACTAAAAAACAAAAAGCTGCAAAAACTTGTTGCGAAACTGCCAAAAGGCTGCAAGTTGCCGGTTTACCACTACCACTCACATCCGTTTGCTTTACTTATTGGCATAAGCCGCTTGCAAAGCTGGAAAACTACCCACAGTGCTTATTAAGCACCCCGCACATGCTTTACATATGACATAGTCAACTGCAAAACATGCGGTGCTTCTTTGCCTTTTGCCTCTATTTTTAATAAAGCACATAATGCTTTATACAAAAACAAAGACAATCAGCACGACAGCACACGTCGTTAAAATAAAAAAAACAAACTATTATAATTATACCTCTATTATTAAAAAAATCAAGTTTTTTTATATTTTTTACTCTCTTTCTTGCAAAAGAAAGAGAGCAGGAAACCACACTACACAGCGCTTTTTCAAGTTTCAACAAAAAAAATATCGTGTTGTTATATAGTGTTAATAATCGTATTAATCTGCTGAGCTTTTTACCTGTCCGCGAAGGCTACTCGCTTGCGCCTGCCACCTATCAAGCGGCAGGCTTAGCTTCGTAGGACGCCTTTTTCGCTAAGTGGGGCTAACGCTTTTGCTGCAGCCAATTTTGTTCCAAAATTGGCTGCAGGTGCTTTTGGCAGTTTTTGGAACAAAAACACGCTTGCTTTGCAAGCTTGCCAAAAGCTTTATAAAATAAATTTTATACTTTATTATTTTATAATTTAGCCAATTCTTTTAATTATAAAAACTTAAAGTTGACAAAAGCCTATTTTTATAGTATGTTTACAATTGTTAACATTTGTAAATAATTGTATACTCTTGTAAACATTAGTATTTGGAGGTAAAAATGAAAGATTTAAAGGGTTTTCGGTTAGATAAAGAAACCATTGAAAAATATGAGAATCTAAAAAAACAAGAAGGCTTAGAAAATGATTCTGATTTTTTTAGAAAAATGCTTAAATATACGGAAATAGTTCAAAATAAAAAAATAATAGAAATAGAAAAATACGAAGAAATTCATAGAAGATATGAAATGGCACTAGTAGAAATGGGTAGGTTGCAAGGAGAAATAAATATTATTAAACAGATAGCTTTACCTAAAAAAGAAGAGAAAAAGTGGTGGCAGTTTTGGAAAAGATATTCTACAGATTCGGAACGAGCGAGAGCGAGTGAAGTAATTGAAACTGACAAAGATAAATCCAACTAATCTATTAGGTAAAAAAAGAAATCTTTAAATTGCTTTAAACTTTATGCGTTAGCGCTTTTTAGAAAAAAAAGAAATTTATAAAAAACACATAAACAAAACAAATTTACTTTTCTTGCTCTTTTTTTGCTACTGATAGTGAGCGAAACAAGCTTCTTGCTTTAAGCAAGAAGCGCAAGTGAAGCGAGCGTATGAATTTCTATCCTGTTTAGTGTGTTTATATATGTTTATATTAAGAGTTTAAAGAGTTTACCAGCGCTCGATAATGCTGTAAAAATAGTCAAAATTAATGGTTAAATATAACAAATTTGGTAAGAAATATAACAAATTTGGTAAGAAATATAACAAATTTGGTAAGAAATATAACAAATTTGGTAAGAAATATAACAAATTTGGTAAGAAATATAACAAATATTTGAATTTGTTATATTTTAGTATATAATGATTTTGAGAAAACTTTTTTAGAGGTAAAAAATGGAAGAAGCAAGTTTTAATAGTCTAGTTGTAAAAGCTAATGATTTAATAATTTCGCGATATAATTTAACTTTAGCAGAACAAAGACTAATTTTGCAGGTTGTATCTATGATTAATAAAGATGACGAAGATTTTAAAGAGTACTATATCAAAGCATCTGATTATTTAGATTTAGTAGGGAGTAAATCTTTAAACTATCAAGAAATTAAAAGATTTTCCGAAACACTATTAAAAAAACCACTTTATATACCAAAAAATAATGGAAAAGATTTTTTAGTTTGTAATTGGTTTTCAAGTATTGAGTATTTAAGTGGTCAAGGTATACTGAGTTGCTGTTTCGATCCTAAACTAAAACCTTATTTATTACAACTAAAGAGTTGTTTTACGGCATATCGATTAGAAAATGTTTTAAAACTAAAAAATAAATACTCAATTAGGCTTTATGAAATTCTAAAACGATATGAAAATATGAGAGAAACTAAGATACCGCTTGATAATTTTAAAAAGTATTTGTCTATACCAAATGCATATTTATATGGTAATATTAAAGAGAGGATTTTAAAACCAGCCCAAAAAGAATTTAAAGAACACACCGACATTATCTTTGATTTCGAAGAAATTAAAGAATCTAGAAAAGTAGTGGCATTAAGTTTTAGGATTTACAAAAATAAAAATCATAGTATTGATACAGACTCTAAAAACAATAACCAGCTGCCCAACAATACACCCCAAACTTCTCCTCAATATGAGCAATATATTCAAAATCAAGATGCTCAAATCAGTAAAAGCAATAACTCAAATAATAATATCAGTGATACAATGCAAAATCTCCTTTTGCTCGTACCTGAAGACTCACGAACTATAAATCTAAAAAATTATCTTGAGAAGGCTTTAGAGCACTATGATGAAAAATACATCAGATCACAAATTGAGTATGTAAATCGTCAAAAAAAAGTTTCAAACTACAAAGCATATTTAGCAAAAGCTATTGAAGAAGATTACGCAGATATTGAGAAAATAAAACTTGAGGAAAAAGCACAGATTATTAAAAACAAATACAGACCACAGATAGATAGAATAATGAGCATGAATACCAAGCAAACTCCAATTTATAAATCTAAAGACGGTGAGTCTTATTACCTCTCAAGCATCCAGTTTAGTGAAAATGAGCTTATAATATACCACGATATTAAAAAAGACGATGATGAGTTTGGCCCATATTCTGCTGCTCCACGCATTATACCCTTAGATGATGAAAGAACAATAGCATCTAATTTGAAACAAATTGAAGAGATTTTAAGCTATAAAAAAGAAAAGAGTCAAGAAATAAACCAAGAGACACAAAGCTAAAATTAAAAGATATGATGTGAAAAAAGAACGCTCAAATAAAAAAACAAAGAATAAGCCCTCCCTCTTTTGCTTTATTAGCGTTTGTTTGTTTAATCAGAATAGATAGTTTGTTTTTTTGGTTTGTTTAAATTTGTATTATAACACATCGTTCCAAAGCCCCATATCGCCCATTTAAATGGTCGTGGTGAGCGTTTAGAGCACACTATAGTGTTTTTCATCATTTTAACCAAAAAACACCAGAAATTGGCGCTTTATTTAGATGCTGTATATATCTATACTAAAATATACAACAAAAAATATACATACTTGGATAAAATTTCATAAAGAATTGGATTTTTTGGCGTATTTTTGTATTTTTTGGTATTTATTGATATCTTTTTTGAAGAAGGGGTATAGTTGGTAAATAACTATGAGAATGCTTTTAAAAAAGGAAAACGGAGGTTTACACAAAAGACTTGACAAGTCTTTATATTTTTTTATAGATTCAGGCTTTTTAGTTCAAATATTTTTTTGTTTTGATTGATTGTTATATGATAATATCGATCAATTGGGACATAAATATAAGGTATGTCTTCTTGTCTTTTGTATACAAAATATGAAAGTATCATTCGATTTACAGCTCTATGGCCTATAATCATAATATTATCTAAATGTTTACTCAAATAAATAACCTTTTTTATACCACGTTCAATTCTTTCTTCCATTGATACATAGCCTTCTCCTTGTGGATAAACGTAAAAGTATTTGTTTGTTTTTCTTGCTCTATCTATCTCCGGAAATGTTTTTCGTATTTCAGAATAAGTCATATTTTCACAAACTCCAGCGTTTATTTCATTAAATTCATTAAAAGAAATAATCTGGCAATTCTTTTGGTATTGCTTAATTATTTGAGCTAATTGAATTGTTCTTTTCAGAGAAGAGGTAAATATAAGTGGTATTTTTTTGTTTGAAAAATATTTAGCTATCTTTTGAGCATCTTCTATCCCTTTAGGTGTAAGTTCAGAATCTCCTCCTATTTTATCATATAAATTATAAACTGACTCGGTATGTCTTAATAAATAGAGATTTTTTATAAATGGTGTTACTATAAAGTCACGAACTCTGTCAATAAAAGGTAAGTCGTCGTTAACTTTATATTGAATAATTTTATAGTTAAATGTGTCTATTTTGATAAAATTCGGCTCATTTTGTAGGGGATTATATATAGTTTCGTAGTATTCTATTCTTTTTTTTAAACTGTAAATTGCTTCTGACTCTGTGATATGTGAAAATTCGGGAATGTGTGTTTTAAGCCTTATATTTTCCTCAAGGATCTCTTGATCATTATTAATGCATTCAATAAAAAGAATATTGCTTTCGCCAAGAAAAGAAATTATTTTTTTTCTACGCTCAAAGCTAACATTTGTAGCATCAATTATTGCAACTCTTTTTTTTGCTATCTCTTTATGGATAAAATTTTTTGCTCTTCGTAGATTCATTATGGCATATTTTTCTCTAAGCGCCGCACTAGTTTTGTTTTTTGGATTAAAAAATTCTGGATAACTGGTATTTTCTCTACTAAGTTTTCTCCTTAAGTATCCATTATTAAAGATCCGCACTTTTATGTTATCACGCTTAAGACTTTCATATAACTTCCACGCAAGGGTGCTTTTACCTCTTGCTGGAAGACCTACCATAATAATATACAGAAAGGTATCCATAGTTTTATCCTTTTATAATATAAATTCTGTCGACAAGAATTTGGATTTTCTATTTTTTGTTATATCTCTAAATATATCTTTGTTGCTTTCTTGAGATTTAGCTACTACCATAGCCCTAATTGAAAACGCTCTTAAAGCATCAAAAACAGACAATGTTCCTTCCGCTGAGTCTTTTCTTCCAGTAAATGGGAAAACATCCGGTCCTCGTTGGCATTGAGAATTAATATTTATACGGCATACTTGATTTGATAAAGCATCAATTATATAGGCGATTTCATTGGTATCGTAACCAAATATACTTGCTTGTTGGCCATAATTTGAGCTAACTACATAAGACAAAGGTTCTTCAATGTTATCAAACATAACTATTGGTATAATTGGACCAAATTGCTCTTCTCTCCATATACGCATATTTTTGTTAACTGGATATAAAATTGTTGGATAAAAGAAATTGTAATTATAGTTTCCTCCGTTTTTATTTACTATTGCTGATCCTTTGCTTTCGGCATCCTTAATAATATCGGAAAAATAATTTATTCTGTTTTGATCTGGTATGGGGGTTATTTTAACACTTTCTTCCCACGGCATCCCTATTTTTATACTATCAACTTCTTTTGTAAAATTTTCTATAAATTTATCTTTTATTGAACTATGAACAAATATTATTTTTATAGCTGTGCATCGTTGTCCATTAAAAGAAAGAGTACCATCTAAGCATTCCTTTACTGTCAAATCTAGATCTGCATCTTTTAATACTATGGCTGGATTTTTTGCATCCATACCTAACACACATCTTAGTCTATGTGGAATTGGGTGTTGATTACGTATAAAATCTGCTGATTTACTCGAACCTACAAAGGCTAAAACATTAATTTTCCCAGTTCTTATAATTGGAGGAATTATTTCTGAACCTCTCCCAAATATAATATTAACAACCCCTGGCGGGAAAGATTCCTGAAAAGCTTTTAAGAGGTATTTGTATAATAATACACCATAACGGGGTGGCTTCACAATGGTGGTATTTCCCATAATAATTGCAGGAATTAAAGTGGTAAATGTTTCATTTAAGGGGTAATTATAAGGACCCATTGATAATACTACACCAAGAGGAGACCTCCTTACTTGTGCAACGTAATTCTCAACCATAACAAATCTTGATGAGTTTCTATCTAATTCAATGACCTCATTAATCGTATCTGTTATGTATTTTAAAGTTCTATCAAATTCTTTTAAGGAATCTTCATATGATTTTCCTGTTTCCCACATTAAAGATACCACAATCTCATTTTTCTGCTCTCTCATTTTTTCAGCAAAATGTTTTACGTGCGTTACCCGTTCTTCTGTAGACATGAGAGCCCAAACTCCTCTACCATTTGAATATTCTTCCTCTGCGGCATTTAAAGCCTCTAAAGCAATTTCTTCGTTTAATAGAGGATACTCACCTATTTCTTTAGGATATATATTACCTTTAGAACGGACATTAATAGGCGATATAACTTTTTGCATTTCTCCTTTGTGTTCTTTTATTTCTCCTCCAATTAAATATTGATTAAGTAATATTTCTTCTATTTTAAATTTTTGCGGTATATTATCTTCATAAGGAACTAATGATTCAAAATCATACATTTTTACCTCCAATAAAAATTCACTCAAGATTTTTTTTTATTTGTTCCAAAACTTCAAATGCTTTTAGTAAATCTTCTTTTGAGACGGACAATACATTAAGAAGTTTTCTAATATCCGTGCTTGATATTCCAGGGGTTCTTGGTAAGTATAATACTTCGCAGTATTCCTTTAGAAATTCAAATTTTCCTTTCCAATCTTCTCCTATAGCAAAAATATTTACTTTATATTTTTTTACATCGTAAAGTTTTTGTTCCCAGCTTTTTTCCGGAATAGCTAAATCAACGTATTTTATACTTCTTACTATTTCTATTCTTTGCTCAAAAGGTATGATAGACTTTTTGCCTTTTGCTTGGTTAAAGTCGTCAGTTGATACGCCAACAACTAAATAGTTGCCAATTTCTTTTAATCGTCTAAATAAATTTAAATGCCCTATATGGAATAAATCAAAAGTTCCATATGTAATAACAGTTTTTCTATTCGTTTTCATGCTAGTTAATTTCCTCCAGTTATTGTATGTTCCTGACCCAAAACAAGTCTTTTAATGTTTTGATAGTGCTTTATTAATATAAGAATAAATAGTACTAAAAAAAGGAATTTGGCATTATTATTAATAAAAAATATTATTGTTGTTACTACAAGAAAGGATAAAATGGATGCTAAAGATGCGTATTTGGTAAGTTTTAATATAGCAATCCACAAAAATATACCTATTAGCGAATATATGGAGAAAAATAGTGAAACACCGTAGCTGGTAGCAACTCCTTTGCCTCCGCGAAACTTTAAAAAAACAGAAAAATCATGTCCTAAGACAGTAAATAAAGCTCCTAGCTCAGTAAAATTCTGATTTTTAAAAAAAATCCAAATTAGTATAGTAGGAATAAACCCTTTTAACATATCAAATAGAAGTGTCATTATGCCCTCTTTTTTGCCTAATACTCTAAAGGCGTTTGATGCACCTATATTTCCGCTACCTATGCTTCTTAAGTCGACACCTTTGAGTTTACCAATTATATAGCCAGAAGGTATACTGCCAAAAATGTATGATATAAAGCAAATTAATAATAACTCGATAACCATTTTATATTTTTACTCCATAATCTAGATCCATTATTTTCATTTACCCTAACCTTACAATCTCCAGTGAGTTATTCGCATCTGGGTTTTTCTTAGATGGACCTCTTACAAGCACAAAAAAGGAATCTTGTTTGCCAACAAGCGATTGTACATAGCTTCTCCAGT
>Ga0080003_1000516_pt1 | contig 25575 bp, 24 predicted proteins | sample JossMetagenome_FD_69206 | JGI IMG/M metagenome (GOLD analysis project Ga0080003, IMG submission 69206) | Hot spring microbial communities from Joseph's Coat, Yellowstone National Park, USA - JC2_E (SPADES assembly) (version 2) | ecosystem: Environmental > Aquatic > Thermal springs > Hot (42-90C)...
TTTTAGCTCACCGGGTCTGAATCTTCTTCCACAGACCATGCATGTGTTTTCTGCTATATACGCTAGGTCTTTTTCTTCTGCGCTTTTTGTGTCGTATATTTTGTCATCTGCAACGCATCTTGTACTAGCGATCGCCTCTGCGATCTTACCACTACGCTCACTTTTATCAACTTCCCCCACTCCTATTTCCATCTCCCCCACCGAGCTTTTTGGCTCTGATTCAACTTATACCTAAACTCATATATATTAATTTCGGTTTCAATAATATTGTGAATATGCTCTCTGTTGTATCAATAGGTGGAAATGCTCTCGACGAAGAGATGAAGAATGTTAGAAGTACTCTTCCTGCTATTAAGATGCTACATGAGCAGAGTAATGTTGTTATAACACATGGAAATGGACCACAGGTTGGAGAACTAGCAGAGGTAGAGCACCTCTCGCTCTCCCTTCTTACCGCGCAAACAGAGGCTGAGATAGGCTATGCAATAAAGAAGGAGCTTAAAAATTCTCTTGGGCTTGAATCAAATGTATTTCTTACAGATATATTGGTAAGCAAAAAAGACAATGCTTTTAACAATCCGACAAAGCCCATTGGGAGATATTATAACGAAAATGAGATAGAAGCACTTATGAAGAAGGGGCTCAGATTTAAGCGGTTTGAGAAAGGCTTTAGAAGAGTTGTACCAAGCCCAAAACCAATTAAGATACTTAACTTAGATACGTTGAGATTGCTTGTAAGTAGGGGCATTGTTATCGCAGGTGGTGGAGGTGGCATACCTTTTGCAAGAATAAACAAAAAACTTGAATTTGTAGAAGCCGTTATAGATAAAGATTATACAACCGCACTCATCGCTAAGGAACTTGGGGCAAAAAAGATCTTTATACTTACAAACGTTGATGGTGCATATCTTAACTATGGAAAAGAGGACGAGGAGCTGATACAGAAAGCAAGCGTAGAGGAGATGGAGCAATACCTAAAGAAAGGCTATTTCGGCGAAGGGAGCATGAAGCCGAAGGTAGAAGCTTGCATAGATTTTGTAAAGGAAAGTGGGGGTATAGCAGCTATAGGTAATATAAATAAGGCATTAGATGTAGTAAAACTCAAAAACTGCACTTTAATAACTAAGTAGAGACTTGCCTTATTACATTTATAACGTCGCTTACCTTAAAATTACCCTTTACACTATTTCTATCAGTATGGCTCTTACCCACTCTAAAGCCATTCTCTTTAAGCTCATTCGCCACATTATCCCTGCTCACAGAGCCTATGTGAAGATATTTGGTGAGCTTTGGTATTGAAAAGAAGAATACATCATCGGGCTCTTCATATATGCTCTTCAACAAGCTTAGGGCCTCTTTGCTATAATCACTGCTAAATGCACTTATCACTTTTTCTACAATCGCATTATTCTTAAGTTTACCTAGCCACATAGGTCCATAAATCTGCATTTCGTTACCACAATAATCACACTTCCTGCTAAATTCGTGCATGTCGAATTGCTTAAAATTCCTGCAGTTGCTGCAATGCAACACATAGCCACATTTCTTTACAGAATCTATTGCTTCACTCGCGCCCCTCTTAAGCCTAACAAATACACGCATGTAATGCATATTCGCTATAGATAGTTCTGGTTCTATCCCAAAGTTGAATTGCGCTGCTGTTCTGGCAATAAAGTATAGTAGAATGCGGAGCCCAGATTCATGGCAGAGCTCATTGTGCATTGGTATTGAGAAATATTCTTTTACACAAGCACTAGCATGTGCACCACAAAGAACGGCGGTATCAGTGCCTGTAACCATAAGCCTTGTTCCGTCTTTTGAAATTTTAAGCAGGTCATATATATAAGGTGCTGAAGAGCCGAATGGGTCGAGATCTATAAAGTCAAAAGCACCATCATAGCTACTTGCAAACTCCTGTATGCTTTTGTTAAATACTGTTGCATTGATCTTGTTTATATTTATGTTATGTACAGTGTTTTCATACGCCCTTTTGTTTATTTCGAGAAAGGTTGGCGATGCGCTCGCCTCAAGCGCATACCTAATACCCCTTATTCCTGTAGCACTTGTTGCATCTAACACACTAGCATTATTTGAAAGCGCATTAACATAAGAAACAGATATATCCCTAAGCCCTGCCATCTTCGGATTGAAGAACACCCCATCAAACACTTCTATCTCTGCCTTACCTTCTCTCATCTACTTACCCGATGTGGAGAATTTTCAATAGAGCATCTAGCAAGCCATGTGCATATGATATACTTGCAAAAGCGGTATAGTAATCCTTCTTTTCAAGCCAGCTCTTTGAATCGCTAGCATACATTTTAGCTAGCTCAAATACATTGATTAAATCCGCTTCTGATATATTATTTATTTTGCTTTTATCAAATTTCTTAACCGAATCGTTGAACTTTTCTATGTCAAGCTTTATTCTTTCTTCAATCTCCATAAAAACACCAGCTATATTTATCTTTGCTTCAAAATATCAAGATATAGATAGTATGAAAAAGATAAATAAGATTCTTGTAATACTTGGCACTCCTGGCGTTGGCAAGACAACATTCGCAAAAAAGCTTAGCAAAAAGGTAGGAGCAAAGCTTATAGAGGCAAATAAGGTGATTGAAGAGTATAAGCTTTATTCTGGCTTTGACAAGTTTGGTACAAAGATAGTGAAGATGAAAGAGCTTGAGAGAATGCTAAACAAACTAGCCAAAGATGGCAATCTAATAATAGAAGGCCACATACTTGCTGATCTAAAAATTAAAGGAGCGATAGCTATAGTATTGAGAGAGCACCTCCAAAAAATATATGAAAGACTTAAGGCAAGGGGCTATCCAGATGAAAAGATACTTGAAAATATTGAAAGTGAGGCCTTAGATTACTCTGGCATAAATGCTGAAAAAAACTATAGAGAAGTTTATGAATTCTTTTCAAGCGATAATAAGCTAATGGAAAAGGTTATTGATATATTGAATGGCAAAAAGGTAAAGAAAGAGAATATAGAATTGCTTGAAGAGCTAATACCATTCATAACGAAATCTTCTCAATGATTGCTATATATGCACTTTCAGCAAAACGCTTTGGTATTCTATTTAGCACCTTTGCACTCTTCATTTTTATATCTGTACTGCTGTTTAGTTCTTTCTTTTTTAAGAGTTTTTTTATTAGTTCTTCAAGCTTTTCCCTCTTCTCTAACGCAAAAAGTTGTGTATTGTTTATTATTATTCCAAAAGCATTCTTATGTACTTCGACAAAACTGTTTGAGTATTCGCCAAGAAATACATCTGGTCCCTTAACAAGCTTAGCCTTCGACAAGTCATTTGGAAAGAGATATAACAAAAAGCCATCGCCTTTTTCAATCCACGAATTGAAGATGCAAGCCTTAAATTCTTCTTTAGCGAGAAGATCAAGCAATATTCTGCCTGCCTTGTTAAGCTGCGGCCATATTATATCGTCGCTTTTGTCTGGAACTTTAAGGTATATAAGTATAGGCTTAAGCCCTGAATCATTTTCAAATTTTTTGAGTAACGCTGGGGCTTCTTTGCTTGAAAAACCTTTTCCATAGAAGAGCTTTAAGCTTGGTTTGCTTATAACCTGCCTAGACAAAAGAACAAACTTAGCCAATGATTCTATCGATGCTCCAGCAGCAACATTTCTGTTCTTATCAACAGGGTCTATTACAACAAACTGCGAGTTAAACCTTTTTGCTATGCTAGCATCATTAACCACTTTCTTTTCTGCAGGTATTATTACCAAAGGAAGTTTGAATTTTGAAGCTTTTTCAAAAAGATCAATGAGCGAGCCAAAGGTATAGACAAGAAGCTCAGATAAATAGCCTGAAAAGCCTTTAACTTTAACCTCTGCGCCGTATATATGGTGCATCTTCAAGAAGAATTTTAATATTCTTATCTGGTCTCTCTGCTCATCTGTAAGATGCGCATTAAGGAACTCTGTGTGCAGAGGGCTTCTGTCAACAGTTGTGCCAAGTTCTTCTGCACTTGTTATCTTGTAAGCTGGGACAAGATCAATATCTATGCCTATATCATTTAGGTGAAGCCTTGTATAAGGGTGCTCAGCATATTTTACTTCGTAGCTCTCATTCTTATCCTTTTTTACAATCCTCCTTGCATAATCAAGTCCAAGCCTTTCTAGCTCTTGCTCGCTGTATTTTTTATCAAATAGCATGAATATATCAATATCAGCGTCGCCCGCTAGGTTTGTGCTCCTTGCAATAGAGCCAACAACTCTCAGCTCTACATCATTTGGTACAATAGACTTAAGCCTCTCTATTATCTCGTTGGCATTAGCTATAATGCTCTTTATCTCAAGCTCATCAGGTTTTACTTCCTTGAGTATATGCTTGAAAATTTTCTCAAGCTTCCTCCTTTTCTCTTGCTCCATGTAAGCACTAATAGCTTATAAAATTATAAAGCTTAAAAATAATAGCATATCTGGGCTCGTGGCTCAGTAGCAGAGCGCCCGCTTCGCAAGCGGGAGGTCGCGGGTGCGATTCCCGCCGAGTCCACAAATATTAATATTTTAGCACAGAATTTTTAGATAAGTTTTTATAGCTTTATAACAAAGTTATAAATGTGGTGTTATGGAGCTAAAAAACTACGAGTTAAAAAAATATGAACTACCAAGTTTACCATATAATTTGGACGCCCTTGAGCCATATATAAGTAAAGAGATTATGGATGTGCACTACAACGGCCACCACAAGGCATATGTGAATGGAGCTAATGCAACCATAGACAAGATAAATCAGATTACAAAAGGAGATGTTAAAGGCTATGACCTTGCAGGAGTGGTGAGGAATTTAGTATTTAACGTAAACGGGCACAAGATGCACAGCTTATTCTGGAAAGCCATGGCGCCAAACGGTAAGGGAGGCGGCAAGCCTGGCGGAGTGTTAGAAGACCTAATAAACAAGCAGTATGGAAGCTTTGAGGTATTTAAGCAGTTATTTACAGATTCAATGAAATCACTTACTGGCACTGGCTGGACGGTTCTTCTTTTTGACAAAGAGACAAACAGGCTTGAGATCTCTACTATAGAAAATCATTTTATAAATCACATTGCTGAGCTACCGATTGTGCAGATTGTAGATGAATTTGAGCATGCATACTATTTGCAATATAAGAACAACAGAAATGCATACATAGATGCGTGGTGGAACGTCGCAAATTGGGAATTCGCTAACAAAGTGCTAGAGAAGTATCTCTGATTCTTTTTAATTTTTGTTTTCTCTGTAATCTAATCTATTTTAAATATCTTATATTGCATATTAATTATTGATGGAAAAAGAAGGCGTGCTTTACAATACTCTTCCAAGTGGAAGGGCAGTATGTAATCTATGTGCAAGGAGATGCAATATTCCTGAAGGGGGAATAGGTTTTTGCGGAGTAAGAAAGAATATTGGAGGAAAGGTATACTCAACTATTTATGGCAAGATTGCAGCACTTAATATAGATCCGATAGAGAAAAAGCCCCTCTTCCACTTCAAGCCGGGAGCTAGCATGCTAAGTATAGGCACAGTGGGCTGCAATTTCAACTGCCTTTATTGCCAAAACTGGGACATAAGCCATACACGTGAGCATTTTGGCGAAGAGATAATGCCTGATAAGCTTGTAGAGCTGGGCTTGAAATACAAGGTTGATGGTATAACATATACTTACAACGAGCCCACAATATTTATGGAATATGCTATTGATGTAGCAAAAGAAGCAAAGAAGCACAGGCTCTTCAACACATTTGTTACAAACGGCTATATGACTCCAGAGGCTGCTGAGCTTGCATCAGATTATATAGATGCGATGACTATAGACTTTAAAGGCAATGCAAATACAGAATTTGCAAGAAAATATATTACCATATTTTCCGATGACCCAATTTTTGAAACGCTCAAGATATTAAAAGAAAAGAAGGTATTCATAGAAATAACAGATCTTGTTGTTCCGAAGGTTGGGGATTCGCTTGATGATGCAAAAAAACTTATTGAATGGATAAGAGATAATTTGGGTGATGAAACGCCTATACATTTCCTTAGATTTCATCCAGATTATAAAATGTTGGATATTCCAGCAACGCCCATTGAAACGCTTGAGAAGCATTATAAACTTGCAAAAGAGCTTGGTATGAAATATGTTTATTTAGGCAATGTGCCAGGACATGAATATGAGAATACATACTGTCCAAAGTGTGGCACGCTATTGATAAAGAGGTTTGTTTTTGATGTATTGGAATATAATATTACAGATGACCTCAGATGCCCTAAATGTGGAACTAAAATAAATATAGCTGTTAAGCCAGAGATAACTAATAAACATTATATTAGGTGAGAATTTGAAAACTTATACATTGAAAGAAGGAGAGAAGCTCGTAAAGGCTGCGAGGAATGCTATAGAGCTTTATATAAGATCACCAAGGTTTGAAAAAAGCATTATAGAAAATACTATTTCAGAATTCAACGAAAAAGCGGGCGTTTTCGTAACAATAAATCATTATCCAACAATGTCTTTGCGTGGTTGTATAGGCTATCCCAGAGCAATTGGGCCTGTAAAAAAATTGCTTGTAGATGCGGCTATAGCCGCTGCAACGGAAGACCCAAGATTTATGCCACTAAGTTTAGGAGAGCTCAATGATGTTATAATAGAGGTAAGCATATTGAGCGAACCGCAACAGATAAAAGGAACCCCAGAAGAGATTAAGAAAGAGATAAAGATAGGAAGAGACGGGCTTATAATAGAATATGGTTATTACAGCGGACTTCTTCTTCCAATAGTTGCTGTAGAAGAGAAATGGAACGTTGAGGAATTCCTTGAAAATGTGTGCATTAAGGCAGGACTTCACCCAAACATGTGGAAAAGGAGCGATATAACCCTTTATAAATTCCAGACACAGGTATTTAGAGAGGAGGAGCCAAACGGAAATGTTGTCGAGATAAAAATGGAAAGATGAGATGAGGATTGTCCTACTTGTAGACATGGACTATTTCTTTGCCGCTTGTGAAGAGGTTAGAAACCCAAGCCTAAAGGACAAGCCCGTGGTTGTTGGGGCAGACCCAAAGAACGGCTATGGCAGGGGCGTTGTAAGCACATGCAATTATATAGCTAGAAGTTATGGGATAAGAAGTGGCATGCCAATATCTATGGCTTATAAGCTAAAGAGCGATGCAATCTTTTTGCGTGTAGATGAGCCTTATTATGAGAGCATATCAGCAAAGATAATGGCATTGCTTAGAAATTTTGCAGATAAATTCGAGCAAGTAAGCATCGACGAGGCTTTTCTTGATATATCAAATAGAGTAAAGAGCTATGAAGAAGCGTATGAATATGCCAAGAGAGTAAAAGATTCTATTTATACAAACTTTAGCTTGCCTTGCTCAGTAGGCATAGGCCCAAACAAGCTCATAGCTAAGATGGCTTGCGAGGCTGCAAAGCCAAATGGGATAAAACTTGTGCGTGAAGAAGAAGCAAAAAAGTTCCTCGAACCTTTGCAATTAGAAAAGCTGTATGGCGTGGGCAAGAAAAGCGCTGAAAGGCTCAAGGAGCTTGGCTTCAAAACAATAGGTGATATTGCAAAAGCAAACAAGCAGCTTCTTATAAACGAGTTTGGTTCATTCGGCTTAGAAATTTATGAACATGCAAATGGTATAGATAATGAAGAGGTTTTTGAAGACACTGAGATTAAATCAATAGGAAGAGAGCACACGTTTGAGCATGATACAGATGAGAGCGAAAGGATAAAAAAAGAAATACTAAGCTTAGCGGATGAGGTTGCAAACGAGGTAAATAAAGCAGGCTTCTACTTTAAAACAGCTACTTTGAAGATAAGGTATGAGAACTTTGATGAGCATCTGCATACCTATAGTTTAGGTTATTATACGCAGGATGTAGACAAATTAAAAAAGGTAGCGATAATCCTTTTCGAACAAAACAATACTGGAGAGAAGGTAAGAAAGATAGGTTTAAGAGTATCGAACCTGATAAAAGGAAAAGGCCAGAAGAAAATAAATGAATATTTCTAGCTTTTTGAACTTTCGTATTTTATCTTGCTAAGGTATTCCCTTACCCTTAGCGCAGCCATAACCCCTGTGCCTGCTGCTGTTATGGCCTGCTGATAGAAAGAGTCTGCAACATCGCCAGCCGCAAATACACCTTCTATGTTCGTGAATACTATATCATGTGTTATAATATAGCCGCGTTCATCTAACTGTATCTGGCCTTCAAAAGGCTTTGTGTTTGGCTGATTTCCTATAGCTATAAAAACACCATCTATAGGCATCTCCGTTACTTCATTTGTTACCACGTTTCTTAGCTTTACTCCGTTTACCTTTGCATCGCCCTTAACCTCTTCAACAACAGTATTCCACATAAATTTAATCTTCGGATTAGAAAAGGCCCTTTCTTGCATTATCTTGCTGGCTCTAAGTTGATCCCTTCTGTGCACAACTGTAACGCTGTTTGCAAACCTTGTAAGGAATATTGCGTCATCAAGGGCTGTGTCGCCGCCACCAACCACTATTACATTCTTTCCTTTGAAGAAAGCACCGTCGCATGTTGCACAACTTGAAACACCTCTGCCAATAAATTTCTTCTCAGATTCTAAGCCGAGCCATTTTGCAGATGCACCCGTTGCTATTATTATTGAATTAGCCTCATATTCATCGCTCCCAACCCATACTTTAAAAGGCCTAGATGAAAAGTCAACCTTAGTTACATCACCATCTACAAACCTTGCCCCAAATTTCTCTGCCTGCTTTCGCATTAGATCTATAAGCTCAGCGCCCTCAACACCATCTGGGAATCCTGGGAAGTTCTCAACAGTTGTTGTAAGAAGAAGCTGCCCACCTGCAGTTGTTCCTGTTATTACTAGAGTTTTAATGTCGTCTCTTCCCGCATAGATGGCTGCGCTAAGGCCAGCCGGACCTGAACCAATTATTATTAAGTCTTCCAAATTACCACCAAGAATTTATTTATATTATTTAAGTTATAAATACTTGCCCTTTGGGTAGGTGGTGGCGCATATGGCAATAATAGATCATATAAAGGCAGCGGTTCTTGATCTTGATGGTACACTTGTTGACAGTGTAGATATATGGGCAGATGTATGGAGTGAAGGACTTAATAATGAGGGCATCAATGTGACAAAAGAGCAGATAAGACATTATATAGGCATTCCACTCGAGTCTATAATAAAAAATGTGCTTGGCAAAGAAGATAAAAATCTGGAAGAGAAATTAAGAGATGCACAAAACGAGATTCTCTGGAAAAAGGCAGAAACACTAAGGGCTTTCCCAGATGCAGTATCAATGCTAGAAAAGTTAAAGTCCAGGAATATAAAATTGCTTATTGCAAGCTCTGCGGAAGAAGCCTGGATAAAATTTGCAATAACAAAATGCTCCTTGGATAAGTACATATATGCATACATCAGTGGTGAAAAGGTGAAAAGACCCAAGCCTGCACCAGATATATTCGTTGAAGCGTTTAAGTTGGCTGGTGTAGAACCAAAAGAAGGGATTGTTATAGGAGATAGAGAAACTGACACTGAGCCCGGCATGCTTATTGGTGCATTAACAATACTTGTAGATAGAGATGGTATATATAAAGGCAGAGATGTAAAGGCAGATTTTGTTGTAAAAAATCTGGATGAAGCCTATAATATTTTAACAAAATGAATTAATATCGCTTTTGCTCGTTTTTAGCAAAAAAATATTTAAAAACAATTATCTAAATAGAGTTAGGCGACCATATGTATTTGAACCTTCCAGAGGGAAAGATAGCTTTAGATACGAGTGACAAGAATGCTGATCTAAATTTTATCTCACATGCGCACGCAGACCACATAAGGGGCGCAAAGAAAAACGCTAATGTTATAGCGAGCGATGAAACACATGAATTAATAAAAGTTAGGAATGAGATAGAGCTTAATATTAAACCAATTCCAAATAGTTTCAAGCTCCTTGATGCTGGGCACATACTTGGCTCGAAACAGCTTTTCATAGAATCTTCACTTGGCTACTCTCTTCTTTATACAGGTGATTACCAATTGCAAGAATCTTGCGTTGCAAAGAAGATAGAGGCTAAAGAGGCAGACATACTAATAATAGATTCAACATATCCTTATCTAAATGTAAAATTTGATGAAAGAAGCGAAGTAGAAGATGCAATAAGGAAGTATACATTAATGAAGCTAGAAAAAGGTATTGTGTTGTTTGGAGCTTATACTCTTGGCAAGGCGCAGGAGCTCATAAAAATATTAAATAGTGCAGGCATAATTCCCGTAGTCGATAAAAAAATAAGCAAGATAAACAAGGTTTACAACAGTTTTGGCATTGGCCTTGAGTATGCATCTATATATGATGATGAAGAAGTATTTAACAAAATAGTAAAGCACAATTTTGTTGGGGTAGTAAGTTTAAAAGATTTAAGAGAACTTGCTGGAAAGATGAGCATAGCTTATAATAAAAGAGTCTTTACGGGCGTAGCTACAGGGTTTGCAAAACTCTTTAGATTTAATACTGACGTTCAATTCCCGCTCAGCGACCATGCAGATATATACCAAGCTATAAGCTACATTGATTTAGTAGGGGCAAAGATTGTATATACATACGGAAGCAACCAAGAACTAATGGCCAATAATCTAAAGAAGCTTGGCTACGAAGCAATGCCATTTAGCGAGGCAAAGGAGCTAGCTGTAGAAATTGCACACTAAGAGAGCAACTTCTCCAAAGCAGGATAGCCTTCTAGCATATGCTGCTGCTCGATCTGCTGATATGTCATGTACATTATACCCACTGTAAGCAAAATCCCCATGCCCGTACCAACAGCACCCGTAAGGGTTGCGAGTGCAGCAAGAAGACCAACAATTACGCTCCCTATAACGGTTATGGTAGGTATATATTTGTTTAGTATGCTTTCTATTATTCTTGGATCCCTTCTAAAACCAGGTATCTGCCAGCCGACTTCTTGAAGCTGTTCGGCAACGCTTTTAGGACTCTGGCCCGTCATCTCAACCCAGAATTTGCCGAATACTATACATAGAAGCACAAGTACTACAGTATATATAATTACATGCACCCACTCAGGCACAGGAATAGGTTTTCCACCCCATGGAAGGAATAGCGGTGATGACTGACTGAGCAGTAGTGTAAAGTATGTCGCATAGTTGCCTACCCCACCTTGAGTTGGATAAGGAAGTGGAAATATAGGCGAGATTAAGTAGATAAGTCCGCCAGAAAGTTGAACACTACCTGTGTTTGAAGGAGTATATAATGCAATGAATTTTGCAAGATTTGCTAAACTACCGCTAACGCCAGCAAGAAATCTAAACCACACATCAAGGCTCATCACAAAGGAGGTTGCAAGTATAACAGGCAGAACGCTTACATAGAGAAGAGGTATAGGTAGTCTGCCACCAACACCCCTAAACTGGCTAAAGGCAAGTGGGAGCTCAACCTTTATATCATAAATATATACGCTTATTAAGAATACAATTATTGCAAAGAATAAAGGACCAAAAGCCATTATTGCGTTTGGTATAGCTGCTGCGCCACCGCTTGATATTGCACTCGCTGCTTCAGGTATTATTATCGATATTGTTGTAGCTATTATAGCGTATGCAACGCCACCTGCTATGAAGAGGTTAATGCCAGAAGTTATACCATATTTTGTCATCATTTCGTCAAGAAATATTACAAAGATTGCACCAAGAGCAAGCTGCAAAACAACAATGCCAAAGAATGAGCTGCTTATTAGAGGCACATAGCCTGTAGCTGCGAAGATCCATGCTTCTACGATCGCTATTATTATTGCTGTAAGTTTCTGTATACCTTGGAACCTACCCTTCTGCTCAGGATTATTTATGTCAAGTTTTATTAAGCCAGCGCCCATGAGAAGCTGAAGCAATATGCTTGCAAGAACTATTGGCCCTATACCAACTGTTATAAGGCTGCCAATCCTAGCCGCAAAGATTATGCTTATAAGCTGGTATATGCCGCTATTCACTGTTACTAAGTTAACACCATAAGCTGGTATGCTAAACATCAAGAAATATACTGTCATTATTAAGGCGGTCCACTTAAGCTTTTCTTTGAAGCTGAGAGGACCATCTGGCTTCTTAATAGAAGGAATAAACTTAAGTATTGAATCTAGCTTCTCTAGCATAAAGACTCACAATCAATAGTTTGTATTTCTATATTAAAACAATTTATTTTATAAGCTTTCCTTTGGACATTCGGACACATAGGAAAGAGATTAGCAAGAGCGTTGATAAGTATAGCATAGCAACTATTTAGCTTTAAGCGCTTCGACCACCAATTTCTTTATTAAGTAATATATGCTATGCCTGTGGCTTTATATAAACCCTATATCCATTCCCTGAAAGACTTTCCTTTATCTCAACACCTTTGTTATATACGCTCTTTGCCAATCCAGCAAAGAATGCTGTAGAAAGATCGACAAAGCCTTTCATAGAATTAGTTGGAGCATAGCTGAGCAATATTCCTTTTCCTTTTTTGCGTGCAATAACGCCAAATTTCTCTGCTATTTTATCTATGCTTGGGTTTGACTTGCCAAGAAAAGAGCCTGCAGCGTAGAAAAGCTTTGAGATCTCGCTCTTTACCGGTTCTTTCATTAATGGGAGAAGTGAAAAAAGCATGTATTCTTGAGAAAGTTTTGAATCGCTTTTTGATAGTACTTGTGCAAGATTCTCAACAACATTCTCATCATAATCTTCCTCTATCTTCACGCTTGCCATAGGCTCTGCAACAAACTCACACACATCAGCACCATTAAATGCACATCTCCTTTCATTTACATATATTATCTTGTCTGATGCTGCGCTCATATAGCCCGCTATTATGCCTGACTCGAAGATGTGCACCTCTTTGCCTATATTATAGCTGCTCTCCGGCTTTACCCTTATTATGGCCTTATCCTCAAAAGGATAATAAAGTACATTCTTGAATCCGGCAGCTTGTAGCACGTCAACAAGCTTGCCTATACTCTTGTCTGACTTCTCATAAAGAGCTTTTCCGAATGAGAAGCCAGAATTGTATGCAAGCTGCCTGAGTGTAGGAGTAGCATTGTATAGTATATCTTGTATAGCTGGTGCGTTCACAAAAGCAATCTTGTTATTAGCAATCCTCTCTTCCAAGAGCTCTTGGAAGCTTCTTGGCAATTCTTTTTTCTCTTCTTTTTTAAATGCCTTTTTAACAAGCCCTGCTTTCTTCTTAGCCTTTATTACTTTTTTATCTTTTACCTTTTTCAACTTATTTGTCTTTTTTCCACTATCGGTCGCCTTTTTCTTCCTAACCATACACTCGCCTTGGTCCGGGTTCAATAATATAAACCTTAGAAAAAAAGATAAAGTTATCTTTTTGTCTTAAACAAAATCATGAAGCACTTAAGAGAAGAGAAGCGTGAACTTGGCAGACTAGCTAGATTTAGATCCCTCTATAGAATAATAATTCTCGATTTTTGTAGAAGAGTTGTATAATTCATTATACCTTTTCTTAGCGTCAGATAGGGATATTTTTACTATATGTTCGCTCTTCCTTGTTATAATGTTGAATGGAGGTATCTTGTAAGCATTGTTTGAATCAAACATAAAACGTTCATGCTGCTCCCTTGCAGCATCGTCGCTCATTATTCTAAGCTCTATCTCAACATTATTCTTTGCGAGCTCAGCCTTAAGGTCATTATAGTTTGTGGCAAAACTTTTGTCAAGCATTTCCTTAGAGGTTATTACCCTTATCGCGCTTATGTTCTTAATGTATGGGCTTACCAGCCTGTATAGGTTTTCTAAGCTAGAAGAATTAAAGTGCTTATCTACAATTCTTAAATTGCCACTAAGCTGGGAAAAGATCTTTTCTTGCAGCTCAAGAGCGTTGCCAAATGGAGTTGAAGGATTTATGTTTATCATAACCCTTCTTCCCTGCTTTCTTGGCATTGATTCAAATAAATACAGTAAATAAAAATCAGATGCAAGCGCTAGCACCATGCCAATGGCAACTATGAAAAGATAAAGTTCAATATTTGCAACTGAGAGGCGGGCTATTATTATATAGTAAAGGGCAATAAAAATGAAAGAAAGTGATACATGCATAAGAATATACCTGCTTCTGCTCCGCGACCCTTCTTTAAATAAGAGCAGGAACGCTATGCCTTCAATGATCAGTGCGATTATAAACAATAGGTAGGATTCCTTTATACTCCAGTATATGCTGCTCAGATTTGCTACACTTGGCGCTAGCAAAGGAGTTACATTCATATTATCTTGCTTGCTCTGTATAAGAGCTCCTGCTGCTGTACCATATGCTATTGAAAGTAGCTGAATAGTGAAAACGGCTGAAAAGAGAAGGATTATTGATGCTACATTTAATAAGATTAACAATGTAACCAAAGAGCTCCGCTTATTTTTTTGTTCGTCCATCAAAAATAATAGGAATTACAAATTTAAATATTCTGATTAAATCCCCCGCGAATAAATTCGTGGGGTTCCTGCTATGCATTCTGTAAAGCCCCAAATTGTTCAACAGTGCACAAAGATATATATTTAAATCTAACCAATCAGAAATAATATCTGTGGTTTTATGGATATACTGGTCGAAGGGACCATAGGGCTAATCGTACTGATTGTGGTAATAGCCTTTGTAATAATATACAACACACTGGTATCACTGAAAAAGAATGTTGACAAAGCATGGGCGAATATTGATGTTTTGCTGCAGAAGAGGCATGATGCACTTACAAAGCTAATAGATACGGTGAGCTCATACATGAAGTATGAAAAAGGGGTGCTAACCCAGATAACACAACTAAGGGATCAGTGGATGAATATACCTCAAAACGATGTTCAGTCAAAGATTAATACCTCAAACCAGATTTCAAGCGCACTTAAGTCTGTTTTTGCTGTAGCTGAGAATTATCCTGATTTGAAGGCAAACAACAGCTTCATACAGTTGCAGCAGAGCATAATGGAACTTGAGTCTCAGATCGCAGATGCGAGAGAGTTCTACAACGATAGTGTTACGCGTTTCAACATAAGAATTAACCAAATACCTTACAACTTCTTTGCAGGAGCATTAGGCTACAAGGCACTGCCTCTCTTCCAGGTACCACCAGAGGAAAAAGCAGATGTCAAGATAAACCTCGGCGTATGATATGGCTGAGGAGCCAACAGGAAAAACAACTTCTAGATTTCGTATTACAGAATCGGGTTTCAACCTTAAAGATGAAACTATTAATCTCGCGGAAACTGCTACAGAATTCTTAAAATATGCTCCAAGCTATGCAACAAATATAAAAGCAAAAACACTGAACTATAATTTATGGTATGCACTTATTGGTTTAGTGCTCATAATACCAATATGGGTAGTCGGTGTAACCCATGAACAGCAAGTTTCAATATTTCTGATTACTTTTTCTGCAGAGTTTCTGGTTTCAGGAGCAATACTTCTTTACTTAGGCTTCAAAAGCTTTTCGCTTGAGCAGTTTGTACCGTCGATTCCCGTTGTCAAAATAGATGCAGCAACGTATGGCCTAAACAAAATGCAGGGGAAGTTTATACCTTATAACGCAGCAGCACTAAAAGCACCAATCAGCGGTGCTGAATGCGTTTATTATTCTGTAGGTTTATATATAGTAGAAGCCCGGCAGAACGAATATTATATGCGATGTTTAAGAGGAATTGGAAAGGGGGCGCCAACACTGTTCACAGATGATAGTGGATATCTTGCTGTTGACTTGGTGAAGGCACCCAACCTACAGGTAATATTAAATGCATTTGGATTAAACGTGTTAGGAATCAATGAGGCTGCTACCGAAATCATGTCACATATTGAAGAAGCTGCAAACAACAACAGCACTGTAGACTTATCGCAGATATCCAGCTACAAATTTAATCTTATTGTAAAAAACAAGATTAGAGATCTCAAGGAGGATATTACAGAATATGATGTGCATCAGATATCGACGTTTAAGTTTAGACTCTTCCTAATTGAACAGTATATTCCTGCCAATTCGGATTACACATGCTTAGGTGGCGTGGCAGATACGGATAAAAGCATAGATGACAAACCAGTCAAATTGTTGGTACCTGATCAAGGCAGTGGCATAATGGCTGTGTACGCTGGCACAACACAGAATGCCAGAAAAAGAATAGGCAAGCAAACATTGCTTAACATGGTAGTTGGCGTGCTCTTCGTTATAGTTGCACTTGGGATACTTTCAGCCTTATTCTAGTAGAGCTTCGGCTGCATCTGCAGCAAAGATAACAACAAGTGTTACGACTTCGATAGTTACAACTATTGTTCCATAGCAATCCCAAGGATACCATGCAAACTTAACTCAGAGTACTTCGATTACTGCATCAGTGCCTTCTACAACGGTGCTGCCTCCACCAAGTCCATCTAGCATGCCAAGTGGTTCGTGTGGCAACTTCACCTTATCAGAGCCAGCATTTAGCAGTGAAACATCAGATGTGCAGCTGGAATGGCGGCACAATTAATGTAATTGCAGGAGGAGGATTATCAGGGTATATATCTGTGCAAATAGTAGGTGCAGACGGCAAGGAATACTTCAACAAGGGAACTGTAAATTGGTGCCCTGGAAATATAGGCAGCGTTTATCTGCCTGCACAAAAGTACGTGGTTTACGTAACCTCTGGTGGTGGTGGCGGAGGATGCCAACCTAATGCAACTGTAATATTATCAGGCTAGGTAAATAATAAGAAGTTTTAAATGCATTTTAGTATAATTGGCGAATGAGATGGACAAAGTTCCTGTCGGTACTGCATCAGAAAATTTTTCAAACAATAAAGAAAACAATCAGCAAGCTCGGCGAAATTCTGGAGCATTAGCATTCGATAATAGCACGGGCGGTGTATTCAGGCAAAATTCTTTTACATACGATGTAGATTTAATTGGCACACAGCCAACTGGCCTTTATGCAACTGCCACAGAGTTCTTAAAATACGTTCCGAGCTATGCAACAAATATAAAGTCAAAAACACTGAGCTACGCGTTATGGTATGCACTTATTATCTTAATGCTTATAGTGCCAGTATCAGTAGTCGTAGTAATATATCGAAAAGTACCAAAAATACCTTCATTACTGGTCCCGATTACTCTTTTTGCAGAGTTTTTAATTTCAGGGGCAATACTTCTTTACTTATTCTTCAAAGATTTTTCACTTGACCAGTTTTTGCAGCCAATTCCTGTTGTAAAAGTAGATGCGGCAACATACAATCTCAACAAAATGCAGGGAAAGTTTATACCTTATAACGCAGCAGCACTAAAAGCACCAATCAGCGGTGCTGAATGCGTTTATTATTCTGTAGGGCTATACGCAGCATTTTATCAGAACGCTGGGAGAAACAGGCAATTTGTTGTATTACCTATAGGAGGGGTTGAAAAAGGAGTGACAACCCTGTTCACAGATGGTAGCGGGTATCTTGCTGTTGACTTGGTGAAGGCGCCCAATGTACAAGTAACATCAAGTGCACTTGAATTGAACAAGGCAGGGTTTGGTGCCTTTGTTCTACGGGAAGTCTCAGGTACACTTGCATTCATTGAACAGGGCAAAAAGGCTGCCGCTGAAATCTTGCCAAAGATTGAAGAAGCTGCAAAAAGTAACAGCACTGTAGACTTGTCGCAGATATCTGGCTACAAATTCGATTTTCGTTTCAAAAACAAGACCAGAGATCTCAAGAAGAAGGTTGCATATGATATACATCTGAAACCGCTACAGAATTTTGGACTCTTTCTGGTGGAGCAGTATATCCCTGTCAATTCAGATTACACGTGTTTAGGCGGTGTGGCTGACATAAGTAAAAGCATAGATGGCAAACCTGTCAAAGTGATGGTACCTGATCAAGGCAGCGGCATAATGGCTGTGTATGCTGGCGCAGCACAGAATTTCAAAAAAGGCATGAGCAAGCGCGCAATACTTAACATGGCGATTGGCGTACTATTCGTTATAGCTGCCCTTTGGGTACTTTCAACTCTATTCTATTAGGCTTCTGCTGCAACTTATGCTCCGTTTGGCGAGAACATCAGGTGCATGTAGCTGGAATGGCTGTATGATTAATATATTTGCAAGAAGTGGATCATCAGGATATATATCGTGTAAATAGTAGGCGCATACGGCAAGAAATGTTTCAACAATGAGACTACAAATTGGTGTACAGCAAAAATAAGTGGTGGATCATGCGACAACCCTGACGCAATCGCATATTATCAAGTAGGCCGATAAAAGCTCAACTTAGATGTTTATTCAACAGTGCAATAAACTTTTTATTCTGCAAAAGAGCTCATATTGTGCATACTTGGCTCATGCATGTTTATCTTTTCTATATACTCATTTATCGCTTTCTCAGCCATCTCTGGCTTGCCTATGCAAACAAGCACATCATCGCCTTCTTTTGCACCTGTTATCTCTCTTATAAACTCAAGCTCATCAGCACTTGCATAGCCTTTATGCTCCTTTGTTGTAAAAACTATGCAGCCGTATTTGCTTGCATCTAGCAACTCTGGCTTTAAGTTGGCTAATTCTGAGCTCAGCTTAACCCCCAAAGCCCTTCCGCTTCTTCCTATCACATTTATAATTTCATTGTTCTTTGTGTTTATGAATGCACCGCTTAAGTCAAACATAGGCAGTTGCATAACATGCTTATTGTAGCTTGCTTTGTATGTTGGGGCTTTATCGGCATAACGCCTCTGTATAAGAAGAGCCGCTATTATGAAAGCGAATGAAACGAGATAATAAAGGTATAGCTTTGTGCCAAGGATTAGATATGAGAAGAATATTGTTAATATAGGGGTTAAGTAGGTTGCATTTGAGATGAGAAGCGGGTCGAATAATTTGAATGAGTAGAAGAACATTAAAGCACCTAGCGAGTAGGAGATCGTGCCTAGGAAGAGAACAGAGAATAAAGTATATGTATTCATTGGAGTAAAATTGACGTTAAAAAATGTTATAAGAAGTGCAATGAAGAGAAGAGATGCTGCATTAAATATGAAGACCTGGCTGAAGATATCTTGGTTCTGTCCTTTTATTATTACGTTTGAGCCTGCTGTAGAAAGCGTAGAGAGCACAGCTATGCCTATAAAACCTATACCATACAGCCTTGGCAGCAAGCTGCCATGTGTTACAAGGAAATAAACACCCACAAAACCAATAAAGAGGGCTATGAGCTGCATTCTGTTTACCTTTATCTTTACTGTAAATGGTAGCATTATGGCAAGAAATAGAGGCCATAGCTTGCTTATAAGGCTAGCAACTACTGGGTTTGTACCTTTTATCGCAATTGTTAAGAAAAGCTGTGCAAGAGCGTAGTTAAAAACACCCGCTATTATAAGTATTGAAAAGGTCTTTGGATTGGCAAGGATATAAAATAGGTGTCTAAGCTTCTTAGCAAATATAAGAGCGGCAAAGGAGGTTGCTGTGCTTACCAGAAAAGTGTAGAAAAGAAGCTCTAGCGGAGATACATTTACTACAGCTAAGCCTAAGAATACGGGAAGAAGTGAAAGCTCGGTTACTGCAAGGGCTATTAGCAAATAGCCCTTTGTTTTCATCTTCATGTTATTTGAGAGCATTATCATTTGAAATAAATAAAAAGATAGTGTTTTGTTCAAAAATATTTTAAGAAATTTGTCAATTTGCTAACTTATTTAAATATGTTTATTCAAGATTGTTTTGTGGAGTATAGCTTCAAAGAAAAGATAATATTAAGAAAGCTAAGCGAAGATGCAACCGCTTCTATAGAGGAGCTTGCAAGCGCAGCTAAGTGCTCACGCACCACAGTATACAAAATACTCTCGACTCTTGAAGAAAAATATAAGATAAAGTACACTGTTGAGCTTGATGAAGAGAAGCTTGGCATAACAGAAAGGCATTTGCTAATTATAAAGCTCAAGGAAAAACCGAGTGAAGAATATCTGCGTGCTCTTTTTGCAAGCGATAATTACATAAGCGATGCCTATCTATGCGAGGGCGACTTTGACCTTATTATATATGCAACATCAAACGAGCCTATGCATTATATAATGTGGGAGAGCAAGCTTCCAGCTAGACTTGCCGAGCTTGAGCCAAAGGTGTATCCAAGCGAGGTTATGTTTACCCACTTTGGCTATTTTCCGTTGAATCCAGAGCAGGTAAGCGTGGCCAAGCTCAATGAGAAAGACAAGCTTATACTTGCCGAGCTCTTAAGCAATAGCAGGCAGAGCATAACTAGCATGGCAAAAAAGCTAAACATGGGAAGGACAACATTGGCTTATAGGATATACATGCTTAAGAAGCGTGGCATAATTAAAAGGTTCACAATCTCTGTAGGCAAGCCGCATAAGCCCTATATACTTGTTTTCTTGGCAAATTATACCTTTACTATAGACACGCCCGTCAGATCTACAAGGATGATGAATTATTACAAAACATATGACGAGCAGCTACCTATGCTCAATACATTCCAGCTCCTTGTACCAATGAGCGGCAGCTACAGGTTCCTTGCTGTTGGCTTGTTTGAGGATGAGAAAGATGCTATGGAGCATGCAATAAAAGCACATCAACAAATTTTTGAGAAGGAAAATGCTAGCATAAGAAAGGCTAGGGTTATAAGCGTTTTAAAAGGAAGCTACCCATTCAGAAACCTTGACATAAATGCAGAGTATAGAAGGTACAACTGGAATTTACTAGAGACAAAATGACAAAGTTTTTCAAATAAATGTGGCGTTTTAGAATCATTTAAATACCTGTTAGACTATATATTATTTCGAGGGCTTGCATGTTTACAATCTTCCCCACCATGCTGCTCTCAACTTATTCTTCCCCACTTTTGATTTTTGCACGGCTTAAATTAAGCCTGCATCTTCAAAAAGTTTGCTGACTTTTCTTTAGCAACTGCATAGCTGAATTTTGGAGCAAAAGAAATATTTAAAAAACTTTAATAAGATAAAGTATAAGCTCAGGGGGTAGCATGGAGTTTTATTACTATACTTTGCTTGCTGGCGTTATAGCAATTATATACGCACTCTTTGCGGCATACATAACATTAAAGAAAGATGAAGGCAACAAAAAGATGCAGGAAATTGCAAACGCAATAAAGGCTGGATCCAAAGCATATCTTAACAGGCAGCTCAAGACCATTGCAATTTTTGCAGTAATACTTGCAATACTTTTCCTCTTCTTGCCAGACGGCTATGAGATAACAATAGCATTCCTAACTGGTGCTATTGCATCTTACCTTACAGCCTATCTAGGCATGAACGTAGCGGTAAGAGCAAACGTGAGAACAGCAAAGATTGCAGAGAAGGGCACAAATGCTGCATTCAAAACAGCAATAATTGGTGGCTCTGTAACAGGATTTGCAGCTGTTGGCTTTGGCCTTATAGGACTTAGCCTTCTTATAATGTATCTTACTATATCAAAAGTAGAGATTCTTATTGGATTTGGCTTCGGCGCTTCTCTGGTGTCGCTATTCGCAAGGGTTGGTGGCGGTATTTATACAAAGGCTGCTGATGTTGGAGCTGACCTTGTTGGAAAGACAGAGCTAAACTTGCCAGAAGACGATCCAAGAAACCCTGCTGTAATAGCAGACAATGTTGGCGACAACGTTGGTGACTGCGCTGGAATGAGCGCGGATGTGTTTGAAAGTTATGCGGTAACGCTTGTTGCAGCGCTGCTTATTGCATATGCATACGGCATATCGCCTACTAGCACAATAAACTTTGCATACCCACTCTATGTAGCTGCTATCGGCGTTATTAGCAGTTTGCTAGCTTTGCTCTTCATAAATGTAAAAGGCGAGAACGCAACACTCGCAATCTACAAAGGAATAGGCTCTGCTGTAATAATAGCTGCAGTTCTTGACTTTACATTAACATGGTACCTTTCATTGCCACTCGCTTACTTCTACTCCGTGCTTTCAGGACTTATACTAGCAATACTGCTATTCTGGATAACAGATTATTATACAGGCAGCGGAAAGAAGGCTGTTGTTAAGGTTGCAGATGCAGCAAAAGGTGGTGGCGGAACAGATGTTATTATGGGCCTTGCTGTGGGCCTTAGAACAACATGGTTCCCTGCAGTGATAATAGCTATAGCAATCTTTGTTAGTTATATCTCTGCCGGCTTATATGGTATAGGAATAGCTGCAGCGGGCATGCTCTCGTTGACAGCAACAATACTCACCATAGATTCGTTTGGACCAATAACAGATAATGCCGGAGGTATTGCAGAGATGGCTGGATTGCAAGAAGATGTAAGGAAGGTTACTGATAAGCTTGATGCAATAGGCAATACGACAAAAGCTACAACAAAAGGCTTTGCTATTGGCGGTGCTGCGCTATCAGCAACAGCGTTGTTTGTAGCGTTTGCCCAAGCGGTTGGGCTCTCAAGCATAGATGCCTTAAATTCAATAGTAACAATAGGTATTTTCATAGGAGCAATGATGCCTTTCATCTTCTCATCATTCCTTATGGAAGCGGTTGGCAAGGCAGCTAACCTTATGGTAGAAGAAGTAAGAAGGCAAGTAAAGACAATAAAAGGCTTGCTTCAGGGAAAGGCAAAGCCAGACTATGCAAGAGCAGTCGACATAGCTACGGTAAATGCGCTAAAGTCATTGGTAATACCAGAGCTTATAGCAATATTAACACCAATAGCTGTTGGCTTGATACTAGGCAGAGAAGCACTTGGTGGCTTGCTTGTTGGCATGATACCATCTAGCTTTATGCTTGCACTATTCATGGCCAATAGTGGAGCTACAATGGACAATGCAAAGAAGTATATAGAAGCAGGCAACTTTGGCGGCAAGGGAAGCGATGCACACAAAGCAGCGGTAATTGGTGATACAGTAGGTGATCCGCTAAAGGATACCGCTGGCCCAGCGCTTAACTCAATGATAAAGGTTGTAAGCACAATCTCTATCTTGCTAGCACCGCTCTTTATAGCATATACCCTTCTCTAATTTTTTTCTTTTTTTGCTAATTTTTATTCTTATTTAATAAAAGCTTAGCCACCCGTAAAAAGCTTTTATTATTTTTTTGTTGATATATAGAAACGATTAAATGAAAGTTTCCAAAAAGAAGCCTTTAGGAAAGGCTTCAGCCAAAGCGCAAAGCGCAATGGAATACTTGATGACGTATGGCTGGGCTATACTTATTGTTGCAGTGGTGCTAGGTGCCCTGTATAGCCTTGGCGTATTCAATGGTGCTGCTTTTCTTGGAACTTCTTGCATTGCGGCGAGTGGCTTCTATTGCACTAATCCAACATTATCAACAGGTGGTGTTCTTACGGTAACAATCGGCCAAGCTACAGGTACAACCTTCAACAATGCATATCTTTACTTTGTTCCTAGTGGCACAAACTTCTCAATCTCAGATCCAGGCGCAAGCATAGGAACACTTAACTCAGGCCAGCAGGTAACAGTTAGCATTCCTTTAGGTGTTGGCTCGCCGTATCCTGCAGCATATACATTAGGCACGCCGCTCTTTGGCTATTTGTATTTGCAGTTTACCGATATTTACGGCACAACCGAAGTAAATAAGATTGCAACTGTGCTGACAAAGGTCACAGCAACGGGCTCCGGAGGTGCAACATTTTCACAATCAACCCCTAAACCTTCGGGCATAGTAGCTTACGTTCCTATAACGCTTACTAATTCACAAAGCTCGGCTACGCCGAGCCCATTCCAGCAGATGATACAAATAAATGAAGGCAACTATGCAAACTACATTGCATATAACGGCAACATAGGAAATTTTGAATTCTACACGCAAAGCGGCCAAATATTGCCTGCGTGGATAGAAAGCAACAACAGCGGCACATTAACGGTTTGGGTAAAACTGCCAAACGGCATTCCCGCCTCTTCACCTTTAACTATTTATCTTGGCTTTGCGAGCAATACCACAAACCTTCTTAGCAACAGTGGCACAACAGGCATAGGCGAAGCACCTCAGCTAAGCTCTACATATGCACAGTATGATGATGGAGCAAGCGTGTTCAATAATTATTGGAATTTTGCTGGAACGAATTTGCCAAGTGGTTTGAATACACTGCTCAACGGGGGAAGTGTTACTGTAAATAACGGGGTAACTTTATCTACAGGCAGTGCTGAAACAGATGTATATTCTTCTACAACTTTAACCACTCCTGCTATCGTTGAAGCTTTAGCTACCTCTGATAGCAATTCAGATGCAGGAGTATTCTTCTCTGAAACCGATATAACTTCTACACCGTCTTCAGGTGCAAACATATATAATGGCTACATAGGTGGATACGCTACTGGAACGATACCAGAGGTATGGAAAGATGTTAATGGAGCATATAGTTCACTTACCTCTGGTGGTTCAGCTACTTATCCTGCAATATTATCTTTAATATGGGGCGGCACAGGGAATTTAGAATCAACATATAATTATAGTTCTGCATTAACGTCAACAGATACAAGCTTTTCTGTAGGAAGTGGGTGGATTGTAGGGCTTACTTCCTATAATCACGGCACTTCTCCTTATGTAAAATATCAATGGCTTCGCACCCGTGCCTACCCGCCTAACGGCGTGATGCCAAGCGTGAGCTTTGGCGGCTTAAGCACTGCTTAGCTTAGAATAAGCCTCACTGATTGATAGTCATTAAACGACAGTCTAGTCAGTATAGTGGCAATGGCGACAATGGCCAAGCAAGCAATGTAAATTTTATTAGCGACGGGTATAATGGCTATAGCCACTATGAGCCCCTTAGTTTGCTCTGATAACACAGCAAAAATTATTATAATCCTTTTAAGATTTCTGGATAGTCTGTCGCTATGCCATCAACGCCCTTCTTTACATACTCTATTGCCTCTTCCCTTGTGTTTATGGTCCAGACAATTACTTTTAATCCATTTTCATGCGCTTTTTCAACATTCTCTGTATGCGTGAATCTGTATAATGGCAATAGGTACTGCGCCTTAAGCTCTAGTGCTTTTTCTATCGGCTTGCGTTCATTTACATAAATGAAGCCTGTTTTTATTTTATCATCAAGCTCTCTTACCTTTCTTAACGCATCTTCATGGAATGAAACGATTATCGCTATGTCTTTTACAGGCTTTGCTTCTTTTAATATCTCTTCTTCATAGCCCGGCTCTTTTATCTCAATTAGTATATACTTTACCTTGTGGTCTATAAAATCAAGCGCCTCTTTAAGCGTTGGTATCTGCTCGCCACCTATTTTTATTTCTTTTATCTCCTTTAGCGTGAGCTCGCCAACATATTTGTCTATGCCAGCTAGCCTCTTTAGCTTTTCATCATGCATTACAATAAGCTTCTCATCCTTTGTTCTTCTTACATCAAGCTCTATTGCATTTACCACATTGCTCTTTATTGCTTCATCAAAGCTTTTTAATGTGTTTTCAGGGGCCTCTCCACCCGCTCCCCTATGCCCTATCTTTATTTCAAGCATGATTTATTATAGAAGGAAAGATATAAAATGCTTTGATTGCATATAATAAAAGGTGATCTTTTGGATTATGATTATGATGCACTCTTAGAGAGGGCTTTCTCACAACTGCCAAATCTTAGCGAGGAAACAGTAGATTTTAAGA
>Ga0080003_1000517_pt1 | contig 25525 bp, 27 predicted proteins | sample JossMetagenome_FD_69206 | JGI IMG/M metagenome (GOLD analysis project Ga0080003, IMG submission 69206) | Hot spring microbial communities from Joseph's Coat, Yellowstone National Park, USA - JC2_E (SPADES assembly) (version 2) | ecosystem: Environmental > Aquatic > Thermal springs > Hot (42-90C)...
CTCAGACGAGGTCTTCAAAAGGGTTGCTGCAGAGTTGCCCAGAGATGAGAGCATAATACTGCTATTAGGCGCGGGCTATACCGGCCACAGCATTGCAATGAAATACAGGCTCTCCAAGCTTGAAGGCAATGCGCTTCACTGGGCTTATCTTAGGTATAGTGTAAGCGAAATAGCTCAGAAGCTGGTTAAAACACTTGTTAATGCAGGCCTTCCTGCTGTATACTTTTCTGCAATATCCTCAATAAAGACCTCTGGCGGCATTATAAAATCTTTCGACTCTTCAAATATTTTGAAGTTTGCTGAAATGGGTTTCATTCCTGTCATGCACAGTGATGCCCCTGTTGATTCGGAGAAAGGAATCTCAATAGTCTCATCTGACAAGATTGCTGTTGCCCTTGCAAATGATGCAAAGGCAAGGCTACTTATCTTCGGCTCTGATGTTGACGGTATATACGACAACAATCACAATGTGATTAAAGATGCAAGAAGCATACCTGACATAAGCAAGCACCTGTGGCATGTTAACGATGTATCAGGCGGGATAGGAAACAAGCTGTATGAGGCAAGGAACCTAAAAGGCACAAAAGCAGTAATAATAAATATGAGAAGGGACGGAGCACTTGCAGCAGCAATAAAAGGGAATGAAATAGGCACTGTAATATCATGATTTAGTGGTTTTATGGCATATCTGATATATAATGCGGCAATGGCTGTTGCAGAATTCATATACACTATATTTATAGTGTTCCTTATGGATGCCATTGTAAAGAGGCGCATGGTTTCGCGTGACATGTCAAGAAAGATAGTACATCTATGGGCAGGAGGCCTGATAATATTCTGGTTTCTTTTTACAGGACCTATACAAATACAAAAATATTTCTTCTCAATAACTCCGCTTCTCTGGGTTTTCTTGCTATTATATACAGCCTTTGCGAAAGGTCCGAGCGATCCAACAGTTGTGAGCATGACGCGCACAGGCAATCCTAAGGAGCTCCTTTTTGGCACCCTCTTCTTTCCTATTATGTTCATAATAATAACATTCGCATCCTTTAGAGGTCTTGCAGGCATAACAGCAATAAGTGTGATGGCATTTGGCGATGGAGTTGCACCTATTGTGGGCAAGTATGCAAAGCTGCACTACCTTCATAAAAGGAAGAGTGTAGAGGGAAGCATATCTGTCTTTCTAGGAGGATTATTTGGCACACTAATATTTGCTGCCATAGCAGGAATAAGCATCTATGCCAATATATATGTAATACTAGTCGCGCTGCTGCTTGCTACTATAACAGAGGCAGTAACACCTTCAAACTACGACAATATAACCGTGCCTGTTGTAGCGCTTGCTGTTATATGGGCTGCAGCATTGATCTGATGGCGCAAATGTCACAGAGCAAATTTGCACATGCAAAAATAATTTATACCTTTAACCCCATTTAATATGGGGCCCGTAGCTCAGCTTGGATAGAGCAGCACCGTCCTAAGGTGATGGTCACGGGTTCAAAATTATTTTTGGGAAACATTACTGATGAAAATCCCGTCGGGCCCGTTTCTGTTAAGTGATATAATGGAAAAGCGAAGGAATTATGACAAAAACGCAGCAAGGAGTGCAAAGGAGCCTGAAATTATTGTAAAGCGCATAGGCAGGTTCGGCGGCCTTGACAGCATACACATCTCCCTGCTTGTGCTTGTAGTGCTTCTGATAGCTGTGCTTCTTGCGGTTTCATATTCAAAACCAATATCTATACGCAACACTACAGTTGAGAACTGCACTTACGGAATGCTCAATGGCACATGCGTCTACCCAATCCACAGCGAAGCTGAAGTTGCATCGCAGGCAGAGAGGATACTTGCAAGCTATGGTTATGTGAATACTTCACTCTCACTGCTGCCATACTATTCGGATGTTGGCAACATGAGCGTCTCGTACATGCCTGAATCTAAGGAATGGCTTGTCAGAATTCCTGTTACAAATGCAATCTCAGGTTCCAGCTTCTACGTGAGCTTCCAGATCTATGATTCAAACCTTTCGCTTGCAACGCCATACATACAGGCGATAGCGCCTTCCTCTATAGTAAACAATATGGTGGTTTCTGAAGGTGTAGTAAAAGCCTATAATAAATTCGCATGCCCTGTGCAATACCCGCTTCCAGTTTACCTATTCATTGACCCATATGCCCCTGGCAGCATACAGGCTCTATCTAACATAGAAAACCTCTCAAGCCGCTTCGGAGGCAAGCTCAATGTGACAGTAAAAGTGCTCTACGGCCCATATTCTGAGATGATTGCTTCACAATACGGCTCACAGAATGCGCAGTCACTTGGCAAGTACATTCTATGTGCGAGTATGCAGGACAACTTCTCAAAGTTCGTCGGGGGCCTCAATGCAATATACTCTAACAGCTATGTTTCAGGTGCAACGCTGAATAACCTGGCAAAATTCTCAGGTATAAACACAGGAGAACTTGATTCGTGCATGGCAAACGCAACATCACTTATGAACAGACAGTCGCTGCTCGCCAAATTCTACAACATAACTTCTACTCCGATAGTGGTGACAGACTGCATGTACCTTTCGCTGCCGCAGACAGAGCCCAATGCAATATGCTATGCAAACAGCACCATATGCAAATGATATAATGCAGCATATAATAGTTGGCATAGATCCAGGAAAAACTGCAGCAATTGCTTGCCTTGACCTCAACGGCAGAGAGCTATACCTTTCTTACGGCAGGTTTGTTGGAGTTGACTGGTTTGTAGACAAAATAAAGAGTATAGGGGTTCCTATCATAATAGCTTCAGACAAGAAGAACAGCAGTTCAATGGTTGACAAGATCGCTGCAATATTCGGCTGCCAAGTATTCAGCCCCTCAAGGGACATAAGTACTGCAAAAAAGAAGGAATTCATAAGCGCTTCATACAATGCAGAGAACCTTCATGAAAGGGATGCATTGGCCGCAGCGATGACTGCATATTATGCCTATGCAAACAAACTGAAGCAGGCGGAAAGGATTGCTAGGGAAAAAGGAATAAATGATGTTGATAAGGTAAAATCAATGGTGGTAAAAAGATATTCTATAAACGAGGCAATACTTAACAAAAAGTCAGGCAGAAAAAGGTGAAAAAATGGAGATACCAAAAGAGCTTGCGAAAGGGAATGAAGTTTTTGTAGGAAGCGGATTTGATTTTTCAAAAGTCGCAAAAGGACAGCACCCTAAGTTTGTTGTGATAACGTGTTCTGATGCGCGGGTAAGCCCTGAAGTGATATTCAGCCAGCCTCTTGACGCCCTGTTTGTAATAAGGAATGCCGGTGCTATACTTGCAAAGGAGGAGCTTGCAACGCTGCAATATGCAGTTGAGCACATACCAACAATTGAAGGTGTTGTATATATGGCACACACCTCATGCGGCATGCTGAATGCAGTGCTATCTAAAGAGCGATTCGGAGGCGAACTCGGCGAGGTCGTAAATGAGCTTAGGAAAGAAATAGGTGCAAGAAATGAGAAGGAGGCACTCGAATTCATGACCCATAAAGGAATAGAAGAGATCAAAAGAATAACAAGAGACTCTGGGAAGAAAGTCGACACGTTTGGAGTAATCTACCATACTGACAGCGGTCGCATAGAGCGCATAGTATAATTCTGACATCATCCCACGAATAAATTCGTGGGCTTTCTGCTATGCATTCTGTAATTTGTTTTCTGCTTGTAATTGATGCACAAAAAGAATAAAAGTTATCAACTTTGGATTTGCTTTGAAGTGGGCCCGGAGAGATTTGAACTCTCGACCTCCCGATTTCGGCTATTCACTGTCTTATAGATGAGTTATATCAGTCGGGCGCTCCAACCATGCTAAGCTACGAGCCCAAAGCAGATCATGGCAGCAAATGATATCATTGCAAAAAAGCTATATATGCCTTTCGCAGTCAGAATGCATATGTAGGCAGATTTCTGCGTGAAACTTTGCTTTTGTGTGCTGTATAATGGCAAAGAGTTTTTAATCTAATTGAAGATATATCTATGTGTGATTGAATGGCAGGAGACGCAAAATGGAGTGATGACGCTGATGGTTTCATAAGTGACCTTGATTCAGTAATATCAGAAAAGTATGGAATAAAGCTAAGCGACTTGCTCTCAAACCCGGATTTATTCAAGGGCAAAGAAGGAATCTCCTCTACTATAGCAAGTATCCGCCATGATATAAAGGACTATTTTGACAACATGCTGAATACAATGGGCGATGAACAGGCAGAATTCAGCAAGCAGCTAACAGACGCACAGGCACTATATGATAAAATAAATGGCTTCATAGCCAAAACAGCCACGGACTCAAAATTTCCATACATAAAGCCATCGCTTATAAATAGGAATACAGATAACGACGAGTCTATAGTGATAACAGAATACGATGAAAAGTTGGAAAGCCTGATAAACAAGCTGATGGGAAGCTCTAATTATATAGCAGATCTCTCATTGCAGTACAAGGGCTACTATTTCGGCTCATGGTTATTCTCTGGCAGCAAGAATTATGTTCTGTCAGTACAGATACCTGCAAGCCCGATCCTGACAATAGAGATGGCAAGCGAAGAGATAAGCTCGCTTGTTGATGAGGCTTCCGCGGCAGTAGAAGAATAAGAAGATTTGATGAAAGTAATAGTAATTACAGGAACTCCTGGTACAGGCAAGACGACAATTGCAAGGAGGTTACACCGCCAAATTAAAGGCTCGCGGCTTGTTTCTGCTAATGAGATAATTAAAAAGGGCAAGTTTTACAGATATGTGAGCAGTGATGGCGCAAAGGTCGCAGATATGCAGAAACTTTCCTATGCATTGAGGAATGAAGCCTCAAAGCCAGGCAGAGGCACTTTGATAATAGAGGGACATCTTCTATCTGATATAAGGATTCCGGGAGCAGTTGCTATAGTGCTCAGGGAGCACTTAGCAACTCTTAAATCGCGGCTTTTGAGGCGCAGATATCCAATAAGCAAGATAAGGGATAATATAGTAGATGAGGCAATTGACTATTGCGGTGTACATGCAGCGCAGAATTACAAGAAAGTGTACGAGTTCATGTCAGATGACACAAAGATCGTTAAGAAGCTGATGGACATCGCTGAAGGAAATTACAAGCAGAGAAACAAGCAAATAAGTCTGCTTGGCGAACTCCTCGACATAATAAAGGAAGACAGGCGTTATGCAATCTAACTATATACTTGTCTTTTCAAAGAGCTGTGCAAATACAGACTCAGCATATTCCCTAGGTACTTTGTTTACGAATAGCTCCGCCTTCCTGAAATCCAAGTCCTTGCGTCTGCCTATAATCTTGCCTGACGCTAATGCCCTGAAAAGCTCCTCTATATTTGAATAGCGGTTCTTCTCCAGCGCATATATTCCTGTGCCCTTCACTATGATGCCAAGCGCCTTCCTATGGGATTCTATGAAACTATCTGCAAAATTCCCGCGCAGAACATCAGGCCCCTTGGCAAGTCTGCTCTTTAGGTGCATGCGCGGTGCTAAGAACATTATGAAACCCTGTTCTGAATGCTCTATCCACTCTGCAGAGATGTACACATCAAACCCAAATTTTGAGGCATAATCAATTGTTTCATCAGCAACCTTCTTTAGCTGAGGCCACAGTATGTCCTCGCTCTTGTCAGGAAGGGGTATTCTAATCAAGTATAAATCAAGCCCAGATCTTTCTATGAAATTGTCGATTAGCGTGCGTGCTCTGGTGCCTGGAAAGCCATGGCCGTAAAACATCTCAATTGAAGGCCTTTTCATGAAAGCTCTCGCTATAAGAACAAACCTTGCAAGCGACTCCATAGACACCCCAGCAGCAACATTCCTCTTATGATCAACTGGGTCTATAACAATAAAATCGGAGTTGAACTTTTTAATTACATCAGGTGTTACCTTTTCTTTGCTGTCCAAGGGGTTTATATAAAGTGGCACTTTGAATGAGGAAGCAGCACTTAGTAGAGCCCTGAGCGAACCGAAACTGTATATCAGCAGCTCACAAAGGTAGCCTGAAAAGCCCTTAATCTTTATCTCAGCACCGTATATGTGGTGCACCTTTAACAAGTATTTAAGCAGCCTTGCATCATCCTTCTGCTTTTTTGTTAGCCTTGAGTTTATAAATTCAACATGCAACGGGCTCCTGTCTACTGCTGTAACCATCTCGTCTATGCTGTGTATCTTCATTGCAGGCACTATGTCTGCGTTTATACCATAATCATCAAGATAAACCCTCACATAGGGATGCTCGGCATATTTTATCTCACAGCGCTCGTTGTTCTCTTTCCTGACTATGCTCTTTGCATAAGCCATGCCGCGCCTAGTTATTTCATCTTTGCTGCTGCCGTTTCCAAAAAGCAGGAAGATATCAACATCAGAATCGCCCCTGAGATTGGTGCCGTGGGCAGTAGATCCTACTACAACTATTTCAACATCCTTAGGCACAGCTTTCTTTAATCTCTCAACAAGCTCATTTGTATGTGCTACAAGCGCCCTGCTCTCCTCATCATCAGGCTTTATGTCTTTCAGCACCTTTGCAAATATATTTTCAATCTTGTCCATACAAACATATTAATATTAAAGAGCAGATTTAAATATTAAACTAGAAACTAGAGGGCTCGTGGCTCAGTAGCAGAGCGTCCGCTTCGCAAGCGGAAGGTCGCGGGTGCGATTCCCGCCGAGTCCAAAATCCTTTCAGCAAAACGGGTGTTTGACAATGAGCTCAGAAGATTGGAATCAAGTCTTGGAATGCATAGATAAGGCAGCCTACGGTAAACTTAACAGTACCAAAGAAATAATAAGGCTGTATTATGATTTGGAATGGATAAAGGATAATGTTGTTTTTGATAATTTGTTCGATTATAGGGGTGTAACCAATTTAAATAGACAGCTCAAGTTGGGGAGACGCAGGATACGAAAGATCCTGAAAAAAATATCACCAGAAGATTATGAATGCTTAGTTGGGCAGGAAAGCAAGCATCTCAAATGAAGCGAGAATCCCTGAGCAGCTGGATGAAGTGCAGATTGAAGCTCCATCCGTAAAGGTTTGGTAGTTAACTCATAATATAACATGCATGTTTTATTTATGTACAGTATATTAAACGTAAAGTATATAAATACGTATAGTATAATATACGAATATGGCAAGTGTTGATGACTTTAAGTACGTGCTTACCCTTTGGAAAGAGATGGAGCTCCCAGAAATCATAGAAAGGAAGATAACTTTAGATTTAGATGCAGACAAAGTAATTGTCATTGTAGGCGTAAGGCGTTCTGGTAAAACAAGCCTGATGTTTCAGCACATAAGAGAGTTAATGAAAAAAGGGATTAAGAAAGACAATATTATTTACGTTAATTTTGAAAATGAACGCTTAATAGCAACTAAAGCAATGGATATGGATAATATCCTAGTCGCACATTCGCAGATATTCAACCCCGTAAAAGGGCTCATCTATCTTTTTCTAGACGAAATCCAAAATGTAGAGAACTGGGATAAATGGATAAGGAAAGTGTATGATACTAAGAAGTATAGAATTATAATAACTGGATCATCATCAAAGTTGCTCAGCAGCGAAATATCAACAGCTCTTGCAGGTAGGAACCTTTCCTATATTGTTTATCCCTTCTCGTTTAACGAGATGCTGAAAGCAAGAGGAATAATCACAGATATCAGTAGCATGAAATATTCTGCAAATAAAGGCACAGTATTAAAAATGCTAGACGAATTTCTTGAATATGGCTCTTTTCCCGAGGTCGTACTTTCAAATGATAATACAAGAAAACTAGAGCTTTTATCATCGTACTTTGATGCTATATTCTTTAAGGACATAATAAGGAGATACAACTTGAGGGAAACAGGAGCATTAAACATTTTCCTCAAGATAATTGCTAGTAACTATTCGACTTATTTCAGTTCAACGAAGGCCTACAATTATTTCGGCAGTATGGGCTTCGAGATTAGCAGAGTTACGATTCTTAACTTTTTAGAATACGCGAAATCCGTATTTTTTGCTGAAATCCTAGAACAATACCTGAAGAGCCCGCGAAAACGTTTTGCCAGACAAGTAAAGAGTTATATTATTGATATTGGATTATCAAAATTGTTTACAGATATAGACAAGGGTAGAGCGCTTGAAAATGCAGTGTTTATCGAATTGCTCAGAAGAAAAAAGGTTTCAGACAGTATATATTACATAAAACTGAAATCAGGCAAGGAGGTTGATTTTGTTGTGCGTGGGGAATCTATTAAACTAATACAGGTATGTTATGACATTTCTAGCATCGATGTAAAAGATAGGGAAACTTCAGCGTTAGTCGAAGCGGCAAAAGCACTTAAACTCAAGAAGGGAACCATACTTACTTATGATTACAACGGAAGCGAGGAAGTAGACGGTATAAAAATAGAGTATATACCTTTCTGGGAATGGGCTACGTCAGAAGAGCAGAGGTAAATCAAAGGTATACAAAACCGTTTATAAAAAGTTTTATCAAAAGTTTGGGTGCGATTCCCGCCGAGTCCATCAGTACGGACTCTCAAGCTTGCCAGAGTCTGCATATGCCTTATAACTCTTTACAAAACTCAAGACAGCCTTTGCTGTGCGCTTGTTGTACATTTTAAGATATTCATTTAACTTCTTCTTATTTATCACTCGTAGTAAACCGCTGTAATTCTGGATTGGAAGTTTTATCTTGTAATAAAACAGGTCTATAAGAGTCTTCTCAGGATTAGATACTGGCACCTTTAATTTGCCGTAATTCACCGTATCAAATCCAAAAAAATATTTTACTGGGACATGGTGCAAGAAGATTATGTCATTCTTTTCCCCAAATGCATATGACTTTGAATTCCTCACTTTCCTGATTGTCATTATTTCAGGCTTGGAATTCTGCGTCCACAATTCCCTTATAGTAAGCGCAGATAAAAGCCCGTAATAGAATGGGCTGTAAGCAAATCCTGCCACCATAATATCATTGTTGAATGTGTACACACCCTTCCTTATTGAACTTATCAAGCCAGTGCTTTTCATGTATGATAATAGCCTCGGTATGTTTTTCACACTTCTCCCACTGTTTGCTATGTAAAGCTTTACATCTCTATACGTAAAAACAGGATAATTAGCAAAATGACTAGCTATCTCTTTAACTGTGGTCATTAATCCACCTCTGTATGCTTTTTATCATAAGTTCGAATGAGGGTGCCAATCCAGCTATTATCAAATGCCCCAGGCTGCTCATATCTGAGGGGGGATTATTCTCTATTCTGCCAATTAATTTCTTCAGCCTCTTTACCGTTTCAGGATCTGCCTTTTTGATTAGTGACACTAGATACCATATATCATATAAGTCATGCGCTTCAGGGTGCCTGAATTTAGCATAATTGTCAAGCTTATCCATGTATGCTTCTATCTTCTCGTTAAGTAGCCCAATGGGGCTCAACGATAGCACTGCGATTATGCCACCATCTAACTTAGTATAGTCTACCATTGTGCCTTTCTTGTATCTGAAATTTATATCAACCTTCATCTTTGTGCCAGCTAATTCTACAGTGAAATGCATTGCATCAGTCGAACTACTGTAACCCTTTTCCTTTAATACAAATCCATATCCTTGCAGGAATTTTGATATTTCTCTGTAGTGCAGCATCTTTTCTGCTGACTTTTTAGATTCCATGTAAAAATCAAGATCTCTAGAGAATCTATTTCCAGAGTAGCATCGCCATATGGCAGTGCCGCCATGCAGAACTAACTTAGGATATCTGCTATAAAGAATTTCTACTAGCAAATCTTCAAGTTTTGCCTTCTCCAGTTGTGCTGTATCTCTGATCTCCATTTAATCAAGAAATGCAGTTTATTACATATTTATGTAATAATATGCACTTATATATTTAAATAACTTGTGTCTCATATGTCGTGGGTGCGATTCTCGTCGAGTCAAATTTAATCCAAAATTAAATCTGGTATTCTTAAGCAGATAACAATGGCTAAGCAAAAGCAATAATATTTAAGCGTTTCCAGTTATTTTTAATATGCAAACTTAAAATTGCAACTTAATAACAAGGCATTTATTTTGATTTATCTAAATACGCTTCGACTAGTTTAACATGTAGATTGGTGCATAATATGGCAAAAACTCTGGATACTGCAATATTGCTTGCAGGCGGAGAGGGAACAAGGCTAAGACCACTAACTTATGAGATCCCAAAATCATTAGTAAAAGTAAATGGCAAACCTCTTTTGCAGTATGCCATAGATGAGTTAGAAAGGAACGGCATACGCCATATGATGGTGTCAATTGGCTATATGGCTGATAAGATAGTCGATTATATAAAAAGTTTGAGTAGTAACAACAGCAGATTCAAGATAGATTATGTAATAGAAAGTAAGCCATTGGGAACCGGTGGCGCAATAAAATTTGCTTTGAGTGCATTGGGTGATATAGAGGACTTTGCAGTAGTTAATACAGACACGATATTCGATGCAGACCTACAGGCGATGTACAGGATGCATGTATCAAAGAGGGCAGTTGCTACTATAGGCATAACGAACGTTGACAATGTAGCTGGATTTGGCGTAGTAAATACTGAAGGTAGCACTATAAAAAGTTTTGTAGAGAAGCCAGATCCTTCAAAATGTGACTCACACACGATAAATGCCGGTATATACATATTGAACAAAAGGATAAAAGAGATGTTTCCTAAAAGTGATTCTTTCTCTATAGAAAGAGATTTATACCAGCCCAATGTAGGGAATATCATGCTGCTCGCTTATCCAATAAAAAAATTCATAACTGTAAATACACTAGAACAGCTGAATTCAGCCGAGAAGATATTGAGTGAAGAAAGTCATTAGCGCCATGCTACGATAGTTAACAGGCATATGCGCTTATATCTACTCATGAACTAACTTTTGCCTGCAACTAATTGGTTAATTTTGCATTTGCGAAGAAGCTGCACAAATTGAAATTCAAAGCATTACTATATGATCTCTCTGCACTGGATCTTAGAAAAATATATAAGCTGCGCAAGCAAAGATATGCCATATGTATACTTACATAATAGTAGCATCGCTATTGGCAGTGGCGATGTGGTCATTGGTAGATTCGCTATCAAAGTTTTACATATACAAGCTAGGCAAGGAGCTTTCATCAGTGCTGGTCCTTGCTGCCGGCATTATACCTATGCTGCTGCTGGCTATAGGCTCTTTTTCTTTAAGCGATATACCTCTGCTGCTCTGGGTAGGAATTGCTGGTGGCGCAGCTCTATTCTTAGGATTCTTGTTTGTATACAAGTCTGTGCCATTGGGCGGAGTATCAAATTCTTACATATTACTCGAGATTCAGCCACCTCTCCTTATACTATTTGGTATCTTAGCCCTCGGCGAGCATCTGAGTTTTGCAAAAATGTTTAGCATACTTGTAATATTTATAGGCATACTGCTCATCATACTGACAAAGAGACTGAAACTGGACAAGAAACTGCTGCCTTCGCTTATTGGAAACATAATGTGGACTGCCTACTGGGCAATAGTAATCCTTGCAGTTCTGTACTATAAAAACTTTGTAATACCCCTCCTTTTTGTGAGAGTCTTCAGTGCACTATTTGCATATGCATACTACGAAGTTACAATACCCCAAAGGCACTCTAAAATAGGAGTTCAAAAATTCGGCATTGCAATGATTGCTATTGTTCTGCTTGCCGGTCTTCTTGATGGTAGTGGCAATCTCTTCTTTTCGTTTGTCTCATTCAACAACAAGGTTGTAGTAGGGAGTGCAATACTCTCGATGGAACCAATAATAATATGGCTTGTAGGGTTCTTCGCTTACAAGGAAAAGATAACACGCATACAGAAATTAGGCTTTGCCATATCGACCATTGGCTATCTGCTACTTACACTCCTGTGATGGCATTACAGAATGAGTAGAAGGCCTGTAAATTTATTCGTATAGTATTTCATAAATGCCTTCCGGCCTCAGATATTATACTGAGCACTTCAGCCATGTTTGTGCTGTCATTGCCCTGGCTGTTTGTAGGAGTCTCCATTATAAAGAATCCAGAGCTGAAGGCACTGTTCCTGAAGAGGTTTACGAAGCCATCCCTTCCTATCTCACCCATGCCTATATGCCAATGCCTGTCAAGGCCGCTGCCTAAGCCGTATCTTGCATCATTGAGATGAACAAGCTTGATTTTGCTTTTGCCTACAGAAGAGTCAATTTCTTCAATCATCACATCGAGCTTTTCAGGATTTCTAATATCGTAACCTGCTGCGAACGCATGGCATGTGTCAAGGCACAGACCTAGTCTCTTTTTACCAACAAGATCTATCACATGTCCTATTTCATCAAATCGTGAGCCAATGCTATTTTTGTAGCCGGCACTATTTTCAAGCAGAAGTTCTACATTTCCAACTGCATCAAGAGAAGATGATAAAGCGCTTTCTATGTTTGAAATTCCTCTTTTAATTCCTGTACCTTTGTGAGAGCCCATGTGAAGCACCAGATACTTGATCCCAAGTGCATTACACTTCTCCATATTTTCAATTATCATTTCAATACTCTTAGAATGCACATTGGTATCTGGTGAAGAAGGGTTGCATAGATACGGGATATGCGCAAAAGGGTAAAGATTGTTCTTTGCTACTATGCCTCTAAAATTCTCTACCTCTTTTTTATCTATTGGATTACTGTGCCACGACCTGGAACTGCCGAGAAAGAGTTGGAAGGTGCCATACCCATGTTTTGCTGCATACGCGGGTGCATTTGAGACCCCACCAGATATTGATAAATGAAATCCAAGTTTTATCATGCATTACCAACTATTTTGCCTGCAAATGTATAAAAGTATTCATCAAAGGCTGCAGGGCTGTGAATATCATATTAGCACACATTAATAAAAATATTTAATGCTAATAATATGCTGTGCAATTGCATTGAAATGGTGTTTTATTGAAGCGTGAGACTCCTGAAGAGAAAAGGAAAAGGCTATTTCAGGCTGCCAAAGAGAGCATAAGCAGAGCATATGCAGGAGAAGAGCATTCTATAATGCAGGCGATAAATGCTTACAAGGAGATAGACAAGACAAAGAATATATTATATGAGAGGCTTGAGGAATGGTACAGCATGTACTTTCCAGAGCTAAGCATAGGTAGCCAGACTGCTTATGCAAAGTTTGTTCTAAAGTTTGGAGCCAACAAGAAGACAGCAGACATTTCCAGCCTTAAGGAGGTATTCGGTAATAATGCCGAATCTATAAAAAGGAAGATAGATACCAGCATAGGCAGGGAGCCAACTAAAGAAGAATATTCTACAATAAGTAGACTTGCCGAGATGCTGCTTTCTGCAGCATCAATAGAGGATGATCTTGACAGGTATCTGAAGGAGAGCACTAAGAGGCTCATGCCAAATATAGTGTATCTCATAGACTACAAGATTGCAGCTGAGATGCTGAGTAGGGCAGGATCCCTTACAAAACTGGCTATGATGCCTGCCAGTACAATACAGCTGCTTGGTGCCGAGAAGGCTTTATTCAGGCACATAAAGTTTGGCAGCAAGCCGCCAAAGTATGGGGTTTTGTTTAAGATGAACCAGATGTCAAGCACACGGAGGGACGAGCGTGGAAGGCTTGCAAGGATTTATGCTGCAAAGCTTAGCATAGCATCGAAGGCTGATGCATTCTCAAAGAGATTCATAGCAAACAAGCTGAAGGCCGATATAGACAAGGCTCTAAGAAGGAAATAGCCGCTATCTCTTCACTCCCTTGAAATCATAATTATCTATTGTTTGCTGGATTATTTTTGGATTGCTATTTTTTATATTATTATTTATTTCCAAGGACTGTTTTCCATACGGCGCTTCAGCTCTGCTCCCTGAATCAACAATTTCTATTGCTGCCTCTTCTGAAGAAACGCTGAATGTATAAGGGTAATCTCTAAATTTGCTAACGTTTTTGGTGATCCTCTTCGTTAGGTAAATGTTTATTATTACAGTCTCTTTCTTCTCCAACTTCTCCATGATGTCTCTGAGGGATTTGTCTCCTGCAAAGTTAGGGTTGTTTATGAATATGCCTATATTTTTGCCAGAGCTAAATTTCTGGTCCGTCACTAGTAGCAAGTAATTGTCTTTCTCGCTGTAGCCGACTATCCTAATTCCATTAGCACGGGTAAATCTATCAGGGACGAAACTAAGAAGGTCATCTGACCTTATTTTTTCCATGATATTTTTGTTGGTTTTATGATATTTAAGCATTGCTGTATATACGCCGATAGGCAAAGTGCTGTTTGGGCATACTTAAAAGTTTCAAATAATCCGAATGCCATAAATGCAGTGCCAAGGCTCAGCGTGTGGAAAACAATAAATATATGTAGTTGCATTATTTTTGAGCGAATGCGACCGTAGTCTAGCCTGGTAGGACACTGCCTTGCCAAGGCAGCAACCCGGGTTCAAATCCCGGCGATCGCACTTTATACTTCAAATTTCTATATGCCTATATTAAAACCACATTAAGCCTGCAGGTATCATCTACAGCACAACTGGCCCGCTCTTTACAATCTCGCCATTGAACTGGTATACTCCCTTGCGGTTCTTATCGTAGCGCACAAGCTTGAACAGGCTCTCATCGTATTTATCGCCCAGCAACTCTTTGTCCATTTGAACCCTATCTTTGCCGTTTGTGTCATGCTCCTCTTTGGCTATCATATTCGAGTGCAGCTCCCTGTACTCTTCAACACTCAGCTCCCTGCCCCTCATAAGCGGCTGTATATCTATCAGCCTCTTTATCTGTTCACTGCCTGGGTCAAGCAACATTTTGCCCAGCCTGACTGTTGTGCCTGATCCGCTGCCGTATGAGGCAAGCATTACTGGCTTCTTTTCCTTTGCATTGAGCAGCAGTGATGCAAGCGCTACCCACATGGAGCTATTGTATGAATTGCCTACCTCTGAAGGCAGCTTGAGCGAGTAGCTGAGGCCTATGCTTTCCTTGAAATCTTCAAACTCTTTAAGCTTCTTCTCCCTGAGCTTCTTGTGGAAGCTCCACAGCTCCTTTACTTTCTCGTTGCTTGCAAGCCACTTTGCTATGCCCTCATCTGCATCTGAGTCAGCATATTCTGATACCACCTTTGCAAGCAGAGCCCTTGAGCTCTTCTCCCCATAGAGCGGCTCCTTCATGCCAAGCTTGCTTTCTATTTCTTCAACCAGTCCCATCCTCCTGTACATGTGCATAAACAGAAAAGATGCAAGGTAAACAGCCTCCTTTGGGAAGGGCACATGACTCACTATGTAGAATTTCTTAGGGAGCCCGAACTTCTGCTCATATCTTTCAACCGCGCTGCTTATGTCGAAAACGTAGTTTATCTCAGAGCCTACTCCGCTCGGCACATGCGGCGTATGCTCATTTGATTTGTAAAAATCATCAGAGGGCATATTGTAGTGTGCACTCTTGTGGTCTAGCCTCATTATAAGCGGGTTCTTTGTCATGTAAAGGAATGTAGATGCTGCGCCCTGTGTTATTTCAGCATTCTTTGCTTTTGGGTCATAATAAATGGCTATGTCTGGAGCCATGACAACTGCGCTGTTTATGCTTCCGTTCTCTATTTCATTGACTACAAAATTAACTGTCTTAGCCTCGGCAGTGCATGCAAGCTTTGTTTCAAGTATATCAGCATATGGAAGTATGCTTAGCACATAGCTCAAGAATTTCTTCTTGTCTGGGTTGTTGCTCTCCTTCATTTCCTTGTATAGCACAGGCTCAACAATTTCAAGCACAAGCGCTGAGCCAGCCTTGCTGCCCTCCCTGCTTGTTTCTGTTGCAAGGTATATAGCATCAATGCCATACCTTTCTATTGCTGCCCTGAGCTCTTCTGTATTGTATGCATTCTCAATGAACCTGTAGAGGTTGTTTGCAGCCATCGTGACAAAATTGTCTGAATAGCCTGGGAACCTGAACTGGTTTACCATCAGGCCTTCCTTTACCTTTGCCTCTGCAGTGTTCATATGCTCTGCTATTGTCTTTGCCGTGACTATGAGTGAAGTTGTTTCAATGCCTATATAGGTTATCCCTGCCTTTTGTTTTAAAACGGACATGCTACTAGATTGCATGTATATATTTAAAAACTGTCTAACTATAGTTCGTCAAAAGTTAAAGCGTTTTGCAGATCATCTGTGCCTACTGCCATTTTGCTGCATTCGCGCTTTGAGTGCCTTGAAATCCTTTTCCATCTCTGCCTCAAGCTTCCTTATCCTCAGCACTGCAGCAGGATGCAGCGTTGGCATATAAGTAATGCCATTAGACTCGAAGAATCTGCCATGGTTTGACCTGACACTGCCGATGTTGAGAAGCGCAGAGCTCGGTACATTTCCGAGCAGCACTACAAACTTAGGCTTTATTATGCTAATTTGTTTGATTAGAAATGGCTTGCAAATAGATATCTCACTCTCTGTAGGTACCCTGTTTTCAGGAGGATAGAACTGCACAACGCTTGTTATATAGACACTGCTTCTGCTTATACCTGCTTTCTTGAGCATCGATTCAAGCAGCATGCCGCTCCTTCCTACAAAAGGCCTTCGCTGTTCATCCTCGCTTCTTCCTGGTGCCTGACCTATAAGCATAAGCTTGGCGTCAAGTGGCCCCTCCCCAGGCACAAAATTTCTGCTAAGCTTCCATTCTGCTGTGCTTCTGGGAAGTGATGCATAATCATTGTTAAGCATTTGCATTTCCCAGAGCCTTTCTGCATATTCTTTTGCATCTGTAAGCACCTCCTTCGTATCTTTGTATGAGAGCTGCTTCATTGCTTCTTCATATGTAAGCCACTTGTAGCCCTTGTGCTCGAAAGATATGCTCACCTTGCTTGTATGAACTTCTGATAAGAAGACAGTGAGAGTCTTCATTATCTTCTCCTTGCCCTCATAGAAAAAATATTTCTTAATGCGCTTGAAGAAGCGGTCAGGCGTTATGTCTATTCCTGCCTCCTCTTTTGTTTCCCTTATCGCAGCCTGCAGAGCGCTTTCCCCTTTTTCTATATGCCCTTTTGGTATGTCAAGCTCCCCGTCCTCTCTGACTAAGAACAGGAATAAAATTCTGCTGTCTTCCCTCCTGAATACCATAGAACCTGCTGAATACTCAAAGTGCATTTACACACCAATCTAAATCAAACCCAAGCATATGAAACACAATAATGCTCACTCGATTCTGGCTGCTATGCAGTAGGCACTCTCCATCATGCCATTTGCAGTGGCATTGCCATGCGGCAACAGGTTTGCCATCATGCTGTAAGGGTAATCATAACTGCACTTTATGCTGCTTGGGGTGACATTTGCCGGAAAGACAGCATAATCATCCAATAGCGTGGTGCCATTGCTGAGCAGGTAAGGCATGAATGACCTTACTACTATGAAGCCTGTGCTGTTTGATATCAGATAATACACTTCTGATTTGTAGCCGCTGTTGCTTACAAATGTCATCTCATCCTTCAATATGCTGTGGCTCAGTATACCTTTTGTTATGTTTGAGTTTGGCACTGTAATGAGCATTGCTATGGGTGCAGTCTTGTTGAATGTGCCGTTTTCAAGCTCTATCATAATGCTGGAATTGCTTATTACCGGCAGTACAAAAGACACGAAGCCTGTGGTGTTCATCTGCCTGAACACCTGTGACACTATCTGAGTGTTGTTAGAGCTGAACTCTACATACCTCTGCAGCTGTATGGGTGATATAAATGAAGCAGTGCTGTAATCAAGTGTTAGCAGAAGGTACACTATAGAAAACGCCAGCACTAAAGCTATTGCAGGCACTGCATACCTTTCTGTATGTTGCTTATCTTTTGCAATCTTTGGAAACCTCAAATTGTATGCCCCTGCAGCGAGGAGCATCACAATAATCACTGCATAGAACAGGAGTATTCCAGCAAACGAATGCACGTATGAGGTTGCAGCACGCGCCCCACCAGAGAGCCATACAAAACCTATAGATGCCATCCTTGCAATATTAAGCGCTAAAAGTAGCAACAGGCCACTCGCAAGCCAGTAGAATTTGTTCCTTGCCGTGCCATGATAAAAGTATGCTATCGGTGCAAGAAGCATCACTATGCCTATCATAGCACCTATGCCTGCACATGCCTCACCTATGCCTATGCTGTAGCCGCTTGCCGCTATTGTAATAGGCGGAATATATACTGCGGAAGGACTGAAGATGTGTATAAAGGTATATACAATTATGCTGTTTGCAGCTGCAAATGCGCTGTTCATGTTTATTATTGGTATAAGCACTGCTGGCGAAGCAAAAAGCATGTAAACTGCCATTGCCCTGAAATGCTTTATATTTTTAATCCCAAACAGCATTGTTGAAAGTGCAATTAAAGCAATAGGAAAAAGAAGCAGGTCAAGCCTGAAACTGATGAATGCAAAGGTGAACACACTCCTAAGGTAAAGGAAGGCTGCTATGAAGAGCACAAAAAGCACTGATCCTATATAAAGGCTCTTTGTGTCAATCTCAGGTTTTATATCAGCCCTCATCTCAAAAATTACAAACAGCGGTAGCATGAGAATTGGTACTATAACATATGTTGACGGATCTGTGTCAAGTATTGAGAGTGGTGTTATATAGAAGGATGTTGAAATCATTATCAATACGGCAACAAGCATTGCGGCAATGCCAATTCTTTTGTCATACTTTATCAAAACACCCTTTGTCCTCAGTCGATATAGGCGTCATCACATTTCAGCAGTTACTCTTATCTTCACAGGACAGATATATTTGACTGGTATATTATAAAAAACTATCAAGCACGTGATATCCTCCAACCTCTAAAGAGCGTGGGCTTTCCCACTCACTTTGTTAACTGCCAAAGCCATGAGAGAGCTTTAGGCGTAGAGGTTCGATGCCTACTTGTTGTGCTCATATCATTACCCATTAAGCATAAATACAAATTACTTATTTAATTCTATCTTTGATTTCATGGCAAACGTAATCGCACAAACACTGCTTGCAAAGCGCATACACAAGGTCGCAGGCAGAGGCAGAAGCAGAGTCATGCAATTCAAGAACGGCCAGATCCTTGTCACAGTGCCCAGAGAAATCGCAAGATGGAAGCACATAGGCAAAGGCACGCTGCTGCGCTGGTCAGACGGCGGAGAGAATAGGGTTATTGTAGAGGTTTGAAGGAGTAACTTACTACTCAGATATTTTGTCAGATTGGTCTTTGTGGCCCACTGGATATAAGCAGAAGTGTGTATTTGTTGTATTGCCATCTAAATACCTTTTTAAGAATGCGTTATGCCCACAGACAAGCTGATCCCACGAGTTGCTCATTTCTTCCCTTGAATATACAAAAAATTGTGGATTTCCAATATCGGCCTTGCAAGAAACAGGTTTGTAGGGATAAAGAAGGTCACCATATACATATTTTTATGCTTCATCATATTCTGATAAGGTATGTGATATAATTTTGTGGATTTGACTAGGGTTATAAAATGTAAGTATCAGAATCCTATGAAACAGGTATGATAAACTTTTTATACCAAGAGTCGCCTTTTTGTATCATGTTGGTCGCCAAATAACTAATATCAGTAGATGGTTTTAATACCTTCTACTGTCATAAAAATAGAGGAATTCTACAAAGCCCCTTTTTAGAAATTTTATAAATCTTGTATTTTGCTCTTATCTTTCTTAGTTTTAACTTCGGATTTTTTACCTTCTTTTATTTTTCCAGCCCTTTATTACGAAACCAATAAAAGGTTTAGTTGGTGGCAGGATACCAAAGGATACGATATCCAAAAACTTTGCGAATTTTAGTTTGAAGTCAGAAGTTGAACCAATTGTACCAAATTCCTTAATAATATTTCCTCCTGAAGTTTCAATGATACTGCGCCATGATTTTTTATCTAAAAATCTTTCGTTTCCATATTCTCCGGGATATCCTTTAAAAAAACTTGAAGGTACGGAAAATATAACATAATTAGAGAGACGAAATTGCTGTTGAAGTATATCAATAATCTCAGAATCATTAAAATGCTCTAACACTCCTTTGCTAAATATTATATTTACATTGTCAATCTTTGGAAAATGTAATATGTTACTTCTTATAAATTTAATTTTGCCTTTGGCATTTGGAAAATGACGAGAGAGGTCCTTTGCCAGTTCTAGCATCTCTCTATCTTTATCTAACGCAACTACATAATAACCCATGGAAGCGAGCATAAAAGAAATAATCGCTGTACCACAACCCGCTTCAACAATATAGCCAGGGTTTAAATCAGCATACTTTTTTATTATTTTTACGAATTGTTTTTCCCTTTTTATTTTATTTTCTATATACCTTTTTACACTGCCTGCTTTTTTAATCTTATTTTCATATATCGATCTCCATTTCATCTAAATCCTTCTCATAGCTTTTTAAAACATTATTCAATACTTCATAACCATCTTTTGTAAAATCTACTTCTACGTTTGCTTCCTTGTTGAGCTGATCTATATATTCATAGAATGAACCCTTTGATAAAAGATTAGAATTTTTAATATCTTTTTTATGCTCAACAAAAATTTTCAGGTTTAACTCATTAATTACCGAAGTTATACTTGCTTTAGTTTCTTCCACATTCTCCTCATTTGAAAGCTTCTCAGCCTCATAATAGATGCTGTGAACCTTTTTTAAATTGTTTCTTAAAATAATTGGCTTAACAATTGTGATTTCCACCCCTTTGAATATGTACCTTTCTGAGACACGAAGAGACAGCATGCCTTTACTGTAGCCTAGAGCATTCATAAATTTTACAGCTTCTACAAAATTACCTTTTGCAAGTTTTACTTCTATTTCTTCTCTTTTTGATGAACTTTGTTCACCAATTTTTGCTATTAACTCTGGTTCATCATCGGTTATTCTGCACCTTATATCGCTTGTATTCCCTTCTTTAAAAGTACTGTAAGCTAAAAGTAACCTTTTGAACTTTCTGGCCAATTTACCTTCTTTTTTTAATTTTTCTACAACTTTATTGTAGTCATTTTTTGAAAGCAATCCTCTAAACTCAACCTCTACTCTTTTATCATTTTGCATATACTTTCACCCACGATATAATAAACTATTTCTCTTTTGAATCATCAAATTTCAAAATTTTAAAACTACGCAAATCCATACCATAAATGGAATAAACCTTTTCCCATCCAATGTTTCCAAGCTCTTTTCCTTTGATACCAAGCTTTTTTATAACCTCTTTTATTTTTTCTTCAGAGTCAGCTTCTATTTCTAGTATCGGCGGAAGCTTAGGCCATTCATCTATCGATATTTCTACTCCTTCTAGCAAGTAACTTGTTCTTTTACTTTCTTGGTAAAGCGGATTTGGTATAATTTGAGAAAGTATCTTTGCTGTTGCATCAAAGTCTTTCACTTCTACTTCTATTTCCTCAGTATTTGCAAGAGAGCTACCAAGCCTTCTCTTATAAGTTAAAGTTGTTTTCTTTCCATCTGTTCTGAGCCTTATGAACCTATCTGCCCCTTCAGGATCTTCAAGGTTGAAGATGTATCTTCTGAAGAAAAATTTTCCCAAAAACTTTGCTTTATTTTTCTTTAAAGCTTTTGCCACCTCATCAACATTTATGTTATCAATCTTCATTTCTATTTCCGTATCTACCACCAAGTTTTATTCCATTTTCAATATCTTACCACTCTCAGTAAGTTTATTTAATAGTTCCTTCTTAGATACCTTCACTATAATTTAGAGGCTCGCCACTGTTCACAACTGTAGGTTATATAAATTTCAGTCTCGTTTTATAATTTGCATGTTGGTTGCTAAAACCAATAAAGTCCTTGGAGATTAGATGAATAAGTTTGTAGTATCTGGTTTCCATCTTTCTGAAATTTTGATGCATCAAAATGAAACTTTTGATATTAGTCTAGATCTCGGCATGAGCAAAAGTAAAATAACAAGAGAAGGAAATTATATAATTTTTCCTGACGGCCAAAAATTAGATATGGGTATTATCAAGAAAGCCAATAAAAGAGGCGACCACGATTGTTTTTTAGTTGAAAAGGGCTCTCTCTACTTTATTTATATTTTTGAAAATCAAACAGCCTATAAGCTATACGAACCACACATGGATTACCCTCCAACATTATGGATTAATGGTAGTGTTATGCACACTATTTCTGTATCAAATCCAATAGAAGATGTAAAAAATAAGGTAAAAGTGCTTGGTGAGATTAACGGAGAAGTTCTCGATACATGCTTTGGTCTAGGATATACTGCAATAGAGCTTAAAAATGCTGGTGCTGATAAAGTCTACACTTATGAAATATCAAAAGCAGTGCTTGAAATTGCTAAAGTAAACCCATGGTCCGGGGAAGCCTTTAACAGTAACAAAATATTGATACATAATGCAGATATAATTCCCACAATAAAGAAGTTTTCGGAAGAAAAGTTTTCATTTATATTGCATGATCCACCAAATGTCAAAATTAACGGTGATCTCTACTCGCTTTCATTTTACAAAGAACTTTTTCGTGTCCTTGAACATGGCGGTGTTTTATACCATTTTGTAGGCGGAGGAAGAGCTCCAAAAGAATATAAAGTAGATTATATAAAAGGTGTAATTAAAAGACTCTATGCTGTGGGATTCAGAAAGGTTGTAAAAAGTTATAGAGGCGTAGTTGCGTACAAATAATCCAGAAAATCTGCAAAATCATATAATTTATGCTTGTAGCAATCAAGAAATGAAGCTACATGCTTTTCATAAGGATTTTTATCTTCTCAGGTGAGCTGAGAGCCATTTTGCAATTTTTTCAGGTATACTTTTTCTCCAAGCTTCTTCTACAATTCTATCAAGATGTTCTTTGTCACTCTCATTCTCATGCGGTCTTATATTTGTATTTATCATTGCATCACGTTCACATGCATGCATTGAATGAAGATAATATATAAATATGAATTACAGAATGCATAGCAGAAAGCCCACGAATTTATTCTTGGAGGATGTCAGTTATGCTTTTGCTATTAACTCTTTTAGTTTTTTAATATTCTCTTCCTGCCCTTTTTCTCTTAGTTTTCTTGCAGAAGCTGTAAAATATCTATGACTTTCAAGAAATGCCAACTGATTTTTATACCACTCTAGGTCTGTATACTTTATTGCCGTCCTTTTCTCAATTTCTTTTTTAAGATCTAGAGATCTTGTTAAAAATCTATCTGTTCCGAGTGTGTTAAAGTCAGCATCACATATTATATACTCAAGCTCGTCCTTTGGGTTTTGTGGAAGTACTGTTGCCATAATAAGTTTTTGAATTATCCTAATTTCGTCTTTATTAAATCCAAATTTTGGTAGTATCTCTCCAGCCATCTGAGCGCCAATAGGCTCATTATTCTCATATTGTTTTAAGTATCCTATGTCGTGTAACAGGGCACTTGCGAGTAATAGTTCTTTGCTTTTGTCGTCTATTTTCTCCATCTCTGCATACATTTTAGCACTATTATATACATCCATTATATGAATTATATTATGATAATAAGAATCCTTAAAGAATGGGTTTTTATAAAATTCAATTATGTAGCTCTTTAATTTTTCTATTCGTTCGGTTGTTTCTTTCGTTTTAGGTTGTTGGGAAATACCCATATTGTATCACACTTTAAGGCATACAAATTGAGATATTTAAATCTTCCTAATTTTACATCTTCTACCATTTTAATTTTTTATTCAACTTCATTCTGCTGTTGCGTTGGTTCATGCGGTGCGTTTTGCTGCTGTTGCGTTGTATTGCAGTTATCAGGTGCAGGTGCCACAGGCTGAGGTGAAAGGTTCAAACCCTTATTTGAGTGCTCTGGCCGGGATTTGAACCCGGGTTACAGACTCGAGAGGCCTGTGTCCTTGACCGGACTAGACGACCAGAGCAGTTAATATTGGGCTTTATCCTTAAAAGCTTTTTTGGAAAGATAAACACTTATAATTTATCTGCATAAAGCTATAATATTGATTGGATGTTCTGCGAAAAATATACGCCATATTCTCTTAACGGCATTGCTGGCAATAGCGAGGCTGTTGCCAAGCTTATGCGGTTTGCGATAGATGTGCAGAAGGGCAAGTATAGCAAGCCGCTACTTCTTTATGGCCCACCTGGTACAGGCAAGACAACCGCAGCTCATGCACTTGCCTATTCTAATGGCTTTGAGCTTATTGAATTAAACGCAAGCGACTATAGAGACAAAGCTAAGCTTGAAAAGGTCCTTTTGCCTGCGAGCACATCTATAGGCTTATTCAAGACAAAATTCCTTATACTGCTTGACGAAATAGACGAGCTTTCAACAAAGTTTGACGAAGGGGCAGAAGCAGCAATAACAGAGCTAATTCGTGTATCAAGACACCCAATAATATTTATAGCAAATGATTACTGGGATAGGAAGATAGCTTTTCTACGTGGCAAAGTAGAGCCTGTACAGTTTAAAAAGCTAAGCGCAGATGAGATATTCAAGGTTTTGAGGAAAATAGCAGAAAAGGAAAATGCGAAGGTAAGCAATGATATATTGCTTGCTCTTGCGAACAGGAGCAGCGGCGACTTAAGAGGTGCGATAAATGATCTTGAATTTCTTCTTGCTGGCAAGCCTGATGAGATGGAAGCACTTGGCATTAGAGACAGGCAGATAGAAATCTTTGCCGTGCTCGATAAGATATTCACTTCAAGAAATGCTGCCCAGGCAAGGCGTGCTATAGATAATAGTGATACAGAGCTTGATATGCTGATAAACTGGGTTGATGAAAATATACCTGTAAGGTATAAATCAAAAGAAAGCATAAACGAAGCATATCTTTACCTTTCAAGGGCAAGCTTCTTTGAGGAAAAGGCTGGAAGGACAAGTTACTATGCATACCTGAGATATAGCAAAGAACTTATTGCTGGTATTAGCCTTGCAAATGATGGCAATATAAGCTTAATAAAGAACTATTCATTCCCTGTAAAGATAAAGTTTATGAGTAGTACAAAGAAGGAAAGAGAGGTAAGAACGGTTATAGCACAAAAGCTGCTTTATTTGCTACATTCGCACAAGCGCTACATAATAAGCGAATACCTACCCATGCTTAAGCTCATGATAGAGAAAGCAAGCAAAGAATATGGTGAGGAAAAGGTTTTAGACTTCTTTGAGAGCAAATACAGGCTAAGCGCAGAAGAAGTTAAGGCAATAAAAGAAACACCATTCTTCTAGCTAAGCATTCTCTTCCAACACTTTTGCTACATCCTCTTTGCTTGGGAAAGGCTCATCTACAATAGCCCATTTCTTCTCAGCAACATCAAGATCTTCATATGTTGCTAGATCTTTTTTATAGAACAAGCCTATAGGCATTTTATTATTGTCTAGATCAAATTCAATAGCCTTTTGCATAGCCTTTTCAAAATTGCTTGGATCGTGGCCAGCATCTTCAAGCTTGTAGATCCTTTTTCTGAACCAGTCATATGTATTTAGCGTGTTGAAGCTAACGCAAGGGCTCAGAACATCGATAAGCGCAAAGCCTTTGTGCTTTATACCATTTTCTATAAGCATTGCCAAGTGGTTTG
>Ga0080003_1000473_pt1 | contig 25520 bp, 24 predicted proteins | sample JossMetagenome_FD_69206 | JGI IMG/M metagenome (GOLD analysis project Ga0080003, IMG submission 69206) | Hot spring microbial communities from Joseph's Coat, Yellowstone National Park, USA - JC2_E (SPADES assembly) (version 2) | ecosystem: Environmental > Aquatic > Thermal springs > Hot (42-90C)...
CCTCTACACGCAGGATAGCGCCGCCCTGCCCCTCAAATGGCTCGGGAAGCCCCTGAAGCCGAAGGAGGACCACCGCCTGGTGAGGGGGAGGGGCGCGTTTGTAGACGATGTCCAGCTGCCGCGCATGGCGTACGCGGCGTTCCTCAGGAGCCCCTACGGCCACGCCCGGATAAAGGGGATGGACATCTCCAGGGCCAAATCGATGCCCGGGGTCCTCCTCGTCTGGACGGGCGACGACATAAAGAAGCGCATGAGGCCCCTTCCGCAGGCCACGCCTCCCCCCGCGAGGAACGCCATCGACTATCCGCTGGCCGTGGATAAGGTCAGGTTCCAGGGGGAGCCCGTCGCGATGGTCGTGGCGGAGAGCCGCTACCTCGCGGAGGACGCGGCGAACCAGATAGATGTCGACTACGAACCCCTCCCTGCCGTGATGGACGCGGAGAAGGCGCTGGAGCCCGGATCCCCCTTGGTGCACGAGGAGGTCGGATCCAACATGATAGCGCACGTGCACTACAAGTGGGGCGACGTTGACTACTACTTCCAGCACGCCGACATGGTCGTGGACGCCAAGTTCCATTACCACAGGTTCACCGGGGCCCCTATGGAGCCGAACGCTGTGGTCGCGGACTACGATGAGCGCCTGGACGTGATGACCGTGTACTGCAACAACCAGGCCCCGATGGAGTGGCTGCCGCAGCTGTCGGCCGGGCTCAACATGCCGTACCCCAAGCTGAGGGTCGTGACCCGCGACATAGGAGGGGGGTTCGGGACCAAGCTCATCAACTACGTGTACATGGTGCTGGCTTCTCTCGCCTCCAAGGAGCTCAGGAGGCCCGTGAAGTACGTGGAGACCAGGACGGAGAACCTCCAGGCCGCCGCCCACAACGCGGAGAGGACCTGCTACGTGAGCGCCGCCGTCCAGAGGGACGGGACCGTGCTGGCCATCAGGATGAAGTGCATAGACGACGACGGAGCTTACTCGAGGCACGAACCCGCGGGCATGACCGTGTGGGCGCAGGTGTCCACCGGGCTGTACCGGATAAAGGCGCTGGAGAACGATTTCTACGCGGTGTTCACCAACAAATGCCCGTCCACGTCCATCCGCGGCTTCTCGAGGGCACCCCATCTGTTCATGATAGAGAGGATAATGGACAGGATAGCGCGGAAGCTCGGCGTGGATCCGGCCGAGATAAGGATGAGGAACCTCGTGAGGCCGGAGGACATGCCGTACATGACGCCCAGCGGCGGGCTCTACGACAGCGGGAACTGGCCCGACGGGCTCAAGAAGGCGCTCGAGGCGGCCGATTACCAGGGGTGGAGGAGGAAGCAGGAGGAGCTCAGGAGGCAGGGGAGGTACGTGGGGATAGGCGTTGTCGTTGGATCCGACTCCGCCGGCCCCAACATGGCCCAGGTGAAGATGTACAATCCGGGATTGCCCTACACCAGCGGCACGGAGGGCGCGCTCGTCCAGATGACGCCCGACGGCAAGGTCAGGGTGACGCTCGGGACCTCGCCCCAGGGGATGGGCCACGAGACGACCGCGGCGCAGGTGGTCGCCGACGTGCTGGACGTGGACTACGACGACATATACGTGCAGACCGGATTCGATTCGTTCACGTCGATATACACGATGCACTCGGGCACGTACGGGAGCAGGTTCGCCCCGCTCGGCCTCTCGGCCGTGTATCTGGCGGCCGCCAGGCTGAAGGCGAAGCTCGCAAAGATAGCCGCGTACATGCTCAGGTGTAACGAGCTGGACGTCGTCCTGGACGGCGGTAAGGCGTTCTGCAGGACGGATCCCCAGAGGGCCGTCGATTTCAAGAGGATAGCGAGGGTCGCTTACGGGAACGTGAACGAGATGCCGCCCGGGATGGAGCCCGGCCTTTACTCGATCGCGATATTCAGGCCCCCGTTCCAGAACCCGGATGAGAACAGGAGGGCGAACCTCGCCCTCACCTACTCGTACAACGTCCACGTGGTCGTGGTGGAGGTGGATCCGGAGACCGGAATGCCCAGGATACTGAACTACGTGGCGCTGGAGGACTCCGGCAGGATCGTGAACCCGCTCGTGGTGGACGGCCAGGTGCACGGCGCCATAGCGCACGGGATAGCGGAGGCCCTCTACGAGAAGTACAACTACGACGAGAACGGGAACCTGCTGAACTCGAACTTCATGGACTACCTGGCGCCGACGGCGCTGGAGATACCACCGCTCTCGGTGGTGCACACGGAGACCCCCAGCCCGTTCACCCCGACGGGCGCCAAGGGCATGGGCGAGGGCGGCGGCACCGCCGTCCAGGCCGTGATAAGCGCGATAGAGGACGCGCTCTCCCCGCTCGGGGCGGAGCTTGTGGACAGCCACGCGGATCCCGAAACCATATTACGTATATTAAAGGGCTCATCCCACTGATACCGGAGGTGTGATATGATGCCTCAGTTCAACGGTTCGGAAACCATCGAGGCCCCCAGGCAGGCCGTGTGGGATTTCCTGACGGATCCCCAGAAGGTCGGGGACTGCGTCCCGGGCCTCAAGTCGCTCCAGGTGACGGATTCCGATCACTTCACGGCGGACGTCCGGGTGGGCGTGGGGATACTCAGGGGGACCATAAAGGTGAAGTACGAGGTGGTCGAGAAGAACCCGCCCTCCAGGATCGTCATGAAGATGGACGGCAGCGGCGTAGGGAGCAAGGCGCTCATAAATTCCACTGTGGAGCTGAAGGACGCCCCGCAGGGCACCCAGCTGGACTGGGTGGCCGACGTCACGGTCTCGGGGACGCTCGCGGGCCTCGGCGCCCGTTACCTGAACGACATAGCGTTCAAGACCGTGTCCGATATCTTCAAGTGCACGAAGGAGAAGCTCAAGAAGCAGCGATAGAAACAGAAATTAAATAAAATTAAAAAATATATTTTAAGGTCACTTGCCCTGGAACTTCGGCTGCCTCTTCTCGTAGAAGAACGACCTGATTCCCTCCTTCAGGTCGTCCGTGTAGAACAGGAGCAGGTTCTCCTTGAGCTGGTACTCGGTGCCCTCGTCTATCGGCATCTCGCTCCCCAGGTTCACCGCCACCTTCGTCGTGCCCACCGCGAGCGGCGCGTTCTTCGTTATCTTCCTCACGAGCTCCATCGTCTTCTCCATGAGCTGCTCGTGCGGGACCACCGCGTTGACGAACCCGAGCCTGTAGCCCTCCTCCGGGGATATCCACTCGCCGGTGAACAGGAGGTACTTGGCCCAGTACTTGCTTATCACCCGGGGCAGCCTCACCGTTATGCCGGCGCCCGGCATTATGCCGAGCCCCGTCTCCGGCAGGCCGAACTTCGCCTTGTCGCTCGCGACCACCAGGTCGACCGCCTGTATGGTCTCTATGTTGCAGTGTCCATTGACCGCCGCTATTATCGGCTTCCTCATCTTCTCCATGAAGCGCCATATGTCGAGGTTGAACCTGTTGAACTTCTCTATCTCGTAGTACTTCCCCGCCTCCACGTTCGCCAGGAACTCCTTCGCATCTCCCCCGGAGCTGAAGGCCCTGCCGGCGCCCGTTATGACGATCACCCATACCTCGCGGTCGTCGGCCGCCTTCTTCAGCGCCTCGTAGAACTCCTGGAGCATAGCGACGTTGAACGCGTTGCGCGCCTCGTCCCTGTTCAGCGTTATTATCGCCACGTGGTCCTCGGGCTTTTTCTCGTACAGGATGAGAGGTTTCTCGGACATCTCCATCACTCAGTTGTGCCGGGCCGGAACAAGTTAATATATCTTCAAGCCCGTTCGAAACACAATGAGCGGGGATGTTGCGATAATCGGGATGGGCGAGACGCCCTACAGCCGCGCCAGGGCCGACAAGGGCGAGGTCGTCATGAGCGCGGAACAGTACACCGCGTGGGCGGTCTCGCTCGCGCTCGAGGAGGCCGGCCTGACCAAGGGGGATATGGACGGACAGGGGCTCGCCGTGATAGGGAGCGAGTGGCCGCACAGCGAGATATGGTCTGCGGAGGTAGCGCAGAACCTCGGCTTCAGGCCAAAGCTGCTCCTCAGGGGGGATTTCGGCGGCGAAAACGCCGTGGAGCTGGTGATCCAGGCGGCCGCGGCCATAAGGTCCGGGCTCGTCGACTACGTGGTGGCTGTGGGGGGAGATTCCCCTATGACGCCGTTCGGCGCCCAGACGTCCAGGAGCTGGAGGTACGATATAGATTACATGAAGCCCTTCGGCCTGATGGGGTTCGTCACCCTCGCCGGGCTCATGATGAATCGGCACATGAGCGCCTACGGGACTAAGGTGGAGCACTTCGGGAAGATAGCCGTGACGCAGAGGGAGCACGCGAGGCTAAATCCGAACGCGTACGTGAAGGCGCCCCTGACGATCGAGGACTACATGAAGTCGCGCGTCCTATCGGATCCCCTCAGGCTCCTCGACTCTGTGATGTTCGTCAACGGGGGCCTCGCGGTCGTGATGGCGGGCCGCGGGAAGGCGTCCGGGGCCCCCAAGCAGCCCGTGTACATCACTGGGTACGGGATGGTGCACAACTACGCGGAGGGGGATCCGGCGATGCCGGACGTGACCACGACCGGGGTGAAGGTGGCGGCGCGCGACGCGCTCCAGATGGCCGGGCTCGGATCCGGGGACCTCGACTTCCTCCAGCTCTACGACGACTTCACGGGCGCGGTCCTGATGCAGATCGAGGACATAGGTTTCTGCGCGAAGGGGGAGGGCGGCAGGTTCGTGGAGAGGACCGACATATCGTACAGGGGCGAGGTCCCGGTGAACACCGGGGGAGGGCTGCTGTCGAACGGTCAGCCGGGGATGGCGGCCGGGTTCGTGCACCTGGTGGAGGCAGTGAGGCAGCTCAGGGGGGAGGCGGTCAACAGGCAGGTGAACGGCGCGCGCGCCGGCCTCGTGAGCGGTCTCGGGGGCCTCGCGTACGGCAACAACCTGGCCAATTCGGGGGCGCTGATCCTGGGGGTGATGTGAGATGTCGGAGAAACCGCTTCCCGAGATAACCCCGCTGAGCAAGCCGTTCTGGGACGCCGCCGCCCGCCACGAGCTGCTGGTCCAGCGTTGCGGGAAATGCGGGCGCTTCATCTGGTACCCGAGGGGATCCTGTCCGTACTGCGGCTCGCGCGATCTGGAGTGGGCGAAGCCCAGGGACACGGGAAAGGTGTACGCGGCGACCGTGGCCAGGGCGGTCGTCGGGAATTCCCCCGCCTGGGAGAAGGAGCTGCCCTACGCCGTGGCGATGGTCGACATGGACGACGGCTTCAGGATCTACGGGCGCGTCGTGGGCGCGAAGCCCGAGGACGTCAGGCCCGGTATGCGCGTGCGCCTGGAGTTCGAGGATATCGGGAACGGCGTCGCGGTGCCCGTCTTCCGCCCGGCGTAATTATATATTATTGATTCATATTTATAAAGTACCTTGACCATAATTACCGGGGATGCCCAATATATCGACCTTCATCGATGTAAACGCCCGGTACTGGCCCAGGAAGCCCGTGGCGATATTCCCCGACAGGGGGGTGTCGTACACGTATCCCGGGCTCCTGGCGGAGGCCAACCGCCTCTCGAACGCGCTTAGATCGCTCGGCGTCTCGAGGGGGGACAGGGTGGCTGTCTACATGCCGAACTGGCCGGAGACGCTGATATCGTTCATCGGGATATGGAGGATGGGCGCCGTCGCGGTCCCCATGAACGTGGCGCTTAGGGACTTCGAGGCGGTAAACCTGCTCAACGACTCGGGCGCCGTCGCGGCCATCACGACCCCCCAGGGATACGACGTGCTGAGCCACGTCATGGACAGGATACCGGACCTCGGACACGTGGTGGTAGCGGGCGGGAGCGCCGAGGGCGCCCACAGCTGGAGGGACCTGATGGCCGGGGCCTCGCCCGACGGGAGGGCCGAGAACTGCGAGCCGGAATGCCTCGCGCAGCTCCAGTACACGTCGGGCACCACGGGCATGCCGAAGGGCACAATGCTGACACACTGCAACTGGATGTCCGCGTTCGACTCGGAGCGCTGGGCCCTCGGGATCACGCACGACGATGTCGTGCTGTACATCTATCCGATGGTCCACGTGGGGTTCAGCTGGGCGCTCACGGCGCTCAAATACGGCGCCACGGTCGTGTTCATGGAGAAGTATTCGCTGGAGAGGTATCTGAGGTACGCCGTGGAGTACGGGGCCACGGTCATCTGCATGATGCCCCCGGTCATGACCGACATGGTGAACAGCCCGGCCGGTATAGAGGAGTACTTGAGGACCGTTCGCGCCGCCGTGACCGGGGGGGCGCCCACGCCCCAGCCCGTCTGGGAGCGCTGGGCCTCCAGGTTCGGTATACCCGTGCTGAACGCGTACGGGCTCTCCGAGACGATAGTGGTAGGATCGGCTCCCGGGACGGTGCCGGGCTGGGAGCACCTGAGCAAGGGATACAGATCTGTCGGGGCCCCCATAGGATACGCGGAGGTGAAGATAGTCGACCCCGGGGATCCGGGGAAGGAGCTGGGACAGGGGGAGGTCGGCGAGATAGCCCTCAGGGGGCCCGCCGTGGCCAAGGGATACTGGAGGAACGAGCAGGCCACCCGGGATTCGTTCATGCCGGACGGATGGTTCCTGACGGGCGACATGGGCTTCCTCGACGAGGATGGCGTGCTCTACGTGACCGACAGGAAGAAGGACATGATAATAACTTCCGGCTTCAAGGTGTACCCGGCCGAGGTCGAGTCGATGTTGCTGCAGAACCCCAAGATACTGGAGGTCGCGGTGTTCGCGAGGTACGACGAGAGGAGGGGCGAGGTCCCGGTCGCCGCGGTCGTCCTTAAGCCCGGCGAGAGGGCCACCAAGGAGGAGATACTGGAGTGGGCTAAGCAGCACATGATAAGCTACAAGGTGCCCCGCGACGTGATATTCATGGACGAGCTGCCGAAGATGAGCGGGTGGAAGGTCCTCAGGAGGGCTCTGAGGGAGAGGTTCGGCAATTTCCCGCTCCCGGAGAACGGGAAGGAGAAGGAGAGGGCGCAGGAGACCCCTCAGACCACGGGATCGTGATGGCCGCGGGCAATTAGATCAACTTTTTATACTATGAAGTGAATATAGCCCCGGTTTGCCCTTCATGCCATCAAGGGTGGTTATTCCGAGGACCCCGGAGGAGGCAATCGAGCGCCTCGAGGCGCTCGGCGGCGACGCGGTCATAATAGCGGGCGGCACCATGCTCTTCAGGCTCCGCAACAGCGGGCTCCTGGACCATGTCGGGGGGCTGATAGACCTCTCGGGGCTGGGGCTCAGCTACGTGAAAGAGGGCGACGGCATCTCGATCGGCTCCTACGCATCGCTGTCCGACGTCTACCGGTGGGCCTCATCGAGCGCCGCCAGGATGCGCGCGCTCGGGGCGCTGGCGGACGCCGTGATGTCGATGCCGGGGTGGCAGATCCGCAACATGGCCACGATCGGCGGGAGCGCTAGCATCAGCATGCCGCAATCGGACGTGGCGACGTCGCTCCTCGCGCTCGGGGCGCGCGTGAGGATCTCGGGTCCCTCGGGCGAGAGGACCGTCGATCTGAGGGACTACATGGCGGGCCCCCTCTCCCCCGCGCTGAGGACCGGCGAGTTCGTCCGCGAGATCGTCCTGGGACCCCCGGGCGGCGGGTCGGCGCACGAGAAATTCGTCGTCAGCGACATAGATCATCCGATAGCGAGTTCGTCCGCGCATCTGGCGCTTGCGGACGACGGCGCGATATCATCGGCGCGCATAGCGCTCGGCGGGGGATTGAGGAGGAACGTCGTCCTGGATTCCCCGCGGGCTCTCGTGGGGAGGATCCCCGACGAGGGGACCCTGGACGAGGTCTACGGCGTCGTGCGCGACTCGGTGGACCCCGTCGACGATTTCTCGGCCTCCGCCGATTACAGAAGGCACCTCGCGGGCACGATGGCGAGGAGGGCTATCAAGAGGGCCTATACGAGGGCCGGGGGGTCCGCGATATGAGGGTGAAGTTCGAGCTCAACGGCTCGGCGGTGGAGCTCGACGTGGAGCCCTGGGAGAGCCTGTTCGACGTCCTCAGGGAGAAGCTGGGGATAAGGAGCGTGAAGACGGCGCTCTGCGAGGGCTCGTGCTCCGCGTGCGGCGCCTGCACCGTGCTCATGGATGGGAGGCCCATCTACTCCGTGATGACCCCCGCCTACCGCGCCGATGGCCGCTCGATAACGACGCTGGAGGGATTATCCAGGGGCGGGGAGCTGCATCCGCTGCAGAGCGCGTTCGTGGAGGCGGGCGCCGTCCAGTGCGGATTCTGCACGTCCGGCATGATACTCATGGCCAAGGCGTTCCTCGACGGGGGTGGAGGGCCGGACGAGCGCGAGATCCGGGAGGCCATCAGGGGGAACCTGTGCAGGTGCACCGGGTACGTCAAGATAATCGACGCGATTCGCGTCGCGGCCGAGAGGTCCGGAGGCGGGGTACAATGACGTCGGTCGAGCTGGTCCGGAGGGAGTTCTCGACGATAGGATCTCGCGTCCCGAAGTACGATGCCCTGGAGAAGGTGGCCGGCGAGGCGCGCTACATGCTGGACGTGGAGATGCCCGGCATGCTCTACGCGAAGATCCTGAGGAGCAGCTACCCGCATGCCAGGATAGTTTCGGTCGACGTCTCGGGCGCGCTCCAAATGCCGGGCGTGGTGGACGTCATAACCGCGAGGGACGTGAGGCTCAACAACCTGGGATACCTGAGGGACCATCCGCCGCTCAAGTGGGGAAAGGTGAGGAGCGTCCGCGACGAGATAGCCGCGGTCGCCGCGGTCGATCCGGAGAGGGCCTCGCAGGCGCTGCAGGCGATAGACGTGAAGTACGAGCCCCTCCCGTCGATCACCGATCCCCTCGCCGCGCTCGAGCCCGGATCCGCCCTGGTGCACGAGGAACTGGGCACGAACCGCGTCAACCTCGACTTCGGCCTCTCGTACGGCGATCCGGAGGCAGCCTTCCGGCGCGCGGACGTGGTGGTCGAGGGCACCTACAGGACCCAGTATGTCGCGCACAACCCGGGCGACACCCTGGGGACCCTCGCGTGGGTGGATGCGCGCGGCGTCCTCAACGTCATCACGAACACGCAGACCCCATTCCTATACCAGCGCTGGCTCGCCGAGTCGCTCGGGGTACCCGCGTACAACGTCAGGGTGATCCAGCCGTACATAGGCGGCGCGTTCGGGAGGAACCTGGACGTGTATCCGCACGACGTTATAACGGCGGCCCTGGCCATGAGGACCAGGAGGCCCGTGAAGCTTCAGTTCACGCGGTCGGAGGAGCTCCAGAACGCGCCCACGAAGCAGCCGCTAATAGCGAGGGTCCGCCAGGGGGCCACGAGGGACGGCAGGCTGGTCGCCAGGGAGGTAGACGCGATCCTGGACGCCGGCGCATATGTCGCCTGGGGGGTGTTCGACGCGAGGGTCATGCAGTACACTGTCACCGGGCTCTACGCCGTTCCGGCCGTCAGCTTCAGGACGACCGTGGTCTACACGAACAACCCGTACACCGCTGCCATGAGGAGCGCCGGGAACTCCCAGATCACGTTCGCGATCGAGAGCAACACGGACGAGCTCGCGGAGAGGCTGGGGATGGATCCCGTGGAGTTCAGGCTCCTCAACGCGAACAGGCCGAACACCGTGACGCCGCAGGGCGCGAGGATAACCACGTGCGCGATGTCCGACGCCCTCAGGGAGGCCGCCGGCAGGATAGGATGGAGGGGGAGGCATTCCGCGGGCCCCCGGAGGGGAATCGGGTTCGCGTGCTATTTCCACGTGGGGGGCGGCGCCAGGATATACAGGTCCGACGGGTGCGGCGCCACCGTGAAGGTCGACGACTTCGGGGGCGTGACCGTGTCGGTCGGCGGCACCGAGATCGGGGAGGGCCTGGATACCGGGATACAGATGATAACGGCGGAGGCCCTGGGGGTCCCCAGGGACAGGGTCAGGGTGCAGATAAACGGGGACGCGTCGATGAGGCTTTGGGACGTCGGCACGCATGCGAGCAGGGGGACGTTCATATGCGGAAACGCGGCGCTCGGCGCGGCGCTCGACGCCAGGAGGCAGATACTCGAGGGCGCATCGAGGATCCTCGGGGCGCCGGCGGAGGACCTCGAGATCATCGACGGGTTCATCCGCTCCCGGACCGATCCATCCAGGGGGATGGAATACGACAAGGTGATCAGGCGGATGCACTTCTTCAGCGGCGCCCAGGGCCGCGTCGTGGTGGCGTCGAAATACTACGAGCCGCCGTCCGAGGAGCCGGATGAGCGCTGGTACGGAAACGTATCGGCCACCTATGGGTTCGGCTGCCAGGCGGCGCTGGTCGAGGTGGATACCGAGACCGGCAGGGTGAAGGTGCTGAAGATAGTGAGCGCGCACGACGCGGGCCGCGTGATAAACCCCAGCGGATTCGAGGGGCAGATACAGGGGGGCGTGGCCATGGGCATAGGCCTGGCGCTGCTGGAGGAGCTGCTGGTCTCGGAGGGCCGCGTGGTCAACGGATCGTTCGAGGACTACAGGCTGCCGAGGGTCACCGACATCCCCGAGATAGACGTGGTCTCCGTCGGGGAGCCCGATCCGGAGGGACCCTTCGGGGTGAAGGGCGTGGCCGAGGGACCGGTCATTCCGACGGGCCCCGCGATAGCCAACGCCGTGGCCGATGCGCTGGGCCTGAGGATAAGGGATCTTCCGATAACCCCGGAGAAGATCTGGAGGGCAATGCGGTCAAAAACCCAGTGACATCCTCCCACGCTGAAGCGCGTGGGCTTCCCGCACCGCTATCCCCCGGCACGGGTTCGTCGGCAACGCGGGAACTTATTTCCTGATTCATCGATACCTCGTAATGTTCCAGCCTTTCGTGGTGGGCTCCATTATGGAGCTCCTTGCATATCCCGAGCTGGTTATCGATGATTTTCTCCCGTTCCTCATCCGGGTAGAGCCTGAACTTATACGCCGAAAGCATCCGCATTTAGTGATGTGCGGAGAATATTAAGCACGGGGGAAGTCCGATTATCTCCTCCCTGAAGGTCGGAGTTTTACTTTTACCGCTTCCCCCAGACCCCTAACACTTTTATAAGCTCCCGCATTCCTCGTCCATCGGGTGTCCAGTATGAGGATAGCCGTTCTCGTCAAGGTCGCGATGGATGCGAACCTCATGAAGGTCGAGGCCTCCGGCGACGTCTCCATGCGCCAGACCGCCATGGCGATCGCCGAATACGACAGGAACGCTGTGCAGACGGCGCTCGATCTGAGGGACAAGTTGAGCGGCCAGGTAATAGCGCTCTCGGCCTCCACGTGGGGCATGTCGTCCGACAGGAAGAAGGACTACGAGGGCGCGCTCAGGGAGGCGCTCGCCATGGGCGTCGACGAGGCCCACCTGGTGCTCGACGATTCGTTCACGGGCGTGCCGCTGGACACGGCGACGGCCCTGGCGGCCCTCTCGAGGTCCCTCGGGGGATTCGACATCTACGTGACGGGCGAGGGATCGTCCGACATGGTGTCCGGGCAGATGGCCCCCATGCTGGCGACCATCCTGGGCCTGCCGGCGTTCACGTACGTGAAGAGGATCGAGATGGAGGGCGGCGGCCCCATCAGGCTCACGAGGGATCTGGAGGACAGGCTGGAGACGGTCGGGGCCTCGCCGCCGTTCGTGATGAGCGTGACGGGCGAGTCCAGCAAGCCGAAGCTCCCGACCCTGATGCAGATAAGGAGGGCGTTCTCGAAGCCCCTGAAGTTCTACTCGCTCGCGGACATCGGCGCGTCGCCCTCGGGAAGGGCCCGGCGCACGGCGCTCCGCGCCCTCGTTCAGAAGAGGAAGAACGTGTACATAGATGGATCGAAGCCGGACGAGGCGGCATCGAAGCTGCTCGCCGCGCTCACCGAGGAGGGGGTGGTGCGCGCATGACCAAGGTCGTGGTGGCGGGCAGGAACCCGCAGGACATATCCGACGCGATCGGGTTCGCGAAGATCGTGGCGGATGCCTCCGGATCCTCCCTGATCGCCGTCGTCCTCTCCGGCGGGGAGGATCTGCCGCGCGCGGCCGCCGGAATTGCCTCCGAGGCGTACGCGATCTCCGGCTCCGGACATGCCCCGGAGCTCGTGCTCGCGGCGCTCGAGCGCGTCGCCCGCGACGACCTCTACGCGGTGATATCGCCGGCGCTGAAGGACCTGACGGACGCGCTCGCCAGGTTCTCCGCCCGCGTCGGCGTTCCCATGCTGACCGAGGTGACCGAGTTTGTCCCGCAGCCCCAGGGGCCGACGCTCAGGAGGGCCGCCATGGCGGGGAGGGCGATCGCGGAGTACTCGGTCACGCCGCCGTTCGCCGCGACGGTCACGCCGGGCAGATTTCCGGCCCCATCGACGTCCGGATCCATCGATGTGAAGCCGCTGGACGTCGGCGCGCAGGGGCCCCAGGTGCTGGGCGTGGAGCCCAAGAAGAGGGAGGGCGTCGACATATCGTCCGCGGACATCGTGGTGGGGGTCGGCAGGGGGTTCCGCTCAAAGGACGATCTATCCCTAGCTTTCAGGCTAGCGGAGCTCCTGGGGGGCGCTGTGGGATGCAGCAGGCCGATAGCTGCCGACTACGGGTGGCTGCCGGAGGACAGGTGGATAGGGATATCGGCCAAGAAGATAAGGCCCAAGCTGTACATAGCGCTCGGGATCTCGGGCGCGCCGCAGCACATGTCGGGCGTCGTGGACTCCAGGCTGATTGCCGCCATCAACAAGGACAAGAACGCGCCGATATTCCAGTACGCCGATTACGGCGTGATCGGCGACCTCTACCAGATGGTCCCGGCGCTCGTCAAGCGGCTGGAGGAGCTCCGCCGGTGATACCCTGGCAGCTCCTGCTCGCATCGGTGCCCGAGATAAAATACTACCTGTTCGTTCAGGACCTTTATCCCCTGATAATAATCGAGTCGATCGCGGCCGCGGCGCTCTGCATCTACGGATCCTACAGGTCCATCTCCAGATGGCTCATGGGTCAGCCGATCCCGATCCCGGATCACCTGGGCGCCAGGCTCTCGAACGTCCTCAGGTACAGCTTCGCGCAGGTCAAGGTCTGGAGGCATCGCCTCCCCGGGGTCATCCACAGCCTGATCTTCTGGGGGACGACCCTGCTCCTCATAGGGACGACCCTCGACGCGATCGAGTCGGAGCTCACGCTCAGGTTCCTCGATACCCGCTTCCTGATCGGCCCCGTCTACCTTTGGTTCAAGCTCGCCATGAACATCGGCGGGCTGATGCTCATAGCGGGGATCCTACTGGCGTACTACCGGAGGGCTCGCCGCATCACCCCGAACCTCCCGATGGGCCCCATGGAGCACTACATGCTGCTCTCGCTGCTCACGATAGCCATCACCGGGTTCTTCCTCGACTCGGTCAACACGTACGCTTACCGGATGTCCTACATGTTCCCGTACGACATCGTGGGGTACTCGCTGGCCTCGCTCTACAGGGATCTGGGGGTCACCGTGGCTCAGCTGGTGCCCGCCTACCGCGCCGTCTGGTTGTTCCACATGAGCCTGGCGATAATGAGCATCGGGTTCATCCCGTACACGAAGTTCTCGCATATATTCGTGCACGGGGGCGTGAACGTCCTCTATTACAGGCTGGAGCCCCCCTCGGCCTTCAGGCCGGTGGAGGACCTGCAGGGGAAGGTGGAGAGGGGTGAGGTCATCGGCGCGACCGCGGCGTCGGAGCTCACGTGGAAGGAGAGGGTCGACCTCGACGCGTGCGTCAAGTGCGCCAGGTGCACCAACGCGTGCCCGGCGTTCGCCTCCGGAAAGCCCCTGAGCCCTATGCACCTCGTCCAGGCGCTGAGGGAAGCCGTCCACGCGGGTCCGTCGTCGAAGCTGGTCTCCGATGGCCCGCTGGCCCCCGAGGCCTACTGGAGCTGCACCACCTGCGGGGCGTGCGTCCGCGAGTGCCCCACCATGATCCACCACGTGGAGCTGATAACCGACATGAGGCGCGGCATGGTCTCGACGGGCGGCGCGGTCCCGGAGGGGCTCTCGCAGGCGCTCTACAACACGATGCGGCTCGGCAATCCGTTCGGATTCGACCCGGATGAGAGGACGAAGTGGATGGAGAAGGTGTCCGGCGACATCGGGATACCGTTCGCCGAGCCCGGCGATGAGTACGACTATATCTACTGGGTGGGATGCAACACCGCGTACGATCCGAACATAAGGCCAGTGGCCGAGTCGCTCCTGAGGCTCCTGAAGCGCGCCGGGCTGAGGGTCGCGCTCCTGAGGGAGGAGACGTGCTGCGGGGAGCCGGCCAGGAGGATAGGGGATGAGTACCTGTTCTCGGAGAACGCGAAATCCGTGGGCGATGCACTGTCGAAGTACAAATTCGGGTCCCTCCTGGTCAGCTGCCCCCACGGGTACAACAACTTCAAGCACGAGATGCCGCTCTACGGAGTGAAGTTCGACGTCGTGCACCACACGCAGCTGCTGTCCAGGCTGGTCGCCGAGGGCAGGATAAAGCCGTCCGAGGCATCCGGGGCGCGTGTCACGTTCCACGATCCCTGCTACCTGGCGAGATGGAACGGCGTCGTGGAGGAGCCGCGTTCCCTCATAAGGGCCACGGGCGCCGAGCTCGTGGAGATGGAGAAGCACGGGGCGGATTCCTTCTGCTGCGGCGGCGGAGGTGCCCAGTTCTTCTTCGACATCAAGATAGGGGAGAGGGTGAGCAAGCTCAGGTCATCCCAGGCTGCGAGCACGGGCGCCGGCACGGTCGTCGTCGCCTGTCCGTTCTGCAACGCCATGTTCAGGTCGGAGGCGCAGTCCTTCGGCCTGAAGGTGCTGGACGTCGCGCAGCTCCTCGAGGGGGAGGACGGCGACTAGTTCCCCGACTCCCGTGCCCGTCCCTCTCCGCGCAGCGCCGAGAGCGCGCCCCCCAGCCTTTCCTTCGCCATCTCGATCTCCGCGGCCCTCCTGACGCTGCCGTACTTCCTGGCCCACCTGGGCAGCACACCCCTGGACCTCATGTCCTCTATCGCCCTGGCGAGACCGCCTATCTCCATCCCCAGCTCCCCGGCGGCCTCCACTATGTCGCCGGTCCCGGCGATCGCCCTCAGGATCCTCCGGTCGTCCTCGGACGGCATCGCATCCGACGCCAGAAACGACACGAGCTCCCCCAGCGCATCCTCCATCACCTCCCTGATGAGCGCCTCGAGCTCCTCCTGCTCCACGATGAACAGGTCGGACATCCTGAGGACCCCGATCCCCAGCTCCCCCGCCAGCGCCTCCGCCGAGGAATCGGAGAACCCCTTGCACACGACGAGGGGTTCGGCGCCCATGAGGCCGGCGTTCACATATGCCTGTCTGATGCCGCCCACGTCCAGCCTGCCGGCCTTCACCTCCACGGCGTACCTCCGGCCGTCCCTCTCGGCCACGAGGTCCACCTCCCCCACCTCGACGCCGTCCACCATTATCCGATGGTGCTCCTCTAGGATGATGAAGCCGGCATCCTCCAGGATCCTTGCGGCTATCCTCTCGCTGCTCCTCCATCGCTCCTCGCCGGAGGGCATATCCCGCGGTGCGGCGATCGACCATATAAACGATGCAGGCCCGCACGAAGGGATCAGCGCGGTCGCCGGCGTTTCACGCGGCGTACGGCCTCGAGCGCCCTCCCGACGGCCTCGGACGCGCTCCTCCCCAGGAAGTAGAGGATCGGCTCCACGCCGCGTCCTCCCCCGTCGACGACCACGTCCGGCTGATGCGGCGCGTCCTCGCCCATCGCGACGGACCTCATCCCGATGGACGCGGCCGCGCGCAGGAGATCGTCGCTGTACCGCACCGCGACCGCCGCCCTCGGAAAACCCCAGCGCCTGCCGGCCCAGAGCGCCACCCCGGCCGTGTGCGTGCTTCCGCCGTAGGACGGCCTCCCGAGCGCCGCTACGCGAGTGCCCACCCTGACTATGCGCCCCGGTATGCCCACAACCTGCTCAACGGTCGACGCGCCGGGCGGCGCCACCGCCACATTCATGCCGACCTCCGGGACCAGCAGATAAGCATCTGGATCGCCCTCGAGCGCCGAGAGCGCGTTCGCCGCGTCCTCGATATACTGATCGGATCCCCCCTTCAGCGAGTCGCCGCAGAGCGAGCAGTCCCTGGGCACCCTGTGGTCCAGCCTCCTGTGAAATGCGCAGAGGCTTCCCCCGCTCAGGACGGATACGATTATGGAGTTCATGGCCGATACGTGTTCCCAGTATCCCCTGGACGCGGCGTCCGCGACCGCGCCGGCCATCGCCTCAACCGCCTCCCTGGGCAGGCCCGCTCCGATCAGCTTTTCCATGGCGTCATCGGCGCTCGTAGCGTATTTCCTCACCATGGGCTGCGTGACCCCCAGCCTCCCGGCGACCTCGTTCTGGCTCATTCCCCGCTCGAGGAGCCTCCTGGCGGTCAGCGCCCTGAGGGGCGGCACCAGGTACTTGGCGGCCAGCTCGAACGGCGTCACGGCGCCCTTTATATCCTGGTTAAATAAAAACGATAACTAGGTTCTATCGGCACCTTATGGAGCGGCCGACGGGAATTCCCGGCGCCGGGCGCGTGTCGCTGGCTATCCCGTCCCCGGGGGCGGTTTCCGCAATTCAACTCTATATCTAAAAGTAATTACATTATTATATTAATGTGTATTGATAATAAGTGTTTCAGTTCCGTGCAATTCAGCATGCATCCACTATGGTTAAATCTCCAGCGCATCGCACGCGGAGCGTGAGCAGGCGACTGATAATATCGCCGCCGGCGCATCCCGGCGTGATGGGCGCGCTTTTCCTGGTGCTCCTGGCGCCCATACTCCTGGGATTCGTGCTCCCGGGGGCGCTCGCCGCGGCGCTGGGGCCCCTCGGGATTCCCGCGGCGCTGCCGGCGGTCCTCGCTCTGCTCGTGCTGTCGCCTTTCCTGGGGTTCCTGAACGTGGTCGTGAAGCGCCGCGAGGTGCGCGCCCAGATCATGGAGATGAACTACGTGAGCTTCTTCGGAATACCCGTGCCCGTCGCGAGGCCCAGGTGGACTACCGTGGAATCGCTCATCGCCATAAACGTGGGCGGGGCGCTCGTCCCGATATCCATCGCCGCCCTGATGACGATAGCTGAGGCGCTGAACCCCAGGGCCCCGGAGCTGCTGGCGATGACCGCGGTGACCACGGTCGTGGTGGCGGCCGTGACCTACAGGTCTTCCAAGATAGTGCGGGGCGTGGGGATCGTGGTCCCGGCCTTCATCCCGCCCGTGTTATCGCTCTTCACGGCGCTCCTGTTCACGTGGCCCCTGGGGTTGCAGGCGCTCGCCCCGGCCATCTCGTACATCGGCGCGGTCTACGGCACGCTGATCGGCGCGGACGTCGTGAACCTCCTGACGAGGGGCGACGAGATAGCCGCGTGGCTCGTGAGCATCGGGGGGGCCGGGACATTCGACGGGATATTCGTCAGCGGAATAATGTCGATGATCCTCTCGGCGCTCCTGATATAGGCGGGAGGGAATTGTACGTCCTCAGGCTTCCGCTGAAGGGGGCGACGTGGATCCGCGAGGTCAGGGGGATCCCCGCGGGCCCCGTGAACGGGGGCGCGGAGATCGCGATCGACGAATACGGGCTGCAATTTGAGGGCATCCTGGCGCAGGACGTCGCCTCCGGGGAGCCGGTGATCGTCAAGCCCGGCGAGCGCCTGATCGTGAGGGGACGCGCGCTCAGGCCGTATTGCAGATGGCACACCGGCCCCATCGAGTCCCCGGGCAACCCGGGATCCATGAGGTACTGCGACAGGCCCGCGTCCGGATCCCTCGGCTACTGCCGGGCGCACGCGTCGAGCCTGAGGGCGCTATACGAAATATGCGTCGCCGGCCATCTGCCGGGCGCGTGCTCCGCCGTCGACTCGGCGCTGGGCGACAGGGCGGAGTACTCCGTCTACATTCTGGCGCGCGATGACGGGCACCTCAAGGCGGGGATGACCAGGTCGTTCAGGCTCCTCGAGAGGATATCGGAGCAGGAACATCTGGCCGCCGCCGTCGTCGCGGTGACCAGGAGCCTGAGGGATGCGAGGGAGATGGAGGAATCCATCTCCGGGTCCCTCGGCGCGGGCGGGAGCGGCGCCCCCGGCCCGTCCGGCGGCGACAGGTTCTCGGCGGCCGCGCTTATCGAGGCTGCGGCGGCCGACATGGGCCTCAGGGCCGGGCGGCCGTTCTACATATTGTCCGGGGAGCCGCCGCCTCCCGGCGACCTGCGCGCCGGCGCGATCGCGCGCGCCGTCGGCTACTCGCGGGGTTACCTCATCTTCGAGGTCAGGGGCCGGGCGCTCTCCGTCAGGGCATCCGAGCTCACGCACTCGCTAGAATTCTATATACATTCTTACTCCCAATGTTAATATCGATTGGAGCATGGGTGATCGCCGCTGTGCGCGGCTATCTGTACGTTGTGCTGGCGTCCACATCCTTCTTCCTGAGCTATTACTCGAGGCTGGCCTGGAGCGTGCTGTCCACGTATTCATCCCTCCGGCCGACGCCCTATGACGACGGCCTGATTTTCTCCCTGTTCTTCGCGGCGTACATAATCGTGCAGGTGCCATCCGGCCTCGTGTCGGACGCGATCGGCCCCAAGGCGGTTTTGACGGCGGCGCTCCTGGGCCTCGCCGCCTCGTCCGTCCTGAGCGGCCTCGCGGGCTCAATGGTGGTGGAGTACATCGGGAGCATTCTCATGGGGTTCAGCGCGGGCTGGATATATCCGACCACGGTCAAACTGCTGTCGGGCAGTTTCGAGGGGGGTGGCCTGGCGCGGGCGATGGGCTACTACAGCCTTGCATGGCCCCTCTCCGTGGTCCTGCTCGGTGTCGGGCTTCCGGCCGTGGCCGAGGATCTGGGATGGCGGTGGGGGTACTACCTGATAGGGGTAGCGTCGGCCGCCGTCGCGGTTGCGGTCATCGCGCTCATGAAGGACGTGGGGCGTCGCGGCAACGGTTCGCTGAGCCTGAGGGTGCTGGCCACCAGGAAAGTCGCGCTCCTGTCCATCGGGGGATTCCTGTTCTATTACGCCTACTGGACGTTCGCGTTCTACGCATATGACTATCTGAGGTCCATCGGGATGTCGGGCGTGCTGGCGGGGGAGATCTACTCGATGACGGCGGTCGCCGGCATCGCATCCACGGTCCTGGCGGGCTATATGATAGCCAGGGTCGGCCTCTGGCGGGCGTTCCTCCTGTCCATACCCCTCTACGGGCTCACGATCCTTGGGTTTGCGTTCCTGAGGGCCCCGATGTGGCTGGCGTTCGTGGCGCTCGCCATGGGCTTCTTCAGGTTCATGATAACGCCGTCCAACTCCACCCTCGCGAGCGTCCTGGGGGGTCCCGATAGATCCGGCAGCGTCACCGGCGCCGCCAACTTCTTCTGGCAGCTGAGCGGCGTGATAGCCGGCGCCGCGGCCCCCCTGATCTTCGTGCCCCTGGGATACGGATCGCTATGGGTATCAATGGCCGCCATGGTGTTCGCGTCCCTCATACCGTATGCAATGCTGAGGGGCGCCATGTCGATGCTCTCCAGCTACAGGAAGGGCACGCGGTGACGGGGGAAATCCGCCGGCTCAGCGCGGAGGGGTCCGGGCGGACCTCGACAGCTGCTCCCTGGCCCAGACTATTATCTGCTCGGCGCGCGCCACGGCCCTGGCGGCCGAGACCTCGTCCGGCTCAAAGCCCTCCAGGCCCTCCCTGTACCCCCTGTAATACGAGTCAAGTTCGGCGGCCGCGCGCGCCAGCTGCGACACATCGTACTTATCGCCCATCCCCCTCAGGAGGTCGCCCAGCGTCTCCCCCTGCGCCCTCCTGCCCATCGATTCCAGGAGCGCGATGAGCGCCTTCCCTGCGGCCTGCTGAGCTGCTATGCACGCCACCGCGTAGTTGCCCTCGGCCGCGCTGTACTTTGCGGCCCTGAAATCCTTCAGCGCCTGATCGAGTTCCGCCACGCGTCGCCGGATACGCGGATGATATTAAACAATACCGGCGGCCCGCCCGGCCGCGAATCGCTTTCCGATTCGCATTCATCGTCCCGGCGATGCCGGCCGTTCGATGCGAATGGCCGGATCTCCCCGGCTATCTCCAGAATCGCGGGGTTTCCTCCGCTCAGACCGTCCATCTGAGATACGCCAGGGGGCTCCGGACGGCCAGGCTCGTGCCGGTCGTGCACGCTATCCAGCAGCCGCCGCACTCCTCGACCTTCCTCACCGCCTCCCGCGGGGGATTCGACAGCATTTCGCGTATATCCCCCTCCAGGACGTTCCCCATCGTTATGTCCGTCCTGGCGCCGCACGCCAGGAGCTGGCCCATCGGATCCACCGCGAAGTACAGCCTCATGGCGTCGCAGATCTTCGGGGCCTCGCCGTTCAGGTAATCCGGGATACCCTCCAGGAAGGACGGCGGCACAAGGATATCGATCCCGGATTCCCTCATCTCCTCGAGGCGCGAGACGAGCCTCCTGACGCCCTCGCCCGACGGGCCCTCCGGCGGCATCACGGCCTGGACTATCACGTAATCGTAGAGCGAGCTCAGATCCTCCAGCGCCTTCGATATGCCCTCCGCGTTCGACGGCATGACCACGGAGCTCACGCCGACCCTGGCGCCCGCGTCCTTCAGCGCGGCGATCGCGGACCTCGCGCGGGCATATGTGCCGCTCACCCCCCTTACGTGGTCGTGCACCTCCTCTGGGCCGTCTATGGAGACCGTCACGTAGTCGAACGAGCGCGCGATCGCGCCGGCCCTCCTCCCATCTATGACGGTTCCGTTCGTGTTCACGCCCGTCGCGCAGCCCATCTCCCTCGACAGGGCCCCGAGCTCCTCCATATCCCTCCTCAGGAACGGCTCACCCCCGCTGAAGTCCAGCGCCGGCACGCCGGATCCGCAGATCCTCCTCACGACCTCCTTTGCGCCGACCGTATCGAGTTCGGGGCTATCATCCCTCCTTATGAAGCAGAACCTGCACTTCAGGTTGCACCTGTAAGTCACGAAGTACGACGCGAACATCGGCGCCGGATTCCTCCCCATGGAGAGCTCCGCGTATCTCCTGGCGGCCCTCCACCAGGCGCGGGGCCTCCCCGGCACCTGCATGCGTCGCCATCCGAGATCCCCGCGTTAAAAATATTGGCCCTAACCCCGGGTCCTGTTCCACGACCTCGGGGCTACCACGAGCTTCATCATCGCCAGCCACGTGGCCAGCGCGTACACGATCGAGACGAGCGGAGCGGACGCCGTGCCGCCCTGTATCTTCAGCTTGATGGCGTAGATCGCGAGGGACGCGGCTGACGCGCCCGCTATGAGCGCCTGCGTACCGGGGCTGATGAACCAGATGAGCGGCCACGCGTCGGCGAGCATCCAGGCGATCGGCGATACCATGTAGGACAGCATCACGGGCCACGTCCTCCTGACTATCCTGATCGCCTTCGGCATCAGGAGGAGCGTCCCCCTTATCCACCTCTCCCTCTGCCTCAGGAGCCCCCTGAGGCTCGTGACGGCCAGCGTGTGGACGCGCGGCGAGCCCAGGAACTCGACGCGGTAACCTCCTTCGTACAGCCTCATCGTCAGGTCCATGTCCTCGGCCGGGGCCCTGGGATCCCACATGCCGACCTCCTCGAGCGCGCTCCTCCGGACAAAGTACCCCGATCCCAGGATGGGGACGAACCCCGTTAGCCTTCTGAGGGCCGGTATGAAGTAGTTGTTGTTGACCTCGAGTTCCCCGTGCTGCGCCAGCGTTATGGATCCCTTCTCCCTGGGATTCCTCGTATCCCTCGCCAGCTGCACGGCCGCCACGTCCCCCGCGATCGCGCTCACGGCAGCCTTCGCCGCCTCCCTGTCGAGCACGTCCTCCGCATCGAGCACGCAGATGATGTCCCCGCTCGCAGCCTTCGCCGCCTCCCTCAGCGCCGCGGGCTTGCTCCTGATTCCGCTGGAGTTGGGGACGGCGCGCACCCTGACTCCCCGGTGCTCGCACGGCGCATCGGCGCAGTTCGCCAGTCCCCCCAGCGCCTCCGAGGTCACGTCGTCGTCGCGCTCCAGCGCAAGCACGACCTCGAGCCTGTCCCTGGGGTAATCCACGCCGACCGCGGACTCCACGGCGCTCATCAGGTGCTCGCCCTCCCCGTACGCGGGAATTATTATCGACAGCGTCGGGTACTCATCCATCGGGGGATCCGGATCCGGGCCCCCGGCCCCCGCAGTCCTCGAGTAGATCAGGAGGCCCGCCTCCGCGCCGGAGGTCGCGAGCGCGAGCCCGGCCGTCGCCGCGACGTAGACGATGAGCGCGTTCATGGGACATTTCCCCTCCTCACGCCCAACAGTATATCCTTGATGTCGGGCGGCGGCACCATGTGCCTGGCCTCCAGCAGGAACACGGGGAGGCCCATGGCGGCATCCGAGATCAGGCACACGATCCTGGTCGTCATCATCGCGGCGAGCGCCGCCGGCCAACCCACGCCGAGCGACGCGTATATCAGGCTGGTGCCCACGTCCGCCACCCCGAACGATCCGGGTATGCCGGTGGGAAGTGCGACGAGCACGTCATATAACGGATATGCGGCGAGGACGAAGTAATAAGGGATTCTGACGCCCAGCGCGCTGAACGCCAGCATCTGAGTCGCGGCGCTCGACATTATCTCGGCGACGACGAATCCGAGCGCCAGGAGGGCGTTCCTGGACCTGAGCGCCGCCGAGATGGGCCCTATGGCGTTCTCCGCCAGCGCCCTGTAGCGGCCCGGCGCGAGGCCTATCACCCTCGATGGAAACGCGGCCACGACGGCCACGACCGCGATCGCCGCGACGGACGCTATCAGCAGGAACCACATGTCGCTCAGGCGGGCCAGCCCCATGTAGGCGGCCGAAGCCAGGAGCGATGCGAGCACCCCCGCGATCATGACCCTGAGGGCCACGGCGGCCGCCACGGAATTCCAGATCGCTATCCGCATCTTATTGTATGCGTAGGTTATTCTGAGGAGCTCGCCGCCGACGCTCCCCGTCGGTATTGTGGCGTCCACGAATATCTCCAGGCCGGTCGCCTTCACGGAGTCGACCGCGCGCGGCCTCAGCGACATCCCGCGCACTATGTTGTGCCAGGCGAGCCCCGTGAGCGCTATGGCCGCGGCCTCCGTCACCGCCGCGGCCGCCAGGAGAGCCGGGTCCGCCCCCCCCAGGTACGCCGCTATCCTCCGCGGCCCGCTCAGGTAGATCGCCGCCGCCAGCGCCGCCGCCCCGACCGCCGGGGGGATAGCCTTCCCCAGATTTCTTCTCATGTCGCTACGCGTACCCCATTATCTTCAGCATCATATAGATTCCCACGACGACTATTATGATCCCGTAGATCACCCTGAGCCTGTCCCTGGGGATCCGGACGGCCAGCGACGTCCCCGCGTACCCCCCGATCACGCCGCCGATCAGGTACAGGATCGATATCGCCAGGGCGACGTCCCCGTAGAACATGTACTCGAGCCCGGTCGCGAGCCCGAACGTCCCCACGCTCAGCAGCGAGGTCCCCACGGCTAGCGTCATGCAGATCCCGGACGAGAATATGAGCGCCGGAACTATCAGGAACCCGCCCCCTATCCCGAAGTACCCGCTGAGGAGGCCGACCGCGAGCCCGGCGCCGGCCACGATCAGCATTTTTCCGGCGTTCAGCCCCGGGCACCTGCGCCTCGCCTCTGCGAGGCGCGGTCCCTCCTCATGGGTTCCCGCGCCGGATGCGCGCTTGCTGATCGCTATGTAAGCGCCCAGTATCATCATGACGGCCGAGAAGTAGAGCAGCAGGCTGCTCCCGGGCGTTATGTGCCCCAGGTACGCGCCGATGAGCGATCCGACGAGCCCAACGCCCGCGAAGATCCCGCCTATCCTGGGCGCCACGTTGTGCTTCCTGACGTGCATGTAGGAGTTGACGTACGCGTTGAGCCCGACCGCGAGCGCCGTCGTGCCGAGCGCGATGTGCGCCGCGTTGGGCACCGAGTCGAGCCCCACCAGGTAGAGGAGGAGCGGGACCGCCAGTATCGATCCGCCTCCGCCTATGAGCCCCAGCGAGAACCCGACGAGGATCCCGGACACCACGCTCAGGACCATCTGCAGCAGCGTGAGGTACACGGATTTTCGCGCTATATTTCATCATATTTACGCGTTGCTGGAATTGGCGCGCCTGATCCCATCCGGGCTCAGATCAGGCTCCTTATTCCCAGGGCGCTCCCTATCGCGTAGCCCAGGAGATACGAGAGCGTCGCCGTGCCCAGGAGGAGCAGCGCCGTCTGCACGAACTCCCTGCGGAAGTCGGTCCCCGAGTAGACCGATCCCTGGAACGTGAGCATGAGCGCGAGCATTATCCCCACCGATATCGAGGACGCGAACGCCAGATAGATTGCATGTGTGAGGAAGTATGGGAGCGACATCAGCGCCACGGCGCCCATGTACCCGACGCCGGTGACGGCCGCAGCGGTCGCGGGCGATTTGCCGGTCTCGTGCTTCGTCTGCAGATAAGAGGCGGAGGCCATCGAGATGGACGCCGAGACCCCGACTATGAGGCCTATGACCCCCGCTATCAGCGTGTCGTTCGTTGTCCCCAGGGTCCCCGCGTGCGCGCCCGTTATCTCTATTATCGCGTCCGCTAGCCCCAGCACGAGCGCCCCCATGTACTTGACGATCGTCTCGTCGACCTGTGCCAGCATCTCCGACTCATGGGTCCTCTCGTCCTCTATGATGGACTCCAGCGTCCTCCGGTCCTCTCCGCTCATGTGGGCGGCCGCATCCGAGTAATCCTTCACTATGTCGTGCTCCCCGCGCTCCATCAGCTTTCCGACGAACGTGATGCCGAACACCATCCTGAGGAGCACGAGGAACATAACCCCGATGTGGACGGACCTTCCGGGCGTCACCGGCTCCTGCCTGCTCCAGAACTCGTAGTGTCCGCGCTCCTGCTCCGCGAGGGACAGCAGGATCCTCTTTCTCTTCGGATTCCTCTCCACGCGCGCCAGCCACGTGTAAGTGAGGTACTCCCGGTACTCCTTGAGGGCGAACTCGCGCGCGGCGCTCATGGTAACGTCAACTGGCGACAAGTGAACTACCCCGCCCCACGGACGGGGCTTCCCGCCTCAAGGCCCCACCTTGCCCGCCGACTGCGGATGGAGGGCGTAGCTCCACGGGCACTACGGGCCGTCCCGGCCCTGGGTGCACGGAAATGGGGGTTGAGTCTGTATTGCCCGCAGGGGCCGTCGATGGGGCAGAGGCGTACCTCACCGACCCCCGCTTCAACCGAGGCTTGGTGACGCTTACGCCGTCCATGATTATAGCTGCAATCTCGAGCGAAGCTGTTTTTAAATCTTGGGGGCCACCCATCCCCAAACCCCCGACTGACATACTCTCCTCGCTAAAGCTCGGAGGTTCTGGGGTCTCTGTCGTCCTCAGAGTTGCCCCTCTGGGGGTATCAGTGCTCCCCTTGCACGCATCCCTGTCTGCGTGCAATTGACCTATGCCTCCCACCGAAGGGGGACGCAACGCTATGTTGAACGAAGCGTTGGCGTCG
>Ga0080003_1000520_pt1 | contig 25385 bp, 27 predicted proteins | sample JossMetagenome_FD_69206 | JGI IMG/M metagenome (GOLD analysis project Ga0080003, IMG submission 69206) | Hot spring microbial communities from Joseph's Coat, Yellowstone National Park, USA - JC2_E (SPADES assembly) (version 2) | ecosystem: Environmental > Aquatic > Thermal springs > Hot (42-90C)...
ATATTAAGTGTTTTAATTTTGCTAAATCCGTGATGCTTTTTCGAATATTTTGTACTGTAATATTCTTGTCTTTTAATTTCTGTATCCTATATAATGACCAGGGCAGGATATCAAAATTTTTATAATCAACTATAATATTCTTTTGCTTTAGAATTTCAGGCGCATTTTTTTCTAAAATTTTTTTTGAAGGGGCGTAAACAACTTTGAATTTGTTTAAGTTTTTAACAAGTATATATTTGCTTGGATTTTTAAAGAACGTCCTATATCCTACCCTTATAAGATATTTGCCTTTGTATACTTTTGCAGGATATATATCAAGGGTTAAATCTGTCGCCTCTTCCGGATATTTTAGTTTATTTAAAACTCTACCTTTTATATAAACACGGCCGAGTGTTCCATCTATTTTTATGATTTCTCCGTCCTTGATTATCTTTGTTGCGTTTCTTACTCCAACCACACACGGTACCCCTATCTCTCTTGCAAGGACTGCCGCGTGTGAAGTTAAGCCACCAACTTCAGTTACTATTCCGCCGACATTAGCAAAAGCCTTGTTATAAGATAGGTATTTTGATATAACTATGTTGCTTTTTGACAGTGTTTTATTTTTATATTTTTTAAGTATCACAGCAGTACCTGTTGCAATGCCTTCGGATGCACCAATCCCTTCAATGTAATTAGTATCTAAATCAACATTGGCAACATATGATTTTGTAAATCCTGTTATGGGGCGTGCTTGGAAGATATAAATCTTGCCGTCTTTAGCACCCCACTCTATGTCTGCAGGTCCATGGATAACCTCCCTCTCTATTACCTTTGCATATTTAAGCAATCTTGGTAATAAGATAGAAATACCAGAAGTTGCTGCAAACTCTTTTGAATCTATCTTTTTTGATACTTCAATTCTCTTTGGATTTATTTTACCTGAGACGACTCTTTCCCCTAATCCCTTGGTATATTCAATCAAAAATTTATCCTCACCTGTGTTGGGATTGATAGTAAACAACGTTCCTGCATAATCTGTCTTCAGAAACTTTTGGATTATTACAGCACCCGGGGAATTCTTTACCTCTTTTTCATTCTGATATATTTCAGTACTGCCCGAAAAGTAGCTCGAAATGACCATTACTATAGAATCCCAAAGCTTACTAAGAGAAACGTTTGGTAACGTTAGGAATAGACCAGCATAACTTCTCTTAGCGCTATCCTCTTGCGTAAAAGAGCTTCTTACTATAAGAGGCGAATTAGTAAGCTTGAGCTGTGATAAGCTCTCTAAGATTTTTTTCTTTAAATCATTAGGAAATTTTCTGCCATGGTTATATTTTTTATTTAGATGAACAAAGTCGATTATTTGTTTCACAACCGAGCTTGCAAGTATAATCCCTGGCACTACAGGAAGCTTCTTTTCTTCCATTTTTTTAAGATAGTAACCTTTGCCACCCAAAGAATTTTTATCAATTTTTGAGCGGCGACCATTAATTATCTGTATCATTTTCAACACCATATATAACAGCAGGAAACCTAATTTTCCACTCGTTAAATAATCTAATAATCTAATATAAAATATATAATTCCACTACCAAGCATGAGCGAGGAAGATAGTGCGTCCAAATCTGAAGATAACCAAGGTGTAGGTGCATTCTTATCTGTATTTGCCATCGCAATAAAAGTCTTGAATATTTTACCTGCTCTTTTATATGAATATTCTTTTTTGGTCTAATCTAATTGAAGCTAATTGGTGCGGGATCGGTTTAAGTAGATACTATGCTTAAATTGCATGGTTTTCCATATTCCATACAGCCGCTTGTAAAGTTACTGCTCCCGAATGGCAGATAAATTGCAACATTGCTTAATGGTGAACCACCCAAACCGCGCATATAAAGAGTGTATATCTCGCTACTATTTAATGAGGTATTGTAGAATTGCACATCATTAAGATAACCATTGAAGTACGCAAAAGTTGGTATTTTACCGTTTATGTAAAATGTTGATGTTCTCTTTCCTATTTCTATAATTTTAGCTCCAAACACCTTGTAAGGTGTAGCTGTTTTATTTACAAGCTTTCCATCAATATAAATACTTATGTAAGATTTGTTGTATGTACAAGCGATCATATGCCATGATCCTGTGCCTATAAATGGTGCTGTAGCAAACCTCCAGCCTGCCGTATAGTTGCCTTCCGTTCGTTCATCACTGAATACACCACATGCTGTCACGTTTGATACCTCGCCCCCAGCACCTACATACCATGTCGAGTGAGTACCTTCACTTATTCCCTGCGAAGCAATAACACCCGTGCCGTTAAAGCTTTTATAATATACCCACGCAAAAAAGGTAAAGTTGCCTGGAAAAGAGGCATTTAGCAACAAATAGGTATGACCATTAAAATATGCACCACTCTGCTTTGAGGTTGGAGCAAGCAAAAGATAAGCTAAAGAGAGTAAAAGTAAAATAACAAAAATTAAGACAAATATAAATTTCTTCATAGTATTATCTACTGATAATTACATTTTTAATCTCCTCTGGTATTTCTATAGAGTGCCATTCGTTTTTGTCTATAATTTTCTGCGCTAAATACCCTGTTGTTGTGAGTTCCTTCCCTTTGAATATTTTAAAGTTTGTGATTATTTTCTTTTCTTTTATCTCCGGTTCTATCACAATTTTTATTTTGTTTCCCAGATATAAAGGCTTTTTATATGTTGCATGAGACTCGACAGTAACAAACCATAGATTTCTGTATTTTGTCATAACCTTGCTAAGCTTTTTCTCAGCAAATGATGAGAGCGCATCAGTGACAAAACGATAGTAAGAGGCGTAGTGCGCAATACCCTGATAGTCCGTATCATATGGCATAACTTTATCGTAGAAGATGTACATAAAACTCAAAAGAAGCTTCAAATTTAAGATTATTATATTTTTTGCAAAAGGAAAATAAAGGAGAGAAATAGAGGAGAGGTAAATAATATAAATGTTAATTAGTAAATTTTAGTGTTTCAGCTGCGCCGCAGTAGCTCAGTCCGGGAGAGCGTCCGGCTGAAGTCAAAATATAGAAACCGGAATGTCGTCGGTTCAAATCCGACCTGCGGCATTGCTTATAGTGTATAAGAAAAGAAAATTAAACAAAGAAACAAACTCAAGAAAATGATAAGATGAAAAAATATAGTTTAACAAAAGAAGACATAGAATTAATCAAAAAAGCAAACTATTACCGAAAAGAAAGAAAGTTTCTAGAAGAGTAATAGGAGAAGTTGGTTGTGCTCTATCTACAAAAAAGGGATTTATACTGGAGTATCAATAAATTTGTGCTGTGGAATTGGTTTTTGTGCTGAGCATTCTGCAGTTGCAGATATGCTTTCTCATTCAGATGAAACAGAAATAAAAACGATTGTTGCTTTGTGGGTAGACGGAAAAGTGGGGAATACTTTACCCCTGTGGAGGATGCAGAGAATTAATGCAACAAATAAACATGAAAAATAGAGAAAACACCTGGGTAATAATTTCTCCTAAAGAAAAAGTAAAATTAAAAGAACTGCTACCTGAAGGATGACTTTAGACAAGGATTATTATGAAAGTTAAGGTTGAATGGATTATATATTTGTAAGCGGGAACAAGAACAAGTTTGAAGAGGCTCAAGCAATACTAAAGCAGTTTGGCATAGTTCTGAGCATCGCTACAACAGAGAAGAAAGTTGAGATACAGGATAAAAGTCTTGAAAATATAGTAGATTACGCCCATTCTCAATTAGAGCCACGGCCTGAAAAGTGCTTTATAATAGAAGATGACGGTATATTCATAAAGGCACTAAACGACTTTCCTGGCCCATAAGCTGCACAATTTTATTCAGCAATAGGTCTTGAAGGGATACTAAAGCTTATGCAAGGCAAAGCAGATAGATCTGCATTCTTCAAGTCTGCAGTTGGCGTATTAATGCCAAATGGGGAAAAACGCATTTTTACTGGTGTTACAAAAGGCAGAATAGCAGAAAACATTGCCAAAGGCAGAGAGTTTGGCTACGATCCTATATTTGTACCAAAAGGAAGCAGGATTACTTTTGCAGAGATGAGCATTAAGGATAAGTCAAAAATCTCACACAGAGGAAAAGCTTTTTCTAAGCTTGGCAGGTTCTTGAAAAAACAGTAAAATGATTTGCATGATTATGCTGTTTAGCATTCTGACACGCACTATCAAAAAGTATGATTTAATAAAATTTTAAATCGTGAATTCTAAGCTATACTTGCATCGAGTACCTGCGCGATTTCCTTCTTTAAGTCAGGATTTATGCTTGCAAGCTCCATGGGGCTAACCGCTATCGACTTTTTAATAAAGAGCTCATAGCAATCGCTACCTTTTTTAAATCTCTTTTTTAATGTGCCTCCAAGCCAATAGTATAGCTTGTTTGATGGGTCTGTTCTCTCATTTACAAAATTATCAAACAAAGCGTCTTCAAGATCGCAGATTTTTATTTTTGTAGAGCTATTCAAAGTTGTTGGAAAATTTATGTTTAGCATGTCTACATCACTTGGAAAACCTTTTTCTTTTATAGAATTTAGTATCTTTATAATATGCATTTTAACATTGCTAAAGGTCCTTCTTTGCAAACCCATCTCTGTTGCAAGAGAAAAAGCAATGCCTTTTATGCCGTGTACTGCACCAAACTTAACAGCTGAGACAGTGCCACTAGACTCTACTGCTTGCAGGCTTGCGTTTGAACCGTTATTAACACCAGAAAGCACAAGCTCAATCTTCTTATTTTTAAAAATATGGTATATAGAGATAAAAACACAGTCAGCGGGCGTGCCAGATACAGAAAAACCTTTTATACCGGGCATTATTACCTTTTCTATTCTAAGAGGTTTATGAAAGGTTAGGCTCATACCGCTTGCACTTCTCGGGCCAGATGGTGCAACAACAGCAACGTTTTCCTCTCCGAAAACTTCTACTGCTGCACCATAAAGTGTTTTTATGCCTTTGCTATATATACCATCATCATTTGTTACTATAATCAGAAAAACACACCCATTTAAAAAAACAATATAAAATCTCATTAAATTTTTAAATATATTTCTGTTTTGTAGACCGTGCCCGGTAATAGGCTAAGCCCAACAAGCGTAGGTTATATAAATCCTAACCTCATTCTATAATTTGCATTTTGGCTACCAAAACTCAATATGCACACCAAGATTACCCTTCAGGTTAGTGAAATTATGATAAGGTAGTTGATTATTGGATAACACCACTAAAGAATATTTTTATATCAAACACCACAAACGGTGAAAAAATGAATTATAGAATAATAGATAGATCCGCAAACGAAATGCCGACAACAAGCGAAAAAAACTACAAGTATGAATTTACAGGCGAGACTAAAACGGTTGTAATCAATGGCGAAACGCACACACTATACAGAATTAGAGCAATAAAAAATATTGTAGATGACTCTAGCAACATTATTGCAAAAAAAGGAGATCTGGGTGGCTTCATAGAGAAAGAAGACAATCTTGACTATCATTCAAATGCATGGGTCTCTGACAATGCAAAAGTATTCGGTGACGCAAAGATATCAGGCAATGCGCAGGTCGGTGATAACGCTTTGGTCTACGGCAGTGCACAGGTCTTTGGAAATGCACATGTCTATGGCGATGCACAAGTTTTTGGCAATGCACAGATCTTTGGAAATGCAAAGATCTATGGTAATACATTGATCTACGGCAGTGCACAGGTTTTTGGCAACGCGCAAGTCTATGGTAATGCGTGGGTATATAACAATGCATTAGTCTATGATAATGCACAGGTCTTTGGCAGCGCTACTGTCTTCGGTAATGCACAGATCTTCGGTGACGCAAAGGTTTTTGGTGGTGCAAGAGTCCATGGAAATGCACAGGTTCATGGTAATGCACAGGTCTCTGGTGCTTCAAGAGTCTACGGTAATGCACAGGTTCATGGTAATGCACAGGTCTCTGGTGCTTCAAGAATCCATGGTAATGCACAAGTATATGATGTGCAGATCTGCAATGCAGATATTACTGAAGACCCAGTCTCAAAGGAAAAAGATGTAAAGGAGGCAAAACGCCACTGATGCAAGTTTGGCATTGGATTTTTCTTTTTTTTATTTCGTCTTCTTGTCTTTTTGCTCAATAGTATATGCACTTGGCTTATAATTGAAGATTTTCCTTAGTTTTTCTACTTCTGGTTTTACCTTGTGCCTTGCAAGCTTTTCAAGCTCAAATTTTCTTAGATCTGCATACAGCCTGTCATTGTAGTCACTATACATATCGTACTTATTTCTAGGTATTATGTGGATATGCAAATGCTCTATTGATCTGCCCGAATAAGGACCAACTTGTGCCACAAGATTGTATGAGCTATCAGCATTATATGCCTTTAGAAGCTTTGGCGTAACATACCTTATTGTCTTTATCAGATCCACAGCTTCCTTTTCGCTTAGCTCGTTCAAGTTCTTCACGTGCCTCTTCGGCACTATTAGCGTATGGCCTTTCATCACAGGATACAAATTATAAAGTACATTCATGTATTTTGTTTCGTAGTAAATCTGCGTTTGAATGCTTTTAATATCACAAAACGGATCGCTCTTTCTGCTCATATAATCATCTAGTCCATTATAAAGATTTATAATTATGCAAAACTTATTTATTGACAGATGGAAAGTGAAATAGCTGCTGACAAAAGATGGTATGAGCTCGGCCCTGCAACAAGCCTTGTAAAGCTAGAAGGCTTAGCATTTAGGGAATATCAATTCAATATAACAAAGAGCATACTTCAAGGCAGGAACACGCTTGTTATATTGCCAACAGGGCTTGGAAAAACACTCATAGGTATATTTGCGATAGCAGATGCGCTATATAAAGGCAAGAAGGCAATGTTTCTAGCACCAACAAAGCCTTTATGCGAGCAGCACCACAATACGCTTTTAAGCCTTATCAGATTAGAGCCGAACGAAATACTTTTACTCACAGGTGCGGTTGGCAAGAAGAAGAGGATGATGCTTGAGAATGAAGCAAAAGTAATAGTTGCAACCCCACAAACAATAGCGAATGACTTAAAGCACGCACTTCTCAGCCTAGACAATTTCGGCGTTATCGTTTTTGACGAGTGCCACAGGGCTGTAGGCAAATATGCCTATACTTATATAGCAAACGAAACTGAGCAGAAAGGTGTGCAGATTGTCGGCTTAACCGCATCGCCTGGCGGCAAGCCAGAGAAGATAAAGGAGCTTATTGATACGTTAAAGATAGAAAACATAGAGGTAAGGATATCAACAGATGAAGATGTTGTACAATATGTAATGCCGAAATACCTTCATGTAATATATGTTGAGAAATCAGATAGAATAAAGCTCATAACAAGCTACTTAAAGCCACTAATAGAAGAGAGCCTTGAATCATTAAACAAGATGGAGCTCATAGGCTTCAAAAAGTTTGAGCGTATACCAAAAGGCAAGCTTATAGAGCTTGGAAACGAAATCAGCAAGATAACAGCAACAAACTATAGATTCGGAGCGATGTTTAGCTATATAAAGCTCTTAAATCTGCTTCACATGTATGATCTTGTAGAGACAGAAGGATTATATGCGTTCTCAAGCTATATCGAGAGCCTTGAGAGAAGAGAGAAGAAGAGCAGAGCTATACTAAGCCTTCTCAACAATAAAAACATTGTAATAGCAAAACAGATAAGCGATGAAGGAATAAGGCTAGGCTACGAACATCCAAAGGTTGAGGCGCTGCTTAGCATATTGGCAGGATACAGAGAAAAAAGTATTATTGTATTTGCACAATATAGATCTACAATAAAAATGTTAGTAGACCAGCTCAATAAGCATGGCTATAATGCAAGAGCTTTTGTAGGTAAAAAAGAGGGTATAACGCAGATGCAGCAAAAGCAGATAATAGAAGACTTTAGAAGTGGCAAATTTAATATACTTGTTGCAAGCTCAATAGGCGAAGAAGGTTTAGATATACCAAGCGTAGATGTTGTGGTATTCTATGAACCCATACCAAATGAGATAAGGAATATACAAAGGCGTGGAAGGACTGGTAGATTTAGAGCTGGCGAGATATATATGCTTGTTACAAAAGCCACAAAAGATGAAGTCTATTTCTTTGTTTCAAGGCAGCGAGAAAGGAAGATGCTTTCTATCATAAACAGCATAAAGGCAAGACTCGCAGCGCAGAAAAGCGAGGGCCAGAAAAAGCTTAGCGTTTGATAAATATATTAATAGTGGAATAAAAGGCATGGTTAGATTTAAATATTACTTTGAGTATTAATAGTAATCGAATGGGGGTGGGGAAGATATATGGAAATAGAAAGAGAGAGGGCAGAGTTAGTTAGCAAGAGCGTAGACGAAATACTACAGAAGCTTAGGCAAAGCAGAGGGTATGCACCCATAATAGCAGAAGAAGCTGCAGAAAAAGAAGAAATAAGACCTATTGTAATAGAAGCGATGAAGAAATACATAAAAGAAGAGAACGGCCCAGAAGCAGCAGCAATTAATAGAATGCTACTCGAACTTGAGGTAATAGAATTCCTAGAAGTGCTCAAGGACTAACGCGCATGTGTGTGCCATAAAAATGGCACACACCACTTTTTTGTTGTTTTCCTCTGGTTCTTTACTTCAACTTTTTCAATAACCGAGTTATATTTATATCTTTCTAAACATATTTTATATGCAGAAGCATTAGCATAATTAACGCAAAAATATATTATGCTTTGATGCTTATGCTATTACAAGAGTAGTAAAGAGGATGCAAATGAAATACCTGGATATAGTAAAAGGAATCAATGAAGAACTTCCTGAGGAACCAGATCAACTCTATGTAAGGAATAGCATAAGGCTAGAGCTTGAAAAAGGTGCTAGACCCAGAATAGATGAGATGCAAAAATTTGCAAAGGAAAACAACTTGGCGTTTGATATCATTACAAACGGCTCTGAGTTTATGGTGAATGAAGGAAGCAAGAATGTTAGGATAGAGGTTCATGATATAGAAGATGAATTGACTTATGAATTTAAAATAAAGCCAGAAAGCAGATACATCAGTTTTACTATGGCAAATATCGAAAAGCTCCTATTCATAAGTGTGGAAAGGAGAAAGAAGGCAAGCTTAAGGCTTCTCATGGGTGGTGAAGGATTGTTAGTTATCGCTAAGGCGTATGAGCATGCTGAACTTAGCTTAGAAGAATTCTTATATAGCGACAACAGCATTATAAATGAGATCAGTGCTGAAAAAAGCTCAAAGGTGGGGCTTGATATTATACAGCTAAGCAGCAAAAGATCACTTAACTTCTACAATGCTGTGCTTAACGAAGGCTCAGAGCTTAATGTAAACAACTTTATCTCCAACAAAGAAGCAAAGTCGAGGAATAGAGTAACAGGCTATGCAAACAGCAAGGTGATGATAAATAATGTTATTATTGGGAAAAATAGCACTATAGATATTGCAGATTTAGTAAGTATTAAAGGACCTGAAGCAAAAAGCTTTTTCGATGCTAATGCGATAGGCTCCCATAGCTCTACGATATCTATAAAAGAGAATTCTAGCATAGAAAAAGGAGCATATCGTAGCGAGTCTTTAATAGCCGCAAGAGGTATTAGCTTAGATGATTCAAAAATAGAGGCGATACCTTCAATGGGTACAGAAGAAAATGATGTAAAAGCTTCACATGCAGCCGCTGTATCGCCTATCAACAAAGAATCAATAGAATATCTTATGAGCAGAGGCATTAGCGAAAAGGATTCAAAGAAGCTTATTCTAATGGGCATGCTCGATAAACATATTATGAGGTTTTCATCAAATGAGTATTTAAAAAACAGAATAGATTCGATGCTTAATGAGTTTTTGGGTGTTTAGATGTTGCTTGAGATAAAAGACCTTCATGCAGAGATAGAAGGAAAAGAGATTCTGAATGGAATAAACCTAAGTGTGAAGAGCGGAGAGCTTCATGTAATAATGGGTCCAAATGGAAGCGGCAAGACCACTCTTGCAAAAGCGATAATGGGGCTATCGGGTGTAAAGATAACAAAAGGAGATATACTTGTTGATGATAAAAGCATACTTGGGCTAAGAACAGATGAGCGTGCGAGGCTAGGCCTCTTTTTGCAGTATCAAAGCCCTGTAGAAATAGAAGGCGTTTCGTTTATCTCATTCCTCAATAATGCAAAATCAGCACTAGGTGGAAGTGATATAAAGGAGCTTATGCAAAGCGTCAAAGAAGGTATAGAAGAACTAGCGATGAGCGAAGAGGTAATAAAAAGACCTGTAAATCTGGGCTTCTCAGGTGGCGAAAAGAAAAAAAGTGAAATTCTGCAGATGCTTGTACTTAAGCCAAAGATTGCTATTCTTGATGAGCCGGACTCTGGATTAGATGTAGACGCTGTAAGGATTATAGGCAAGGCTATCAGCAAAAGCGTAAGTAATGGTATGGGTTGTATAGTTATAACACATTACACAAGGATACTTAGCTCTCTTGAATTTAAGAATGGGGCTGTGCACATATTAAGCAAAGGAAAGATTGTTGAGAGTGGTGGCAAAGAGCTAGCTGAGAAAATAGAGAAAGAGGGCTATGCAGGCTTTGTCAAGGAGTGAGTTTTGTGTTATTAACCTTTGCTATATAATTCCACATCTCATCAATATAAGCTTGCATATTTGCAAGTTCTTCACTACTTAGCCCGCTAAATCTCTCCTGAAGCTTTAGATATTCTTCCAAAGGCTTGCGCTTTGCTTTGTCAACATAAGGCTTGCTTATGCTAGATAGCTTGAATACACCATTTTCTATCTCATATAATGGCCACATACCTGTTTCGACAGCAAGCTTACCTATATTCATTGTTAAGCTTGCATCAAACTTCCAACCAGGAGGACATGGAGAGAGAAGGTGTATATACCTAAAGCCTTTCATGCTCTTAGCTTTCGAGAATTTTGCCTTGAAATCTGCAAGATAAGATATTGATGCTGTTGCAACATAAGGCACATTATGCATAGCAATTATGAATGGCAAAGGTTTCTTGAACTCATGCTTATGCGAAGGGGTAGTTGTAGTCCAAGCACCATATGGTGTTAGGCTAGATCTCTGTATACCTGTATTCATATACGCTTCATTGTCATAGCAAACGTATGTTATCTCTTCGTTCCTTTCAGCTGCTCCACTTACCGCTGCAAAGCCGATATCGCTTGTTGAACCATCACCAGCCCAAACCAATATGTTTGCATCATCTTTTCTAAACTTCATTGCAGCGGATAAGCCAGATGCGATAGAGGCTGCAGCCGCAAAAGGGCTGTGAACAACATTAACTGACGAAGGCATGCCTAGAACAGTATCACCCATTATTACTGTTGAGCATGAGGCGGGCACTACAACAACTGTCTTCTTCCCATAAACATCAAGTATTGCATCTAGCTCTTTTGGTATCGGACAACCAGGACACGCAGCATTTCCTCTAAGAAAGTTCATAAAACCCACACCTCGCTTTCAAGCTTACCACTTAGAAGCTTTTCAACAACACCCATAATCTCGTTTTTCCCAAACTCCTTACCGCCTATGCCCCCTATAACACTATAGATAGGCAAATTAGCATTATACAAAGAAGCTTTTACCTCTGTAGCTAATATGCCACCAAGCCCATAAGAGTATGCTCTATCAAGCACAATAATAGCCTTTCTATCTTTGAGCTGCATGAGCTTTTCCTTCGGGAAAGGCCTTACAACCCTGAGCTTTGCAAGACCTATGCTAATCCCTTTGTTCCTTAGCTCGTCTACAGCTGCTCTTGCATCGCCAGCCCATGCACCCATAGCTACTATTACATACTCTGCATCATCACATTTATAGAATTCTACAAGCCCATGCTGCTCCCTGCCACTAAGCTTAGAGTACTCTTTAGAAACCTCTTCTATAACGTTTTTTGAACGCTCCATCGCCTGCATTGCCTTGTATCTATACTTTATATAATTATCCTGTGTTGCTATTGCACCTATACCTATTGGCTTATCAAAGTCTATAATATTAAAATCGCGCTCTGGTATGAATGAATCTACAGTTGTATCATCTAAGGTGCTAAGCCTTTCCATTGTATGGGTTAATACAAATCCATCGAAGCCCATCATTACAGGCAGTATTACACGCTTGTCCTCTGATATCTTAAAAGCCTGCAATGTCATGTCATAAGCATCTTGCACGTTCTCTGCCATCATCTGTATCCATATGGCATCCCTCTTGCTTACAAAATCTTGATGGTCATCCCATATAGACCAAGGCGAGCCAACAGCCCTTGTTGCTATACCAGCAACGATTGGCACTCTCTGCCCGCCAGCCCAGTAGATTACTTCTGTCATGTAAAGCAAGCCCTGCGATGATGTTGCTGTAAACACCCTCGCTCCAGCTAGTGCAGCGCCGTATATAGAAGCCATAGCGGAATGCTCGCTTTCAACCTTTATAAGCTTGGCATTAAGCTCGCCTGATGCGGCATAACTGGCAAGCTTCTCCAGCATTGTGGTTTGAGGTGTTATAGGATAAACAGCAAGAACCTGTGGCTTTGCCTGCTTAACAGCATAAGCTACTGCATGATTACCAACCATAGCCGTAATCACATTTTCACCTCTACAACCATCTTAATTGCTTTTACAGGGCACACAGTTGAGCACACACCACAACCCTTGCAGTAATCATAGTCTATCGCAGGATAACCGTCGCTTCTTTTGTCTATTGTATTTTCAACACACTCCAATATGCATATATCGCACTTCTTGCATGCATCCAAATCTATTACGGGCTTCTCTATACGCCATGTTCCTGTTTTACCAGCAGAGCCTATGCTAGGCTTTGATATCGGTAATTCTTCAGCAAGCTCTTCTATATTAGTCAAGCTTCCTCACCCCGTTTGCACCGAGCTCTATAGCTTTTGCATTAAGCTCGCCTCTACGACCAAACTGCTCTATTGCTATAGCTTCTAAATCTTCTACATTTACAATACCAGAGATCTTTGCAAGTGCACCCATAATTGGTGTATTTACTAAAGGCCAGCCAGCAATAACCAAACCAAGGGACTTTGCAATGCTCGTTGCATCAACATAATAAGTATTTTGTACAATCTTTTTTGGATTTGGTGAATTAATAAGAAGAGAGCCGCCGTTTTTTAATATGTGCAAATCAACAACATCCAAAAGAGAGACATCGAATATCGCCATTATATCGGCATTCTTTATACTCTCATGCGTATAAATTGGTGAATCAGATATTCTAACTCCAGATCTAACTGGTGCTCCCCTCCTCTCACCGCCGAAGAATGGAATAGACTGTGCATATATGCCTTGTTTAACTGCACCTTTTACCAATAGTTCTCCTGCAGCAACTACACCCTGGCCGCCCCTACCATGAAGTGATATCTCTATCACCAAACCACAATAAGATTTTACACAAAATAATATTTATAGCTATCTATGATTTTATACGCCCCAAAAGATTGAAGGGCAAACGATACATAAATAAAAAAGTAATTGATAATATATCTCTGCAGGATTATATGGATCTAAATAAATTTTTCTCAAAGATAGCGCCAAAGTATGACAAGCTAATTGAAATGCTTAGTATGGGTTTGGATAAAGAGATAATAAAAGAGGCTGTAAAAGAAACGGAATTGGGCAAAGGAAAGAAAAGCATTCTTGACGTTGCTACAGGCACAGGGCGCATAGCGTATGCAATTGCAAGGTCTCACAGCAACTACAATGTGGTTGGAATAGATATAAACAACGATATGCTGAACGAAGCGATTAAAAAGAGCAAAGGACTTGCAAACTTGAGTTATGTGCTTGGCAACGTTGAGCTTTTAGATTTTGGCAATAATTCGTTTGATGCTGTTGTCACAGCTTTTTCACTTAGTATTTTTGACAACTTAGATAACGCGATTGGCGAGATGCACAGGGTGCTCAAGCCTGGCGGAAAGCTTATCCTTCTAGATATGCTCAAACCAAAGGACAGCGTGCTTAGGAAATTAACCCAACTCTACTACTCTGTAAATATATTACCTGCACTTGATGCTAAGCTTAAGCATGATGTTGAAGTTTATATAAGGCGCGGTTTTAATATAGATAAAGAATACATTATCAGGCTGATGCAGCAACACGGATTTAAAGAGATAAAAGAGAGAGATCTTTCTGGTGGCCTAGCTTTTGTGATAGTAGCAAAAAAATAGCTATGCAAAGATTATACTTGCATATGCAACAACAGATGAATAGTCACCGTTTGCATCTCCCGAATTTGCATATTTTAAAAGATGACCGGACTTTGCTCCTTTTTCCTTTGCAAAAATTGCCGCAACGGTTATAGGACCAAAACCGCATGCGGTATCACCGCTTTGCTCTAGTCTTTTATTAAATTCAAGATAATCCAATTTTAGCAACGCCTCGATTGCTGGCATATCTTTATTCTTCGCTACTTCGGCACTTTCATAGTGATTGAAATCTGAGCTCGCTATAATAGCTATTTCTCTGCCCAATTCTTTGCTTGCATCTAATACTGCTTTTGCAAGCTCCCTGCTTGCTTCTATGCTCTGATCACCCATGCAGATAAAAACGCATTTAGGATTTTCGACAGTTTTTTGAAGAAAAGGCAGCTGAACCTCAATTGAATGCTCATTTGAATGCGCCGATTCATCCAGGTTTATGTAGTTTGATTTTTCGGTAATCAGTTTTGAAAGCTCCAAATCGTTTTTTACAATACCAAATGGCATATGCCAATCTTCTGCAGATACAGATATGGGTGTACCGTAACCTGTATGATTTGGGCCTATAATTATGAAGGTATCTACCTTTCTTGCACTCGCCATTATATTAATGGCCTTATATGTATAAGCGGCAACACGACCAGAGTAAATGTAGCCTGCATGCGGAGCTACAAACGAGACCGCATGCTCAGCAATACCTTTATCAACATTAGCTTCCTGCAACGCTTTATCGATAAACTGCCCAAGCCCCTTCTTGTCAAATGTATAGAAAGACCCAGCAAATGCTTCGTAGCGCATCGTATCACAATAAAAATATTCAACATAAAAATAAATATATGCAAGCTAGAACCAAGAAAAGAGAAAAGAGTTTTAACGCTGATACAAGATATGCAAAAAAGGTTTTAGAGAAGCTAATTCAACATTATGGCGAGCAGCATACAGCACTTATCTACAAAAATCCAATGCAACTCTTTGTTGCTGTATTGCTTTCACCACAGAATTCTGACAACCAAGTCAACAAAGTTACAAAAAAGTTTTTTGAAAAATATAAGAGCTTTGAAGATATTGCAAACGCTAATGCAAAAGAGCTAGAAAAAGATTTGTCGAGTCTTAACTTCTATAAAACAAAAGCGAAGCACCTCAAAGAAAGTGCAAAGATAATAATTGATAGATATAATGGCAACATTCCAAAAAGCATTAAAGAGCTTATTGTGCTTCCGGGAGTGGGTAGGAAGGTTGCAAACGTTATTCTAAACGAGCTCTACAATATAAATGAGGGCATAGCCGTTGATACCCACTGCATCACAGTAGCCAATAGACTAGGCTTTGCAAAAAGCAAAAAAGCAGAGGTTGTTGAAAAAGAGCTCATAAAAAAAATACCTAAGGAATATTGGGGGTTTGTTTCAAACCTATTTATAGCACTTGGGCGCGACACATGCAAGGCAAGAAACAAAGAATGTGATAGGTGTGTGCTAAAAGATATATGCCCCAGCAGCAATAAAAAAGAAAAGAAAAAAGATTAAGCGCATTTGCTATAGCCGCATACAGGGCATGTTGCACATCCCTCGCCAACAATCATAAGCGCGCCGCATTCTGGGCATCTCTCACCGCCACTATATTCCTCTAGTTGGAAGCCTTGTGCTGCTACCTTTATCTCTTCTAGGGTTTTGCTTGCAATCTCTTCCTTCTCAGTGTGCAGCTTTGCTACATCTTCTAATTTTCTTTGGTTATTGTCAACAGTTGTAAGCACCTGTCTGCTCTTGCTCTTGTCTCTATATATTGTTATGCCCTTACAACCGAGCTTGTATGCAAGCATATACGCTTCTTCTACATCCTGTGGTGTTGCGTAGCTTGGCATGTTTATTGTCTTTGATACTGCATTATCAACATATTTCTGGAACGCAGCCTGCATTTTCACATGCCACTCCGGCGATACATCAAAAGCGGTTACGAAGAGCCTTCTAATCTCCTTAGGTATCTCTTCTACATCTTGTATAGATGTTCTTCCAGCAAGCTTCTTCATGAGGGCATCACTATAGAAACCATATTTTAATGCGAACTCCTCGAAAACGTTGTTAACTTCTATAAGGTCTGTACCTATGCTTGAACCAACGTTTCTTTTGTATACTACAGAGAAGATCGGCTCTATGCCTGATGATGCACCACCAGCTATTATGCTTATAGTGCCTGTAGGAGCTATGGTTGTTACTGTAGAGTTTCTTAGAGGCTTGTAGCCAAATTTATACCATATACTGTTTTCCCACTCAGGGAATGGGCCCCTTACCTTAGCAAGCTCAGCACTTTCTTCTCTCGCTTCGTCTGTTATGAACTTCATAACCTTTTCAGCAAGATAAAGCGCTTCGTTTGAATCGTATGGTATACCAAGCCTTATGAGCATGTCAGCCCAACCCATAACACCAAGGCCAACACGCCTTATCGCCCTAGTTACCTGTTCTATCTGTGGCAGAGGATAGTTGTTTGCATCAATCACATCGTCCAGGAACCTTATGCCGAGCCTTGTTGTATATCTTAACTTATCCCAATCGATCTCGTACTTTCCGTTTTTCTCCTTCAGCATGCGCGAAAGGTTTATTGAGCCAAGGTTGCATGAATCAAAAGGATATAGTGGCTGCTCTCCGCACGGGTTGGTAGATTCTATAGGACCATACTTCGGAACGGGATTTGAATATGTTGAATTCATCCTATCTATAAATACAACCCCCGGATCGCCTGTCCTCCATGCCATTGTAGTAAGGAGATTCCAAACCGCTTTTGCGTTTAGCTTCCCTACCTCTTTATTAGTTCTTGGATTTATAAGGCTATATTCTTCACCGCGCTGCAATGCGTTCATAAATGTTTCTGTAACGGCAACACTTATGTTGAAGTTTTCTAAAACACCTTCTTTTTCTTTAGCTACAATAAAGTTGAGTATGTCTGGGTGGTCAATTCTAAGTATGCCCATGTTTGCGCCCCTTCTTTTGCCACCCTGCTTTATCTGCTCTGTTGCTGCATCAAAGACCTTCATGAACGATATTGGACCAGAGGCAACGCCACCAGTGCTTCTTACTATATCGCCACTAGGCCTGAGCCTTGAGAAAGAGAAGCCAGTACCGCCGCCAGATTGATGTACAATCGCAGCCCACTTAACAGCATCGAATATCTCTACTATTGAATCGCCGACAGGCAATACGAAACACGCACTTAGCTGACCAAGCCTGGTACCTGCATTCATCAATGTAGGGCTATTCGGCATGAATTCAAATCTAGTCATAACATTGTAGTATTCGTTTGCAAGCTTTGCTATATCTTCCTCGCTCGCGCCATATTTAGACTCTACGCTAGCTATCGCGTTTGCAACCCTTGTGAAGAGCTGCTTTGGTGTTTCTACTATCTTGCCTTCTTCATTTTTTAGCAAGTACCTAGCAGCAAGCACAACGAGAGAGTTTAAAGGAAGCTTGAGGTCATCAACTATACCTAGTGAGGCCTTATAAGCCCTTATCTCAGCATGCTTGTTTCTATATATAATGTATGTCTTAGCTGTTTTTTGGTCAACGCTCATTAGCACCTGCTCTACAATGTCTTGTATCTCCTCCACATGCAGCTTCTCTTTTCCAAGCTCTACAAGCTTCTGCACAACAAGATCTGCATACTCGCTTGCTTTGTTCATTAACTCTTCATCGCTCATGTTGCCATCGTATACGTCCCTCATAGCCTTGCTTATTGCTATCGCTATCTTTTGCTTGTCGAAAGGAACAACGGACCCATCCCTCTTTACAACCTCTTTCACCTCCATAAAAAACACCTAAGCATTTTTCTTACTCTTAAGCATCATAGCAATCTTTCTAAACTGATCTGGAGAGTCAAAATTATTGTATACACTTGCGAACCGAATGTAAGCCACAGGGTCAAGCTTGTAGAGTTCACTCATCACCATCTCGCCTATCTTTCTGCTTGTTACCTCCTTCTTGTTCTGCGAGATAAGCTTTCTCTCTATCTTCTCAGCAACCTCCTCCATTCTCTCTCTGCTTATGGGCCTTTTTTCACATGCCTTTAAAATGCCGTTAAGCACCTTGTTTCTATCAAACGGTTCCCTGTTGCCATTTTTCTTTATCACTGTTATCTCCATTGTATAAACGCGCTCATAGGTTGTAAACCTTCTTTTGCATGCATAGCATACTCTTCTGCGCCTTATGCTGTTATCTGATGCAACAAACCTTGAATCCACCACATGTGTATTATTTGAACCACAATAAGGGCAGCGCATTCCATCACAACATATAGTATTTTAACCACATCGAAAATACAATATGTAGTATATTTATTTAAATATCAACCACTTTCAAAAGGAAGAGGAGGTTAATTTTTTTAGCGGACTTTACAAATATTGCAAAAAAGTAAAGAATATTATTTTAAGAACTCAAAAATTTTCAACTGCCTTATAAGCTTTAATGTTTTCCACTCAGCCCTCACGTGTTTTAATAGCTTTTCGTTATCGAGGTTCCTTCTTATCATGTCTATCGTTACTTTGTCAGAAGGATAGCCTGAACCAAGTTCAAAACCAAGACTCTCTTCAAGCTCTTCTATTGCTCGATCCCTTGTTACCTTAGCTATTATGCTAGCAGCAGACACAACAGGATATTTTACATCCGCTTTATGCTCGGCTATTACCCTAGCTACAGCTTTAGCCGCATTACCACCCTTCACCCTTCGCCTTACTCCATTAACCTTCAATGGCTTGTTGGAGATAAGGCTAACCCTTATACCAAACTTCTCTGGAATAACATCGGGCGAATCCAGATATATCTTTTTAGGATTAGCTTCACTCTCATCGATAAGCCTTGCAAAGTGAATCGCTTCTAGCTCATTTAGTGAGATGTTGCTTCGCATAGCGTTGTTTATCTCTTCGGGTGTTATCGCATAGGTTCTTACATCTTCTGCAAGAGAGTAAATATCATCAAACAAAAATTCGCGCCTCTTCCTGCTTAGCATCTTCGAATCTCTTACTCCTATCTCTGAAAGCTTCTTCGCTTTGCCCTCATTTATGCTAACTAGACTAACCACTAACGGCCCTAAAACAGCTCCGCGGCCAGCCTCATCGCCGCCAGCTATTATAATAAAAACCACCGTTAGAGCGATTTTCTGTCTACAACTATAAAGTCATTTACAGCAAGCACAGAATTGTAGTTTATCTTTAGCTTGCCATCCTTAATGTCGAGCTTGTTTACAAATTCGCTGTCAGCATTAGCATCTATTATCATTGCTGTAAGCTTTCCTGTAACTTCATTAATCTCTGCGTCAAGGAACTTTCCTAGATCAAAGCCATCGTTCGTTACAACCTCTTTCCCAACCAGCTCCTCAGCGGCTATATATTTTACCATACAAAACACCTTTTGTATTAATTATTTAATAGTTAAGATTTTATATATTTATGTTTTTATCGAGAAAAAGAGAGCAAAATAAAATAGGGGAATTTATGAAGGATTTTGGAAGTTTATTCTTCAAGGAAAAACAGGTAAAGGCGTTTCTGCTCATGGCAAGCACAAACAACCAGCAAGAATGGAATATCTCTAATTTAGCAAAAAGCTCAGGTATTACTTATGTGCATTTAAGCAGATTTATAAACGAGTGCGAGAGAACAGGATTAGTAGAAAGCACAAGGCACGGCAGGATAAAGGGAATAAAACTAACACAAAAAGGTATTGAAGTGGCTAGCCACTTATTAAGTATATCAAACTCATTAAGTAAGCCAGAGAAAGCAGAACATGCAGAAGCGGAAAAAGAGGCTGAGCCTAAACCACCTCAACAATAGATCTCTTCTTCATCGCATTAAGTACATGGCCATAATCTCTATAGTGTGCAAATGCAGTAATAGCAAGAGTGTACTCGCCTTTTTCTGTGCCTGAATTACTATATATATCTGCCCTTACCTCTTTTTCTTCGTTTGGTGCAAGCTCACCTATCCTTATTTCTTTAGTGTTTGCAAGACCCATCTCATCGAAGCTTATTCCTTTTGGCAGCTCAATAACAATAGAGCTCAAAAGCGGCTCGTTTGTCATATTCTTTACCTTTATAAGCATCATAACACTGCTCTTTCTGTTTGCATATAGCTTATAAGGCACAAGCTCTGTCATAATTCTATATGGTGCTTGTTTTGATAATTCAGCAGATACGTCTCTCTTGCCAAAAAGGCTAAATAGTTTCATATGGTCACCCTGATATAGATAGACAACAAAATTATTTAATTTTTACTAAGAAAAGCAGCAAATGGTAAAAAATAAAGAAAAAATAAAAAATCAGCTTGCTATTGTGTTAGCAGAGGCGTATGCTCCTTCTGTGCCAATGACTGAAACCTTATATTGATCACCAGGTATTACAGCTATTGTTATGTGGCCGTTTGCAAAGCTTATCTTGCCATCAAATGTTAGTGTGGCGCTCCCGTGTGCAGGTATTGTGTAGCCGTTGTTAAATTCTTGCTCTAATTCTGCAATATCTCCGCTTTCGTTCGCATACTCAGGGGTTACACCACCATTTGTATACTCGAATGGTAGCATAAGTGTGCCGTTTTGCGTAGCTATAAAATTAAGTACTCTGAAGTGCTCAGCCTCTATAGAAACTCTTATTTGACCCAGATCTTTGGCTATTCCCATGTTGCTTAGTATTGAGATTGAGTTGAATGCTGGGCTTTTGTTCTCGATCATCTCATCAAGCTCTTTCTCCGATATATTAAAGCTGTGTATAGCCTTCATTATCTTTGATATGTTTTCTGGCGAAAGTCTTGTTGAGGAATTTAATGAGATGTTAAACTCGCTTCTAAGCTTCGTTATCTCGCTTTGATTAATGCCTAGTACTTTTGAAGCGTTGCCAAGGGTCATATTACTTAATGGGTATCCTACATCAGAGTTGTCATATGATACATTAAAGTTGTCATATCTAGGCATTTTCATATCTGTGTTATTTAATGTATCATTTGAAAATCTTCTTACGTCTATTTGCCTGTCCTCTATCCTTATATTTGCAAAGCCTGTGTTTATCGATATGCTCTCATTTCCAAAGAGCAAGACATGCCTTATCTTCACGCTTGTATTTGCATTGTTTACTACACTTACCTTAAACAACGTCATATTATTGCTCTCTGAAAGGGAGACACTAGAGATTGTTATGTTTGGCTTTATAGATTCGAGCTCATGCTTCTCAGTTTCATTTATCGCAACTTTTGCACCAACAGTAGCTGAAGTGCTTCCAGGCACCACAACTGCCCTAAGCGAAGGCACAAGCACAAAGATGACAGAATTGTTTGTATATATTGAAGCAACAACAGGCGTCATATCTATCAAAGCGCTTGCTGTGCCGTTTAATCTTTGAGCATTTGAGACATGTGCTATTATTTGCTGGTTTGGAACTGTAACGTTGTATGTTTTGTTTTCAATTGTTATTGTGGCACTGGTTATATTGAATTTCACCATATCAACTGTAGAGTTCTTTGGTATATTTGCACTTCCTATAACCTGGCTTATGTTGACTAACGAGAGTAAGTTAACAGACCCGGTGTTAGGTGAATTGATCCATTCGCTTGTCCCATTAGCTAGCAACACATGTGCACTCAGCGAAGAATAATTTATTACTAGCGCCTGGGTATTGTTTGGAACCTGTGGCGGATCAATAAGCTGAAATGTTAGAAGGCCTGTAGGCAAAGATGGAACTGTGGTTATAGGCGATGGTGAAGTTGTGTTTACTGGCGTTGTTGAAGGTTTACTCATTAAAAGCGCTATCCCTATTACTAAGGCAATTATTATTACTCCGGCAGCTATCTCTACTTTGTTCATAGAATCACTATTTATTATTGGTGATTGGTAATAATAAAAACCTTTTCATTTTTTTAGTTTTTAATAAAGCTTGGCTTGTGATATTTTGAACAAACAAAAAATAATAGCTATAATGGTATTGACTGCCATAATAATTTTGTTATTAACCTTTATCATTATGTTTCAGAAAAAGGCGATGGTAAATCAGCTCTCACTACTAAAGACCTGCAACCTCACAATAAAAACAAACAACAGCACATATAATACAACAGTATATGAAGCAATAACACAAGCAGAGCAGGAGCAAGGATACATGAATGTATCGATTGTTGGAGAAAATGTTGAATGCAAAGATAATTGTGGCATGCTCTTTCCATTTAATACATCGCAGGAATCGTGTTTTTGGATGAAGGATACAGAGTTTCCGATAAAGCAGATTTGGCTTAATTATAGTAACGGCGAAGCCAAAGTTGTATATATAGAAAACGCCAGCCCATATAGTACCAATATTGTGTGTGCATATGGCAATGCGGTCTTGGAGCTTCCAATGAATTATACAATAAATAGTCTCAGCGTTTCAAAAATAGGTTATGGTGATTTATTTTATTTCAGGAATTGTTGAGCATTCATCATTCATTGTAGATATGAATAATTAACCTGTTGCATAACCCTGTGATAAAGTATTTATTATTTAACTACGTTTTCTTAAAAACCATAGTGATTTAAGGTGATTTTTATGGATTACTATGAAGAAGCAATAAAGCTTGCAAGAACATATAAGGGCAAGATAAGCGTAAAGCCAAAAATGAAGATAAAAAAGCAGAGAGATTTCTCTTTGTTATATACACCAGGAGTGGCTGCTGTCTCAAAAGCTATAAAAGAAAGTGGAGAGAAATTTCTTACATATAAGTGGAATAGCATTGCCATAGTAACTGACGGCACACGTGTTCTTGGCTTAGGCAATATAGGACCAGATGCAGCGATGCCTGTAATGGAAGGTAAAGCCCTTCTCTTTAAGTACCTTGGGGGTGTTGACGCCATACCCATAACGCTAAGCGTAACAGATAAAGACAAAATAGTTGAAGCAGTCAAAGCAATTGCACCATCGTTTAGCGGTATAAATCTAGAGGATATAGAATCACCTAAAGCCTTTGAGATACTTGAAATCTTGCAAAGAGAGTTAAGCATACCCGTATGGCATGATGATAACCAAGGCACAGCGGCTGCTGCGCTTGCTGCGCTTATAAATTCACTAAAATTTGTTGGTAAGAAACCAGAAGATATAAAGATAGTTTTTATAGGTGCGGGCACGGCCAACATATCAACATATAGGCTTTTCAAGCAGTATGGCATAAAGCCTGGCAACACTATATTTGTAGATACAAAAGGTGTGCTCTTTAGAGGCAGAGCTGATGAGAATGAGCTTAGCAAGAACAATCCATACAAATATAATGTAATGCACGAAACTAATAGTGAGAATATATCAACCATAGAAGATGCTGTAAAAGGAGCCGATGTAATAATAGGTGCATCATCACCAGGCACAATAAAGAAAGAATACATAAAGAGTATGAATAGCAAACCTATTGTATTTGCACTTGCAAACCCAGAACCAGAGATAGCAAGAAAAGAAGCGCTTAAGGCTGGTGCAGTTATATATTGTAGCGGCAGAAGCGATATGCCCAATCAAGTAAACAATTCTCTGATATTTCCAGGATTATTTAGAGGCGTTTTAGATGTTCAGGCGAGCAAAATTACAGATTCACTTGCTATCGCCGCAGCTATTGAGCTTGCAAAATACGCAGAGCAAAAAGGTCTAGATAAAGACTATATAATACCAAAGATGAGCGAAGAAGAAGTATACTTCAGGATAGCTGCTGCTGTTGGTGTTGAAGCTCAGAAATCTGGTATCACATCTACAAACAAGAGCTACGATGAGTTATACGAAGAAGCTAAAGCGATGATCCTCAAAGAGAGGAAATAAACACCAAACCTCTCTGTTCTTTTTGTTTTAACTCTGCTCGCGAAAAGTCCTAAACAAGCGGATGTTGTGCGAGAAGCCCCATATAAAGGGAGTTTACTAAGGTCAACAATGCTTAAAAAGTCGTATTCGCTCAAGTGCGCAGGAATGCTACTCATACTTACTTTCCTTTTTGCCTGCTTCAGTTAATCTTACAAACCTTGCGTTTCTTCTAAATTCATCTAAGTTCCTAGCATTAAGGTATGTCATTGCTGAGCGAAGCCCATTGACAAGGTTGTTTACTATCTTTACAGCACTACCCCTGTATTCTATCAACATCTCTGTTCCTTCTGGCGTATAGCCCTCGATCTCGGCAATCTCGTTAAGCTTTGAAACCTTGTCAGCATATGCGCTTATTGAAGCCATTCCGCGGTAGAGTTTGAAGTTTTTGTTCTCTTTTGTTACTATAAATCCTGGGCTTTCATCTGTACCTGCGAGTAGAGAACCAATCATAACAGTATTCGCACCAGCTGCTATAGCCTTTGCAAGGTCTGCTGATTTCCTTATACCACCATCTGCTATTATGAGAACGCCCGCATTGCTGCAATCCATAATCGCACTGAGCTGTGGATAGCCTACACCAGCAACAGATCTTGTCAGGCACGCACCCCCAGGCCCTATGCCGATTTTAACAGCATCAGCACCAGCCTTAGCAAGGTTAACAACACCCTCCTTTGTTGCAACGTTTCCGGCAATTACGTCTATATCATAATTGTTCTTTATATAGCGAACAGTCTCAGCAACCTTTTCCAGATAGCCATTTGCAACATCAACAACAATAAAGTCAACATCAGCATCTACAAGCGCTTTTATCCTCTCTTTATAATCACCAACAATACCAACAGCCGCACCCACAACAAGCCTGCCGTGCTTATCCTTTGTAATATTGCCACTATTTTCGCTTAGTGCTATATCCTTAGCTGTTATCATACCCTTAAGCCTGTTCTTCTTATCGACAAGAAGAAGCTTCTCTACTTTTTCCTTTGCAAGAATCTTTTTGGCTTCTTCTATGCTTATTCCAAAGCTAGCTGTCACAAGATCCTTGCTCATAAGCTCGCTTACCTTTTTTGAATCATCTTTCTCAAACATATAGTCTCTTTTTGTTATTATTCCAACAAGCCTCTTTCCCTTAACTACCGGAAAGCTAGAAACACCTTTTTCGGCAGAAATAGATTTTAGATTGGCAAGAGTAGTATCTGGAGAAACGGTATATGGATTTGCTATTACAACACTTTGCGCCCTCTTAACTTTTGTCACCTCGTTAACCTGTTCTTCTATTGTATTGAATCTGTGTATAACACCAACACCACCGAGCTTTGCCATCGTTATTGCCATATAT
>Ga0080003_1000526_pt1 | contig 25267 bp, 24 predicted proteins | sample JossMetagenome_FD_69206 | JGI IMG/M metagenome (GOLD analysis project Ga0080003, IMG submission 69206) | Hot spring microbial communities from Joseph's Coat, Yellowstone National Park, USA - JC2_E (SPADES assembly) (version 2) | ecosystem: Environmental > Aquatic > Thermal springs > Hot (42-90C)...
TGTACTAGAGGAGAAGATCAACCGACTTAAGAGGCTTTTGAATTGACATACTCTCCTCGCTGAGGCTCGGAGCTTTCTTGCTCATCTTCTTGTAAATAGCGCTTTCCTCATCGTTTCCATTCATTGCACTATATTTATATAGTTATGATGAATCATGTATATTAGCATGGATAGGGACTACTTAATGGAGGTTCTAACAATGTTGGGATTAACAACTAGGGAAGCCGAGGTTCTCCTAACAATTATAGAGAAAAGAGGCGCCAGCGTTAAGGATATACTGGAGGCCCTTGATATCCATCAACCTCAGCTATATAACATTCTCTCCAGTCTTTTAAGGCGTGGATTCATAAGGGTATCAGGCACTCGACCTAAAATATATGTTGCTTATGATCTTTCCACCATAATAGAGACTCATGTCTCCATGCTTCTCTCGGTCAAGGAGTCAATGAGGAATATCGGCATAGATCGGCATAATGGTCCGCAAGTATCTATTGCGTATGGAGTTAATGGCATAAATAATGGAATAGTTGATGTAGTAACAAATGCTCGGGTGGAGCTTTATGGCGAGCTCCCTCAATGGATCTTTACGGAGAACAGTAGGTTATTCATTGACGCATTGCGGCGGGGAATCAATATCTACTTACTAATATACCCAGACATAGATAGCCACGAGGTGAGCAAGTTAAGGCGGTACGGTGACCTAAGAATCAAAACAGCCGCATTGGGGGATTTCCTGCTGCTGGTGGCTGATTTCGAGAGGGGCATCTATGCAAGCAGGAGATCCATCGTGAGTAAGGCCAATAATTCGTTTGGTTACTTGATTCAAGACATGGATATAATTTCCCGATTCCTCGATATATTTGGCTCGACTTGGAGGGAGGCAAGGGATGTATATGGGGTGGATCTGGAGAAGGCTCGGTATCCTCGTCGGTATCTCAATACATACTTTGCGGCTATGGATATAGAGGAGCTTCTCGCACGTGGGCATAAGCCGATCATGGTGGTTAAGGGCCTAGATATAAGGAAACGAGAACCAATAGAGGTAAGGGGCATTGCCTCATCCATTAGATCATTCAATAGGGTCTCCAGCATCATGTTGGAAAGCAATGGGAGGCAGTATTCCATAGGTGGTTATGATGCGGAGATAGAGGATATAGAGGCTCGGGAAATAATAATAGAAAAGATCGATCCAAATTAGGGTATTATTTCAGCTAAAGCCCCGCTTATCGCTGGATGCGATTTGCCCTGATGGGGATCAAGGGGACTTGGGTCTTTATGTTGAGGGATGAATAAATCCTCCCGGAAAGTCGACCATAATGATGGGAAAGAGGTCAACTATTGGTTCTCTAGGGAAGGGGATCAGTTAATGAGATTGGGGATTTAGGTTTTGGGCATTATGTATTTTGATTTTTGCATGATTTTATACTATAAAAATATAGTATAAACAGTAAAGCTTTTATATCTCCTAAGCCTGGCTATAACTGAGGTGAAAAGGTGACAAACAAATATGCCTTGGGTCGCTTGGCATGGGTAATAATAGGACTTATTATAATTATAGCAATTGGAATTGGTATATATATTACATATAAACCCACGGCAACTACCACTCCATCCACATCACCGGTTTCATCCACTTCATCACCTCCATCCACCAATGTTACAATAACGTTTGCGGGCTGGGTCTCCAGCGGGGCTGAGTACGAGTTTGATGTGCAAATGGTTAACGAGTTTAACCAACTTCATCCCGGCATTCACGTCGTCTTCACTCCAATAACCAGTAATTACTACTCAACGCTGGCCACTAGGCTCGCGACAGGCACTGGCCCATCGGTCTTCTACATGGAGAACACGGAGCTTCCCCGATTCGCGGCTGCTGGGTACCTAGCTAATCTCAGCGCATTAGCTAATTACCCCAGCTATAATCTATCGGACTTCATACCTAACATGTTAAAGACATTTTATTATAAGGGAACGCTATACGCGGTTCCAAAGGATTGGGGCGTCCTAGGCGTATACTATAATAAGAAACTCCTACAGATGGCGGGGCTGCCGGATCCCCCGGCTAATTGGAACTGGACCACGTTCATGTACTACTTGAAGACACTCAAGCAGAAGCTTCCCCCTGGTTACTATCCAATGACCGTCACGCCATCATGGGCGAGAATATTGGCGTTCGTACATGAAGCTGGGGGTGATTGGGTTAACCAGGCAGGCACGGGGACACCCACTAACACGACTCCGATCTATGAGGGATTAGCGTTTTGGTATAATCTATATAATAAGGGCTACGCCGTGCTAGCGTCGAATTTATCGGCTGGATGGAATGGTGGGGACTTCGCATTGGGCAAGGTAGCAATGGTGGTTAGTGGCACCTGGACTATTCCAGTGCTGGAGAGCAATAGTTCCCAGGTCCCTGCCGGCGAGTGGGGTGTGCAGTGGCTCCCATCCGATGAGCAGAGGGGAACAATGATGTTCGTCGTTGGCCTAGCCGTTAATTCTCACTTGAGCCCAGCCCAAATGAAGGCAGCCATAGAATTCGTTGAGTGGTTCACAAGCGAGAATGGCGAGTACATGTGGGTCATGAAGGGTTTAGCCCTCCCAGCTAGATTATCGATACTACATAACTCAACTTATATAAGCGCAAATCCGGCAGCCGCTTACTTGGCGGAGCAATTCCCATATGCATATGGATGGGCATACAATACCACAAACTGGGATGCATTGCACACGGATGTGCATAATGTGGTGGCCAACCTATTCTCTGGCACAATCACGCTTAACCAAGCCTACAAAGAAATAGTAAACGATACTAATCTATGCCTAAGCGGCCAATGCCCAACCACCGGCTGATCAAACATGAATGGAAAAGAAGGAAAATCAAACACAACAGGTTATCTATTCATTCTCCCAGCCTTCGCGTTAATCATCTCGTTCATGCTCTTTCCAGCGGCGTTTTCATTACTAATAAGTTTAATGCATTATGACCTCTTCTTCCATGAAATATACCCCGTTGGGTTACTTAATTACGCGACGGTATTGTCGGATCCCCTCTTTAGAATATCGTTGCTGCATGCATTGGAGTACACGGCCATAGTGGTGCCTGTTCAAACTCTTCTGGCATTCGCCTTTGCATTGATATTCAATGAGGAAACCAAGCTAGCGAGGATCACGAGGGCCACAGTATTCATACCAGCAGTCACCTCATCAGCCGTTATGTCTGTTCTCTTCATTTATGTGTTCTCCAGCGCTGGATTGCTTAATGCATTTCTCAGATTGTTTGGGATTCATCCGCAGAATTGGCTTCTAAGCACCACGTGGGCCTTCCCGGCAATAATGGCGCTCAACATATTCAGCACGACGCCGTATTTCATGGTTATGTTTCTGGCCAGCCTTCAATCGATTCCAAGCTCGATAATGGATGCGGCGGCAATAGATGGAGTCAGGACAGCGATTCAAAGGGCGCGCTTCTTCTATGTGCCTCTGCTGCGCTTCAGTTTCTTCTTCGTTGCTGTGCTTGGTATAATAGGATCAATGCAGCTATTTGACCAGGTATATATAATGACGGCGGGCGGTCCCGGGACATCAACCTACGTTCCATTAATGTACATATATAATGAGGCATTTATTTATGATAACTTCGGGGTAGCGGCCGCAGCTAGCTTCGTATTATTCATCATAATAATGGCATTAACGATTACCCAGCGTAAATTAATTCCGGAGATCAGGTGGGCATAGTGAGAAGGCAAGTCATTAGTAAAATAATGCGGAGAACTATTCAAGTATTAATTGCTGTAATATATTTCATTCCTTTTTACTGGATGATACTGAAGTCATTTAGGGAATCAATTTTTCCGCACTTCCCCCCAAACCTATTGCCCCTTGTGGACACTATAAGTAATTACATCTATGTTTGGCGATTCGGTGCTTTCCCTCTCTGGTATCTGAATAGCGTTATAATAGCCATCACGACAACCGCTGGATCCGTATTCATAGGCGCATTGGCCGGCTATGCATTCGCCAGGCTTGAATTTAAGGGGCGCGATGTATTGTTCTACATTGTTCTAGCCACATTGATGATACCGTTCCCCGTAATAACCGTGGCCGAATACATCATGATGGTTGACATTCATTGGGTCAATACCTATCAAGCAGTGATAATTCCATCAATGGTGTCCGCGGTCAATATATTCCTAATGAGGCAATACTTCACCACGATCCCAACAGAGGTAGAGGAAGCCGCCAGGATAGATGGGTTAAAGACTCACCAAATATTTCTAAGAATAGCGGCACCACTGGCTAAGCCTGCTTTCGCCGCAGCCGCCATATATACATTTCTAAGTGCTTGGAATAGCTTTCTTTGGCCGCTCTTCGTGCTGCAGACGCCTAATCACTTCACGCTTCCCCTTGCTATAAACTTCTTCAAGGGCGCCAATGGTGTCCAGATATATTGGAATCAAATGACGGCGGCCGAGGTTTTATCGTTATTACCCACGCTTATCATATATATAGTATTTGAGCGGTACTTCATAAGGGGCATAGCCATTAATGTGAACAAGGGGTGATCATCGGTGCCTGTTGAGTTATTGAATGTAACTAAGTATTACTCTGAGCGAAAGGCGGTGGATGATGTTAGTCTCCTCATAGGGGATGATGACTTCTTCGTAATACTTGGCCCAAGTGGAAGCGGAAAGACTACCCTGCTCCGGATCATAGCTGGACTAGTGGAGCCGGATGCCGGTGTAATAAAAATAAATGGGAAAGAAATGAACGGCGTGCCCCCCTTCGAGAGAAATGTAGCGATGGTGTTCCAGAACTATGCTCTGTACCCCCACATGTCCGTATACGACAATATAGCCCTCAACATGAAGATACGAAAGATGAAGAAGGAAGAAATAGATAAACGAGTCAAGGAGGTAGCTTCAAAGCTGCACATAAAGGATCTTTTAACTAGGAAACCAGCCCAATTATCGGGTTGGCCAAGCACAGAGAGCCGCATTGGCGCGAGCCATGGTTAGAAACCCAAGCGTTTATCTATTGGATGGCCCCCTCAGCAACCTAGATGCTAAATTAAGAACTGAGATGAGGGCTGAACTGACCTCCTCCCTACCCTAAAGGGGCGAGACTTGTCGTTCGTTTTATCGGTGATAAGCAGTGTCCCTCGTCGTTTAATTGTTCGGCTAAATTTTAAAACCATATAGTTATACTTAGCCTAATGAGTGTACCATATAAGTATATTGGAACGCCGCTCGAGGAATTAATCTCGCTGGGATACTATGACCCGGAGGCCAGGAGAGTGAAGGCGATCAAGGGACGGGAACTCCATGTGAGGAGCCTTGATTGGCAGCTCGAGGGCCCCCTGCGAATGCTCTTCCATGTTCTGGATGAGGAGGTGGCGAAGGACCCCAAGAACCTCGTGGTTTACGGCGGCACAGGGAAAGCGGCTAGGTCCTGGGAGGACTTTGAGGCGATAGTATCGTCATTGGTGTCAATGGATCCAGACGACACGCTAGTCATACAGAGCGGGCAGCCCGTGGCCATTTTCAAGCTGGACAGGAGGGCGCCACGCGTAGTGATGAGCAATGCAATGCTGGTTCCCAAGTGGGCTGATTGGAGGATTTTCAGGGAATTAGAGGCTCGGGGCCTCATAAGTTTCCACCAAATGACCGCTGGGTGCTGGGCATACATTGGAACCCAGGGAATACTCCAGGGAACTTATGAAACCATTGGGTACGCGGCCGAGAGGCACTTCGGGAGCCTAGAGGGGAGGCTAGTGGTCAGCGCTGGACTGGGCGAGATGGGGGGCGCCCAACCCCTCGCCGTGAAGATGCTTGGCGGGGTCGCCCTCATAGCCGATGTGGATAAGAGAATGATAGAGCGCAGGATCAATACGGCGTACCTGGATACTTGGACCGACGATATAGATAAGGCGATAAGCATGGCGTTGGCCGCCAAGGAAAAGAGGCAAGCCACCAGCATAGGTGTTCTGGCCAACGCCGTTGACCTGCTTGAGAGGCTAGTGAGGAGCGGCATAACGCCGGACCTATTGACGGATCAAACCCCAGCCCATGACCCGCTCGCCTACGTGCCTCAGGGATTGAATCTGGAGGATGCCAATAAGTTGCGGGCGAGCGATCCGGATAAGTACGTTGCGTTGTCCTCCTCATCCATGGCCAAACACGTTCAATTAATGCTGGAGCTCCAGAGGAGGGGCGCCGTTACCTTTGATTATGGAAATAACCTTAGGAAGCAGGCATTCGATGCCGGGGTGGAGGATGCATTCAAGATACCTGGCCAAATGGAGTTCCTGAGGCCGATGTTCGAGGAGGGAAGGGGCCCATTCAGGTGGATAAGCCTAACCGGCGACCCAAACGACATATATAGGTTGGACGATGTCCTCCTAACCCTCTTCGAGCGCAATGCTAGGTTGGCGAGGTGGATAAGGAATGCGCATCAATACGTGAAGTTCCAGGGACTGCCGGCTAGGGTGGTTTACCTGGGGTATGGGGAGAGGGCGCTCTTTGGGAAGACGGTTAGCCAAATGGTGAGGAGAGGAGAATTAAATGGCCCCATATGGTTCGGGAGGGATCACTTGGACAGCGGCTCCGTTGCGTCGCCCTATAGGGAGACCGAGGCCATGCTTGACGGGAGCGACGCCATTGGGGACTGGCCAATACTGAATTACGCATTAAACACGGCGTCTGGAGCGACCTGGACATGCTTCCACCACGGCGGGGGAACAGGGATAGGGTACGCAATTCACGCGGGCTTCGGCATGGTGGTGGATGGAACGGAGCTGGCGGAGGAGAAGGCAATGAGGGTATTCACGGTTGATCCGGGCAGCGGCGTCGTGAGGCACGCGCATGCGGGATACCCCAAGTCGCTGAGGGTGGCGAGGGAGAAGGGCATTCGAATCCCCATAATGGATAGGCTGGAGGAGAAGAGCAGGAAAGTCATTGAGGAGGCCCATAGAGAGGGCAGGGCAAGCGATTACACGTATGACCGCGTCAAGAAGGATCTGGAGGAGTACGATAGGCGAGTGCGCAAGTGATTCGAATGCCGATAACTAGGGCACCGGGTTCCCGCTTCATAAAGGATCCAAGGGATGTAAGGCTTGAGGATAAGGTAATTAAGGGAGACGCGAAGGGAGACATTGGGTTACTCGGGGTTCCTTGGGACGGCGCCGTGGGGGGGAGGCCGGGCGCTCGCTTCGCCCCATCACGCGTAAGGAGCTTTCTCTACTCAATGCCCCTCAACATTGATGCCTCTATAGTGGATTTCGGGGATGTCGATGTAGTGCTTGGGGATCACGGCGAAACCATGAGGAGGACGCGCGAAGCGGCTTCCCAGGCATTGAGGCAAGTGAAGGAGCTGCTCGTGATTGGGGGCGATAACAGCGTTTCTCATCCAGTCTTTCAAGCCTTAAATGATGCAGAGAAGAGGGTTGGCTATATATTGATAGATGCTCATCCAGACATAAGGACAGTCACCGAGGGATTAACGAGCGGATTAGCGATAAGAATGATCAGGGAAACAAACCCATCAATGCCCATAACCGTTGTGGGGTACAGGCCCCACTCCAACCCGAGGTACCTAATTGATGAGGCGCGGCGCCTCAATATAAGGATAATAACCATGGATGAGGTCGAGGAGATAGGCGTCATGGGCACCGCCGCTCAACTTGTGGAGGCGTATCGAGGAATGCAGGTGTACCTTAGCCTCGACATGGATGCCGTGGACCCCGCGTTCGCGCCCGGCGTTAATAGTCCATCCCCCGGCGGCTTCACGTCTAGGGAAGCCATTAGCCTCGTATCGAGGTTATCCAGGGAATTGAGGCCCAGGGTATTCGACGTGGTGGAGATAACTCCGCTAGTGGATGTAGCCGATCAAACCTCTAACCTAGCAGCGGCAGTGCTGATGAGCGCTATGTGGCCCCGAGGCGACATGGAGTGAGGCTGGGCGAGCTAAGCGCAATGGATGTATATGAGGCCGCCGTCGGGAATGCGAGGATCGAGTTCAGCGATCTTGATGGGCTTGATGAGGGCGCAAGGAGGCTTGGGGAAGCGGCGGCGACGAGCAGGATATACGGCGTTAACACTCTCCTAGGCGAATTAGCCAATAGCGGCGAGGGCGGCGAAGTGGATCCACTGGACATGATTAGGATGCATGCTTGTGGGGTTGGGGAACCAGCGCCTAGGGAGTGGGTTAGGGCTTCCCTACTGGTCAGGGCTAATCAATTGGCGCAGGGCTACAGCGGAGTGAGGAGCGGCCTCCTCCAAGTCATGATCGGCATGCTTAACTCAGGCGCTTCCCCCATAGTGCCTGTCCTGGGCAGCGTTGGATCCAGCGGCGACCTGATTCCATTAGCCCATATATCGCTGGCCGTGGCGGGGGAGGGCGAGGTGGATATCAATGGGGAGAAGCTCCCCGCCGCCGAGGCACTGCATAGAATTGGCTTAGCCCCATTCATTCCCAACTTGAGGGAGGCGCTAGCCATGATTAATGGAACGAGCTTCAGCGCAGGCGCATTCGTTGTTGAGCTCATTAACTCGTTTCTAGTCGTCATTGGCTCCCTGGCCTCGACGATCATGGTGATGGAGGCCGCCAGGGGATCATTGAGCCCGAACTCCATTGAGGTCAATGCAGTGAAGAGGCATAATGGCCCTCTCCTGGTCGCTAGGCTCCTGGAGGAGTCCCTTACCGGGAGCGGCAGGATCAATTCATCGGGGAGGGTTCAGGATCCATACTCGATCAGGTGCTCAAGCCTCGTGATTGGGGCCGCGCTCGATGCGTTGCGGTGGGCTAGACGCAATCTGGAGAACGAGATTAACTCCACCAGCGATAATCCAGTGATGATTGGGACAAGCTTCAAATCCACTTGCCACTTCCATGGCCAATACATATCATTATCCAGCGACCTAGCCAGGAATGCGGTGGCTTCCCTCATTAATCTTGAGGAGAGGAGGAGCGCGCAACTGCTTAGGCGCGAAATAAATGGGGAAGAGGAGTACCTGGGCAGGAGGGGCGGCGTTGGCTTCATGATAATGCAGTACACCAATGCCGGCCTCTCGGGTCTTGCGCGCCAATTAGCGGCCCCGGCCCTCGTCAATAATGTGCCGACGAGCGGTTTCCAGGAGGACGTGGTCGCCATGAGCCTCAACTCCGTCTACGTGTTGAGGCAATTAAATGAGTTGGCGTCGAGGAGCATCGCGATAAATCTATTACTGAGTTACGTTGCTCTAAGCAGGGATGAGTGTGGTGGATGCGGGGAAGCCGCCCGCCTCCTTTATGAACTAATTAAGGATAAGTGGAGGAACAGCGATGTGGGGGCCTCAATAGAGGCGGTTGCCCATGACTTGCCCCGGATCCTGGCTAGATTCCTCGAGTCAAGGGGCTTAACCCTGAGGGGAGTGGTGGAGAGTGATTGATTTACTAGTGGATAATATAGGCGTATTAGTCACAGCGAGGAAGGCGCCGTGGAGGTTTGGGGATGATGTATCCATCATCGAGAACGCCGCGGTAGCCGTCTCGCGGGGCGAAATCATTGACGTGGGCAATTCAGGAATTATTGGGAAGAAGCATAACGCGGCGCAGGTAATTGATGCGGGCGGTAAATTAGTTACGTCTGCGCTAGTGGATGCGCATACTCACATGTTGTTCGCCGGGGATAGGAGTTGGGAATTGGGGTTAAAGCTTGGGGGAGCCACGTACGGCGAGATACTGAGGAGGGGCGGTGGGATATACAGCACAATAGCATTAACGGAGGCGGCCAGCGATGAGGAATTAATGCGGAGCCTAGGGGATAGGGTAGGCGTGGCGGTGATGCATGGGGCTGGCGCATTGGAGGTGAAGACGGGGTACGCCGAGTCGCCCAGCGGCGAGGCTAGGTTACTCAACATAATACGACGCGCTAGATTCACTGTGAGGCTTGTGAATACTCTCCTCATGCATGTGCCGCCGAGGGGAAGAGATAGGGAGGCGCATGTTAAGGGCATGATTGAGGCGCTGCCCCAATTAATGCCCAGCTTCGCCGATGTGTTCTGCGATGAGGGCGCATTCACAGTGGATGAGAGTAGGCGATTCCTATCCGCCGCCGCTAGGCTAGGTATTGGGTTAAGGCTTCACGCCGATGAGTTGGCGAGCATTGGTTGCAGCGAATTAATAAGCGAGTTGCCTCTATCCTCAATCGATCATTTACTCAAGACGCCGAGCGATACCATGGCTAGGATAGCTAAGTCCAGAACCGCCGCCGTCCTGTTGCCTTGCACCGCGTTATCCATGATGGGCGGCGAGAGGCCGCGGATAGATGTATTGAGGCGGGAGGGCGGGATTCCCGCGCTGGGCACGGATTTCAGCCCGAACTCGTGGTGTCCAAGCATGGAGATGGCGATGGAATTATCCACTTACCTCTACGGCTTGACCCCGCTTGAGGCCTTAATGGCGGCCACGGTTAACTCTGCCTATAGCCTTGGCCTTAATGACATTGGCACAGTGACTCCGGGAAGCCGTGCCTTCTTAGCTATTTGGAGTGTGGATAAGGTTGATTGGTTAACGTATTGGGTTGGAGGCGGCAAATTAAGGCAACTAATTTTGGGGAGTACGGTGATTAACGGCAAGGCGGCATCAATGGCGATTAATTAGATCTATTTAGTGGGAAGGTTTTAAAGCTGGTCGTGCAAGGCTTTAATGGCGTCTCCATGTATGTTAAGAGGGAGTGGGATAGACTTGGGAAGGTAATGATTCATAGGCCCGGAATAGAGATGTTCTACGGCCTCCTTCATCCCAAGTCATTCCTCTATGAGCGTGCGTTCAGCATGGATGAGGCGCTCTACGAGCATGAAGTGCTGGAGCACGCATTGGAGAGGGAGGGGGTAATGGTTTATAGGGTTAAGAAGGTCATTACTCAACAAATAAAGTCAAGCCCCGAGTTCAGGAGCAGGGTAGTGAAGCTGGTCAGGGAGCTTGTGGAGTTCAGGGGGGACGTCAATGATGACTCCATTGAGTTCATCAATAATTTATCCATTTATGACCCGGAGTTCCTGTTCAATGTGCTGGTCCTGAGGCCAACGCTTATACTGAAGAGGCGTCGCCGGTCTAGGTCATATAAGGTATATGTGGTTAATAAGATGCCGCTCGCCAATATGTACTTCATGAGGGACCAGCAAATAACGGTGCCGAACGGCATAATTCAGGGCCGCATGGCGCTACCGCAGCGGAGGCCGGAGACAAGCGTAACCGAGCTCGCCTTTGAGGCTTTATCCATGCCGATAATATATAGGGTTGCGTCGCCCGGCATCCTGGAGGGAGGCGATTATATGCCGCTGGGCGACTTCGCCATAATTGGGTACGGGCACAGGACTAATAGGGGCGGCATCCTTCAAGTAATGGGGCTCCTCGGGGTGAAGGAGGTGGCTGTCGCTCGATTGCCGAGGCATCCCCTCGTGCCCAGCGGGGACTCGATGCTTGACATGCATCTGGACACCTTCTTCAACGTTATGGGGGATGGATTGGCCGTGGGCAATGAGGACCTAATGAAGAAGGCGCCCGTGGAGGTTTACCTAAATGATGGGGACAAGTTCTCTCCAAGCATTAGAACCAATTTGCTTGACTACGTTAAGTCCAAGGGATTCAATGTGATCTCCATATCATTCATGGAGCAATTATCCTACGCCAGCAACTTCCTCACAATCAGGGATAGGAGGGCATTGGTTCCGAACGTGGAGATGAATGCAGCGAGGGTAATTAATGCATTAAGGATGAAGGCGGAGGCGGACTCAAACTACGCGAAGCTATTCGAGGTGGCTAAGGCCGAGTACGGCAAGTTAAGGGTGGAGGGCCACATATTCCCACATAAGCCGGAGCTAATGGAGGAGGGCATAGACTTCATACAGATAGACGTCAGCGAATTGACGGGCGGGTACGGGGGCATTCACTGCATGACATCCATAGTGAGCCGCTGAATGAGTCTCCAGAATTCATATTTATAATCATATAATTAGGGGGAGTCACGTGAGTTATTCATCCATTTTTGAGGAAATGAGGCGGGATGAGGTGCATGGAGCGTCCTGGTACTTCGATAAGGCGCTGAATGCAGCGGAGGCCGCCCTGGGAAGAATCAGTGAGGAGCAATTCATTAATGAATTGATGGGCATTAGGCGCGGCATGGCTAGCCTAGCCTTCGTAGCCGATGCGCTCCATAGGTTCGGCATGGGTGCTGAAACCATACGTGCGCTGAGGATGTATGGGGAAGAGGCTAGGCACGCATTGTCCAGGATCCACAGGGAGGGATCCGTCTTAACCATCAGTTACTCCAGCGCCGTGTCCCTCGTCTTCGGTTCATCCATACGATACGTGCTGGAGTCAAGGCCTGGAAGCGAGGCCGAGGAACTCGTGAAGCGGTTCCCAGGCATAGCCATGGTTCCGGACTCAGCCATGGCGCAATTCGCCGCCGAGGTGGACATGATAGCGGTGGGGACGGACGGCATATATATGGATAAAGCTCTGAATAAGGTGGGCACGCTTCCCCTCGCCCTGGTGGCGAGGCACTTGGGGAAGCCATTCATAGTGGTTGGGGAATCATTCAAGGCGCAGCCCCATAACGCCGACTGCAGCGGACTCCATGAAGTGGAGTTCAGGGGGATCCCCGTGAAGTTATTTGACTGCGTCCCCACGCAATTGATTGATCTCTTCATAACGGATGTCGGTGAATTCCAGCCGGGGGGCGCCGCGATGAATATATATGAGGCAGCGATGAGGAGGATAAGCGATTACTTGGATTCCCCTCATTAGCCCTCCTTCACCATTAATCTATACACGGCCAGGGGCTCATCATCGTATGGATCCACATCAATTAAGTAAACCTCGGAAGCCGTAATTATTAGCCTCAACTCGCTTGGCGGCGCCTCAATCCTATCCGGTAAATTACTGATCCCAAGCACCCTCAATGCAATCACCGATTCCCGCTTATTTAATAAGTTGAAGATCTTGTAATTAGACCTCAATGCATCATCATATAGATCCAGGAACTCTCTGTTGGGCACCCTGATCAGCGCCATTACTGCCTTATCCATTAATCCAAGTAATCGCGGCATTAATGAATCCAGCAAAACAAGTCTCCCCCTTCCCTTAACTGATTTATCCTCGGCCTCCTTTATCAATGACATAATTGGGTAATTAACTGAAACGCTATAAAAATTACCCTCCGCAACAAGATGAGGAAGCGGCTTGCCCCCTGTATGCATCCACGCCGTTTACTTGCCGGGGAATTTTTGGTTCCCCGGTTTTCAATAGCGTGAATCCAGTACAGGTCTAGGCCTGTTTTAGGCTACTGCGCCTGGGTTTAAGAAGCTTCCAGTAAGCACTTATTAATAATATAACTAAGATATTAGTTTATATATGTAAATATGATAAACCCAACTAAACAGGAGGCGCGGCCCAATCGAGTTTGAGCCGCGCCAAGCGGCGTGGATGCACACGTGGGGGCTGTTATGCTCATCTAGTCGCCACATAAATACATAACGATCAGAATCCACATTAAGCATTGATTCAATGTTTTATTTGATTTATAAAATGATAATATTATTAATATAATGAGGCAATTGACTTGGTGGGTCAATTATTAATATTTATAAGTAGGAATGCTATTTTCGTTAAATGGTTGTGGAGGAAAAGAAGCGAATAACTCTAAAGCATAGAAGCAGCACCGTGACGGATGGCGTGGAGAGGGCTCCTCATAGGAGCCTCTTCAAGGCCGCCGGGTTCTCCGACGAGGACTTAAGTAAGCCCCTTATTGCGGTAGCGAATTCCTGGAACGAGATAGTGCCCGGCCACATTCACCTAAATGAGTTGGCCAGGCATGTTAAGGAGGGGGTGAGGGCTAGTGGAGGGACTCCAATGGAGTTCAATACCATTGCGATAGATGATGGAATAGCAATGGGGCATGAGGGGATGAAGGCCTCCCTGATCAGCAGGGAAGTGATAGCCGATTCCGTTGAGTTGATGGTAATGGCCCACCGCTTCGATGCATTGGTTCTAATTGCCAGTTGCGATAAGATAGAGCCGGGCATGTTAATGGCGGCCGCCCGGTTAAATATACCGTCTATCTTCATCAATGGGGGCCCCATGTTAACGGGGGAATTAGGGGGCAGGATGCTTTCATTGGGCGACGTGTTTGAGGCGGTTGGCGCCTACTTCTCCGGCAAGATAACCTTGGATGATCTACGCCTCATAGAGAACGCTGCGTGCCCCGGCGCCGGTTCATGTGCTGGGCTATACACTGCAAACACCATGGCAATACTGGGGGAGGCTCTCGGAATGTCGTTGCCCGGCTCATCTACTATACCCGCCATAGATGCGAGGAGGCGGATGGCGGCGGAGGCGACTGGGGAGGCATTGATGAGGCTTCTCGAGAATGGAATTAAGCCGAGGGATATAATGACGTATGAGGCGTTCGAGAATGCCATAGCAGTTGATGCCGCAATGGGAGGCTCCACTAATGCTGTGCTTCACTTATTGGCCATAGCTAATGAGGCTGGAGTTAAGTTGACCCTTGAGGATTTCGACAGGATATACTCCAGGACCCCCTACATAGCTGATCTATTGCCTGGCGGTAAGTACGCCGTTTGGCAACTGGATAGAGTGGGCGGGTTGCCTCTTGTTCTGCGCAGATTATCGCGTCGTGGATTGATAAATCAAAGAACATTAACAGTGACGGGGGAAACGCTGGAGGAGAACCTGAAGAGACAGTGGCCGTGGATGATGCCAATTAATGAGGGGGAGCAAAACATAGTTAAGAGCCTTGAGTCGCCCATTCTACAGACCGGGGGAGTCGCCATACTTAGAGGCAACCTAGCGCCGGAGGGCGCTGTGGTTAAGGTGGCTGGGGTAAGTAGGCTTAGGCATGATGGGGTCGCGAGGGTGTTCGATGATGAGGAGTCGGCATTCAAGGCAGTTACGGGCGGCGAGATCAAGGCCGGCGACGTGGTTGTGATTAGGTACGTGGGGCCCCGAGGTGCTCCCGGCATGCCTGAAATGCTTTCCGTCACGTCAGCCATAGTTGGCGCCGGTCTCAGGGATGAGGTTTCCTTGATCACGGATGGTAGGTTCAGCGGCGCAACAAGGGGATTAATGGTGGGCCACGTGGCGCCTGAGGCAGCCATGGGGGGCCCAATAGCCGCTCTTAGGGATGGGGATCACATAACCATAGACGCCGTTAATAAGGTTCTCAACGTGAAGTTAAGCGATGAGGAGATAAGCAATAGGTTGCGGGACTGGGCGCCGCCGAGACCTAGATACTTAAGCGGAGCATTGGCCAGATACTCGCGGCTAGTCACATCAGCATCAAGGGGAGCAGTGCTTAGCGTGGATTAAGGGCTTTCCTTTATAAACCCATAAGCGTCTTCCACCCATGAAAATAACTTTCCTGGGCATTGGTGGGTGGGTATCCAGTCCCTGGTTATCGATGACCTCCATTCTCGTCACGGTGGGGAAGAGGAGGATCCTGCTCGATGCGGGGGAAGGCATATACAGGCAGTACAGGAAATGCACGGGCCTCGACGTGGGTGATTTAGATGCCATAGTGCTGAGCCACGGCCATGGAGACCACACGCTGGGGATCCCATCATTCGCATTAATGGGAAGCATGCAGAGACGTAGGGTGCGAGTCGTGGCCATGGATTACGTTGTGAGGGATCTTAGGAAATTGATGAGGAGCGTTCACTTGGAGAAGTATATTCGTTGGCTTCAATTGATCGGCGTTAATAACTTGAATGAGGAGGCGAGGATCATATACGAGGGCCCCGGCTTCCAGGTATGGGGGGCGGCGGCGTCTCACTCGATTCCATCAATGGCGGTCAAGGTGGTTGAAACCGCGAGTGGGCAATGCATGGTTTATAGCGGGGACACGGTTCCAACCGACTCAATAGTGAGGCTGGCAGCTAACTGTGATGTGCTTATCCACGAGACAGGCGGTAATCCAGGCATGGAGGCGGAGGCCCACGGCGTTGGGCACAGCACGACTAGGGATGCATTAAGCATCGCCGAGAAGGCTGGAGTGAAGTACTTAGTTCCCATTCATTACTATATACGGAACCCAGTGTTTTACAGGTGCTGGTCGGCAGGAGGCGTAATAGGAGTAATGATCCATGGGCCGGGGATGCATCGTTTCCGGGCGGACATTATAAGGAGGAGGATGGGGATCTCTTGAGGACAGCCATTAGGGAGACAATGGAGGAGACAGGCATTGATTTAAGTGGGGCGAGGATCATCAAGGTGCTCGACATTCATCATCCAAAGAACGTGCCGGAGATAAATGTGGTTCCAATAATCTTCATGATCGATGGATGCGACGTGAATCCGACCAAGGACGGCGGGGAATTCGATGAGTTGAGGTGGATCACTCTAAGCGAGTTGCCTAAGTACGAGGCAGTCACCGCCGTTAAGGGGAGGGAGAGGAAGGCCATAATATATGATGGAATAGTGATTTGGGGCATGACTAGGAGAATACTGTGCAAGGTTTACGAGGAGTTCTCATTGGGTGGGGAATCCAGTGAATTGAATGAAATGAATAAATGATTGGTTAAGGATTCTTTAGAGATTCTTATGCTGTTGCCACTTGCTTGAATGCCTTTAGTAGGTAGACCAGTACCACGGCCAGCACGAAGAACACGACGAATACCATATAAGCCAGCGCGAAGCTGTGGGTCACTGCCTTAATGTAGCCAACTATATATGGGCCGACAAATCCTCCCAGGTTGCCTATTGAATTAACGAATCCTATCGCCACTGCCGCCACGCTGCCCGTTAAGTACATGGTTGGGAGGCTCCAGAAGGAGCCAAATGGCCCCAGTATACCCATCGTGAGCAATATCAAGGCGATGAGCAGTGCATAGAAGTTGTTTGGAAACGCTATTGCGATTATTGCCCCTACTGCGCCTATAATTAACGGTATGGCAGTATGGTGGATCCTCTCCAGCGTCATGTCGGAGTGGCGGCCCCACACGTACATATACACAAGGCCTATCAACCATATGCCCGACACCAGGTACCCCACGCCAACATAACCATAAGTGGAGCCGAGCTTAAGTATTGCTGGGGTCCATATGCTCACCGCATATAGATCGGTTATCCAGAAGAAATAGATGAGGGCAAGCATTATGGTAACTGGGTTAGCCAGCGCGGAGCCTATGCTTTGCTTAACCTTCTTGGCCGCCTCCTCCGCCTCCTTATTGAGGGCCGCGATCAACGCATTCTTCTCCTCTGAGGATAGCCAAGTAGCCTCGTTTGGCCTATTAGTCATAAATATGTAGGCAATGGGCGAGAAGATGAGGGCAAGTAGCCCCTCTATATAGAATAGCCAGCGCCAACCTATTGTGGTTATTATGTAGCCCGCTAATGGGCCATTAATTATTTCGGAGACCGGAATAGCCATCATGAAGAGAGCCACTGCTTGCGCCCTCCATTTCTGCGGGAACCAAAGGGATAGATAGTATATGACGCCGGGGAAGAATGCGCCCTCCATGAATCCCTCAATGAATCTATATATGTAAAGCTCCATAACATTGGTGACCGTGCCGACCAGTATTCCGAATAATCCCCACCCGGCGAGGAATATCGCTATAACTACCTTGGCTCCGATCTTATCGACCAGGTAAGTGCCCGGCATCTGGAATATGAAGTAGCCAATGAAGAATATGCCCGAGGCAAGCCCCAGCGCAGAGTAGCTGAACCCCAGTAATTGATGCATTGGGACCTCGGCGAATCCAATGTTAACCCTATCAAGGAAGGCTATTACATATAGTATGAACACGAATGGTATTATCCTTACCCAGAGCTTTCTTATCGCCTCATTAAGCACGTATGTGTTTTGACCAGCCATTATAAGGGTGCTTCATAATTATTTATAACGATTATTACCAAATAATATATTCTATAAATGTATAAGACAAAATGATAAGGCAACATTAGAATCCATCTTAATAACAATATTAATTATCGCCAATATATAATTAATATAATTTGAGGCGACGAATAAAGTTGCATACTAATTATTCGCTAGGTAATTCCACAACATAGCATTTAACGAATTCTATAACCGTATTACCAAGCCGCGCCTAGGCATGAGGCGTATCATCAATTATTATTGCCGCCACTATATTCAAGTTGCTTCCAGTTAAGCCGGTCCTGATCAATGATCCGGTGGCCTCGTAAATCGCGGCTGTATTGTTTCTCCTCAATTCCTCTGCTGCATCGATGCCGCGCGCCCTAGCCTCATTGATTGTGTTTCCATCGGCAATGCACCCAGCTGCCCCCATGTTTCCGTCAAGCCCATCAGTGGCCAAAGCCAATAAACCGACCCCATTCATGTCTCTCACGCTCAAAGCGAATCCAGTGCACATCTCAGTGGTTCTGCCCCCCACTCCATTCCCTACCACCGTAACCGTTGGTTCGCCCCCCACAAGAATGATGCCTCTCCTCAACGGCACGCCTCTCCTGATCGAGTCCAGCGCAATGCTGGCCAGGAATCTGCCCACTTCCCGTGCCTCCCCCTCCATCCTCGACGTCAATATCATGGATGGATGCCCCCTCTTCTCCAGCCACTCAGCGACTCCCCTTAACACATCCATATTGGAGGCCACCACAACAGTGATAGCTCCCCCTAATTCCTTCGGCGTCTCCTCCCTGAGCCCCCGCTCTCCCTCCTCCAATACTCGCTTAACACTGGGGGGAGCAGTGTCCCAAACGCCGTTTCTCCTTAATGATGCTATGGCATCCCCATACGTAGTTGGATCGGGAACGGTGGGTCCGCTTGCTATTGTTGCCGGGTCATCGCCAGGCACATCGCTCGCCAACAGGGAAACGACGCGTCCGCCCCGCCTCATCACTAGCCTACCTAATTGCCCGCCCTTAACCATGGAGATATGCTTCCTAACGGCATTGATCTCATTAATCGTGGCTCCGCTCCTTATCAGGAGATCATTGAGTCGACGCAAATCATCGAGTGACACCCCCTCCACAGGTAACTCCACTAGAGCTGATCCTCCGCCGCTGACTAGGAAGAGAACCACGGCCCCCTCGCCGACATTCTCCAGCAATGAGAGTATCCTCTGCGCAGCCTCTAGGCTGGCCTCGCTTGGCAATGGGTGGGTCGATTCAATTATAGGGATCATCCTTAATCGGCCCGGCGTGCCCTTTGGAACCACGGCCACCCCGCTCACTATGTTGGGTCCCAATTCATCCTCGGCGGCGGCCGCCATGGATATGGCTCCCTTCCCAATAGACACGACGTGTACCCTCCCGTTTATGGCGGAGCCTCGTAGCCATTGCCTTGTTTTCCTATAGAGATCTGCCTCCTCCAGTATGTGGCTAATCAATTCCTTGGCAAGCGATTCATCCATTATGCATCCCGATCAGCGTGGTGCCTGATTCATCAATGAGTCCACCAATACTTGTGAAATGTCGACTACGCTTCCATCCATGTCCAGGTTAACGAAGCATATGGGGCATGCGGTCACTATCTTGGAGGCGCTTGTTTCCTTCAATTCCTTGAATCTAAGGACAGCCACGTTATTCGACACCCTTGGGTAGAACGCCTCATCGGGCCCGCCGCAGCACATGGTGTTTTTACCATTGTGGCGAGGCATCTTCACTTGGCCCACTTTGCTCAGGAGCTCGAGGGGTTTATCGTAATTCATCCTCCTCTTTAGGTGGCAGGGCTCATGATAGGTCACGGAATCGCCGAGGCTCTTGAACTGGAGGGAACCCAGGAGGTCCAGGTAATGAACCACCTCGAAATCAAAGCTAGGCACGTACTTCGGGTACTCGTTAATCAATATGTCATATGTATGTGGATCAATTACTATTATCCTCTTCACCCCCTTCTCGTGAAATAGATCGGCGACTTGCCTAGCGTAATTAGCGAACTCGTTTACGTACCCCATATCGAGGAGGAGCGTGCCGGGGTACGGCTCATCCACGCCCAAGTACCTGAACTTGATTCCGGCCGCCTTGAGTAGGGTAACCACGTTGCGTAGGTACTTCTCCATCTTATCCTTTACCTCCTTATCGTAGAGTCCCCGCATGATTTTAGCCAAGGCAGGTGCGCGCGTGATTAGGCTCGACCCAATCCTCATTAGCTCCATGTTGCCGTTAAGCAATTCCCTCAATTTCTTATTATACGCCATTAATTGATACATGTGGCCCGTGTATAGTATAGTGGTTGAGTCATTATCGAACTCAATGCCATTGGCCCAATCGGCGCACTTATCCCCTAGGCCCAGTGGATCCCTATACCTCAGAGTCAGCTCCACTATCATCCTAGCTATTGGGTGCTCCTGCCTCTTCTCGAGGAGTTGCCCACTAGCTATGACTTGCTTCATGTAGTCACTGGCCCTCCCCGCATTCACTCCGGCGGGGCACACCTGTAGGCACGCGTAGCAGCTTAGGCATGAATTAAAGGCGTCCCCCACAGATAACTTGCTTCTCCCGCTTCTACTAACCTCCTCTAGGAACTCCTTCGCTAGGTTAATCCTGCCCCTGGCCCCCATTGACGCCCTGTAATCGCTTGCCGGCAATGTTGGGCAAACCGCCTCACAGAACCCGCAGTTTATGCATGCCGTGACTTCCTTCTCCAACGCTGTTAGGACGCTAATCAAAGAGTTTCCCCCTGTTTAGGAGATTCTTTGGATCGAAAACCTTCTTTATTTGCCTCATTAGCTCCAAGTTAACTAGGGTGCCCCTGGCCTTGAACTCCTCAACCAGTAACTGCTTCTTCTCCAGCCCAATGCCATGCTCGGCCGAGACGCTGCCTCCATGCCTCACCGCTATCATGCCTGTCTCCAACAGGAACGAGGAGACCCTGCGCATCTCATTCTCCTTACTGGTGTCGGCGAATATGTTGAGGTGTATATTTCCATCCCCTATATGGCCGAAGAGGGATACCTTGAAGCCATAATTCCTTATCGCGTTATCTATATCCAGCAGCGTGGCGGGCACCTCGGTTGATGGAACCACTATATCGCCTATTATCACCTTCTCTCCAGGCGCAGTCCGCTCCATTAGGAGGGAGGAGTAGAGCCCCTTCCTAGCCAAGTATATCCGCTCCATCTCGGCGGGGTCAGTCGTTATTCTCAGACTCATGGGGCTAGTCGACTTAAGCACCTCCGCGGCCGACTCCAGATCCTTCTGAAGCGATTCCTCGGTTGACGCTATATCTATTATCAACATGTAATTAGCTTCCTGCGGGTAATCCACGCCCTTCCCCTTCTTGGCTGCCTCCATGGATATCCTATCCATGAATTCCGCTATGTATGGTATTATCCCCGCCTCCTTCAACTTAGCAACCGCTCTCCCCGCCGCATCTATTGACTCATAGTAAACAAGTATTCTGCCTATCCTCCGGGGAATGGGCGCTATCTTAAGCGTGGCCTTAGTTATTATGCCCAGCGTTCCCTCGCTTCCAATCATTAACGCCGTTAAGTCATAACCTATCGACCTCTTGAGGACGCGGCCCCCGAATTGAGCCACCTCGCCGGTCGGCAGAACCACCTCCATGCCGAGCACCCACTCCTTTGTTGCGCCATACATTACCCCCCTCAAGCCCCCAGCGTTAGTGGATAGTGAGCCCCCAACAGTGGCGGCCAGGGAACTGGCGGGGTCTGGGGGATAAAAGTAATTAAACTTCGATAAGTACGCGTTAAGCGTGTCCAGCCTCACGCCTGCCTCGGCCACGACGTACCTATCCGGTATGCTCGTCTCCAGTATCTTGTCGAAGCGATTCATGCTTATCACTACCCCGCCCCGCATAGGCACCGAGGAGCCGGTGAGCGATGTGCCGCCGCCCCTCACATACATGGGAACCTCATTCGCGTAACACGCCTTCACTACCCTGGATAGTTCCTCAGTGTTTCCCGGGAGCACTACGGCAATGGGTTCCTCGCCAATGAAGTAGGAGGCATCGCGCATATATGGAAGCATGTCCTCCCTAGTGGTAAGCACGTGATTATCGCCAACCGCCTTCCTTAATTCATCGATGATGGACATATATATCACTAGTAGTTCCCATTAATAAGCATTAACAAGGAGGGGTCGATACGTTTTTATGCCAGCATGAATGCCCAATTAAGTGGATGCCCCAATACTGCGGAGGGATGCCATTTTTTGGAGCGGGGAGTGGCGGTCCCTGCCTAAGATGAAGCATGGAGCCGTCTTCCTAATGGTAAGCAATATAGCCGTGCAAGCCAAGGTATGTGAGTACAGGGTTCACCTGAGCAACATGATGCCCCGGGAAGTGGGGGAGGCGAGCCTAGGCGGCATTGAGGAGCACGGGAGGCAACTAGGGGTCAGGGCGGAGGCCGGTTATGATTTGGATGTTGGGAAGAGCGTTCCAACCCTGGTTAATAGGGGGGAGGAGGGGGTCGAGTACTTCAATAACGTGGTTGGGTCCAGATGGATAGGCAAAGTGGATTTAAGCAATCCATCGCCCGAGGTAGCTGTAGTTGATTTAGTGAGCGGGGTCCCCATCCTGGGCCAAATAGATATGGTGATTCCATTAAAGGAGGCGCTGGGGATAATTGAGCTGAAGACGACGGGCAGCCGCTTCATGGAGATACGCGACCACGAGATGATGCAAGCATCGATTTACTGCGTCATGATGAGGCGACTAGGCTTCAAGTGCTCAAGGGCGTTCGTGGTTAAGGTGATGAGGGGCGCCAGCTTCGTTTTGAGGAATGAGGTTGAGGAATTAAGAGGCAAGTTACTGGACATGCCTCCCGGCCAAGCGACGCGGGTGGGCAGCGCCTTGATTAGGGATGTCAAGGTGGATGAATCCGGCGTGATGAGGGATATAGAGAACGCATTGGGGTATTGGCTATATAAGAGGAACCCAACCCATAATAACTCGATCAGTAACTGCAAGCACTGTGATTATAGATTCACCTGCCCATTCTCGACGGCTAGGGGAAGGAATCGCTTCTAGGAGTGTATCTCTATTATGTTCTGATCATCCAGCACGTAATTGAGGCCCACCTTCTTATAGAGATTCGGGTAGTCCTCCATCCTCCACACCCTGGCGTACCTGAAGTTCTGATAGAGGCTCGTGTGTATTGACTTAGCGACGTCCCCCACGGTTGATCCGCGCCGCATGATGAGGGGCTTCCTGGAGTATGTATCCATTTGAGTATTCTTTGAATAGATCCTAATCAAGTCAAGCCTCCTCAGTATGGTCTCGCTTAATTGCTTCCTGTTTATCCTGCACTTCACTAGGGACGCCAGGATCCTGGGCTCTAACTCAATTCCAGCTAGGCTCCCCCTATCGATTAGATCCACCTTATTTATCAGGAATATGCTGGGCTTATAGACATAGTTCTTATACAGCGCGTCCTCCACATCATCCAGCGTAGCCTCGCCATTTATCGTTACCTGGGCATTCAATATGCCGTAATCCGCTAATAGCCTCTTGACGGAGTCAATGGAGCAGCCGTGAAACGAGCCCGAGACCTGTATGCCCCCGCTCACGGTCCTCTTGATGCTTATCAATGCACGGGGCTGCCTAATCAATATTCCATGCCCCTTAAATATCTCCTCTATCCTCCTCACTTGCTCCTCTATGTTGCTTGAGGCATCCAGCACTATTATCAATCCATCCACGTTCCTGGCAAGGGAGGCCGCGAGGACATTGGTGTCGCTCTCCGCATCGAAGGGGTTAAGCGAGGGGAACTTAACTAATTGGTAATATATAAGGTCCTCTATGAACATGCCTGGAATCGGTTGGGAATCAGTGAATGGAACATCATCCGGCTCCACGTTCGCATTAGTCAAGCACTTCAGTAGGCTTGATTTACCGGAACTAGGCAGCCCAACCACGCCAAGCTGCGCATCCCCCTCCTTCTCCACATATATGGTCCTGCCCCCACGGCTCCCCTTCTCCTTCTTCTGCTTAAGCTCGATCTCCTGCCTCAACGCCGCAATCCTATGCCTAACGAAGTGAACAAGGTTCTCCGTGCCCTTATGCTTCGGTATTGAACTCAGGAACTCCTCTAGGGCCGCTATCTTCTCCTCATCTGTCTTGGCATTCATTGCCTTCATCCACTTAGCCTTGGCCTCCGGAGGCAGGTTAGTTGGCATCTCGTCAAGGGGAACAAGCAAGGAAATATAAGTTTTTAATCCGGTTAATAGGCAGCAGCGAGTGGCCATGCGTAGGGTTCTAAGCTTACTGCTCCTCCTAATACTAGTGATTAGGATGGCTGGTAAGGGGGATCTAGCGAAGGCGGCGAAGCGAGGAGAGGAGAGAATACGGAGGAGGCTGAGGCAATGATTGGGGAACCCCTTTTTAATGCATTCATGAGGGGGGATAAATAATGGCTCTACCCCTAGTTGAGACGACGAAGTGCCTTAATCCATACATGAACGGAATAAGGGGATTAATAGTTGAGAAGAGGAGGAACTCGTTTCTAATATTAACCCAGAACGGCGCCATTAAGGTAGTGCCCAGAAACCAGTGCTGGTTCTACGTCTATAGGGGAAACTGCATAAAACTAGAAAGGGAGCCCTCCTAAGAACGGGCTCATCCATGCTTGCGGAATCATTAACTCACCCGATAAGGAGCCTTATCCCTCTAGGGGCTGGGAAGCCATCAGCTTCATTGCCAAAGCCCTCGTTTGGTAGTTTACTGCCCTGAATCGATGAGGGGAAACCGTTAAATACGTGGATGCTCGCTGTTCCCTGAATGTCAAGTCAAAGAATTAGATTACCTGAGGAGGGGGAGCTAATAGCTAAGGTAACCGATATAGTTGGAGATGATAGAGTTAAGGTAATGTGTGAAGATGGGAAAGCCAGGATAGCTAGAATACCTGGAAAGTACAGGAGAAGAATGTGGATGAGGGTAGGAGATTACGTCCTAGTTATTCCTTGGGACTTCGAGCCAAATAAGGCTGATGTCGTATATAAGTACGAGAGAAACGAAATAAGCGAGTTAAGGAAAAGCGAGCACGGCGAGAAAGTAGCCAGGATAGATGAATTAACAGGCTAGATTCACCTTCCTTAAAGATGGCTCCGTCAACATGCCTAGGGTTCAACCCCTATGGCTTCACTTGCCCCAAGCATATGTAGCTTAAACCTACTTCATCCCTAGAAGAAGCGAGATTCACCGTTTGTTTTATCAATGTTTTTAAACGCTGAGCAACACGCTTCTTTAGGGACCCGTAGCTCAGCATGGAATCAGAGCGACGGCCTCCGGAGCCGTAGGCCGTGGGTTCAAATCCCACCGGGTCCGCCA